>Ga0308419_1002417_pt1 | contig 12087 bp, 14 predicted proteins | sample HotsprSampleMS50_FD_203674 | JGI IMG/M metagenome (GOLD analysis project Ga0308419, IMG submission 203674) | Hot spring phototrophic mat microbial communities from Mushroom Spring, Yellowstone National Park, Wyoming, United States - 20090730_MS50 ... | reverse complement strand
ACCTAACTTTCAGTGATTGAACACCGCTAATTTTCAGACTTCAAATGACACATGATTCAAGCCATTCACGCCATTGCCGAAGGGCGCGTTCAAGGGGTTGGATATCGGTGGTTCATTCAAAACGTCGCAACTAAACTCGGCATCAAGGGCTATGTGCGCAATTTGCCTGACGGCACCGTAGAGGTTGAAGCCGAAGGGGATATCGACAGCCTTGATGCGCTCGTCAGCGAAATGAAAAAAGGTCCGCTCGGTGCTTATGTAAAAGCCGTCAAAACACATCGCACGGAGCTGCAAAACGACTCGGAACGCCGATTCACAACCTTTGAAATCCGACCGTAGCCCAAAGGAATCGTTCAATTTGAGTATTTCTATCAACATCAATTTTAACCTTTGACGTCCTTGGCACAAAAATCAATATCCGCAAAAAAATCCCCTTCAACCGTACGTAAGTCGAAACCGACAGCGGCAACATCGACTTCTACCAAAAAAACTCCGCTGAAATCGGCGAAGCCCTCTGCTTCAAAAAAAACCGCAACCTCCTCATCTATTGTCGTTCATCTTGACGAAGGCGACCTGCTCACACGGCGTATCGCGGAACTCATGTTCACCAAAAAAGCCTATGATGTAACGATTATCGATGTGCGTGGCTTGACCGACGTGACCGACTATTTCGTCATCTGCTCTGCCGATTCCGATAAACAAGTCAAAGCCATTTCCGACGCGGTGCGCGATGGCTTGCTCTTGGACGATGAACGCCCAACCTATGTCGACGACAAAGAAATGACTTGGATTGTGCTTGATTACGTCAATGTCATCGTTCACATTTTTCAGAAAGAACGCCGTGCCTTTTACGGACTTGAAAAACTATGGGGCGATGCCAAATTCACACACCTCAAAGACGAACAAGACCTTCAACTCGTGCCACCAAAAAAAACACGCAAGCCGAAGTCAGCACGCGCTTGATTGAAGCACTTTTTTCCAAAGCCGCTCTCCGATTGCCTCAATGCGATGGACTTCGAGCGACAACATGTGGGAACGAGAACGGGGCTTTTGCTGTCTATTGCTATGATGTAAGTTCAAGCCAAATAATTTACTCACACAATCAATAATCATGGAACACCAACTACCTGATGCGTCGCGCCGCAACTTCTTGAAAACCGCAACACTCGGCAGCCTTGCACTTGTGGGAAGTGCCTCGATTTTAAGCACGCTTGTCGGCTGCGGCGAAGACTCGCCAACCTCGCCACGCACTGGTGAGCGCGTGACTGTGAACCTCAACGACAGCGGCTTTGAACCCTTGCGTGAAGTCAATGGAACCTTACGCCGTAATTTTGGAAGCAATCGCAATGGCGGAAAAGACGTGATTATCCGCCGAATCTCACAAACGGAATTCCGCGCTGTATCAGTCGTTTGTCCGCACGCGCAGTGCGATGTCAACACGCCAACCCAAGCACAAACAAGTATTACTTGCCCGTGTCATCAATCTACATTCAGCATGCAAGCAGGAAATTTCGGAGCAAGGCTTTCTGGTCCTGCCCCACGCGGATTGGATTCGTTTGAAACTTCCTTCAACGCTGAAACCCAAATCCTAACCATCACCTTTTGATGAAGTCTACGCTTGCTCTTGCTCTGCTATGGCTTTGCTCTGAAATGCTCTCATCGCAGGTTGTATTTCGTGACGCGCAGTTAAGCCCATTTCCCCAACAAGAAAACAAACATGCACTTGTTGTAGAACATCGTGAAGATGTTGAGATCGAATCCGACTCGCTCACAGAGGCACGCAAACGTCGCTTGCTTCCGAAAAATATCAGCCTTATGGAGCGAGCCTTTTGGGGAGAAAATGGCGTGTTCAGAGCCACAGGCATTGCGCCGCTCACGCCCGAATCGCGCAAAGAAGAATTGGAAGTGCGCCGCCTCATGCTCACCGCTCACCAAACAGCGGGAATCGCCACGCTCGGCTTAATGCTTGCAACCGTCATTGTTGGACAGCGTTACATCGACGGCGATTTCACACTCTACGACACAAAGCGAAGACTCGGCAACGCCACCGTGATTGCCTACATGACCACTGCGGCATTTTCGCTCTTCTCGCCACCACCCGCCGTGCGCCGAGATGAATGGAACACCATCTCAACCCACAAACTCTTTGCCGTGATTCACTTTACAGGCATGATTCTAACACCGATTTTAGCCAATCGCATCGCAAGCCCAAGTGGCGACTACAATCAAAAAGTGCGCATTCATCAAACGGCGGCATACATCACCACCGCCGCATTTAGCGCGTCCATCATTTCACTTGCGTTTTGAAACTATGCTTCACCTTCTTCTTATCGCACTGCTTTTACTTGCAACACCAACGCGCGACACAAAAAAAATTTCCGCCCTCAAAGGCGATTCGCGCCTTGTGTATTCACTCTCGCACCCGCTTCACAAAGTTGAAGCCGTCTGTAAAGAGTTTCTCTGTGAGGTTGAAATCAATGACGCGAAAGAAATTCAATCAGTCAAAGTGTCTGCTGATGTGATGAACTTCGATAGCGGAAACTCTAACCGCGATTCACACGCGATGGAAGTCATTGATGCCTTCACGTATCCCGAAGTTTCCTTTGTTAGCGACACGATTACCACGCACTCCAACGAGTTGAGCGTTACAGGAAAACTGACCTTTCACGGCGTTACAAAGCCGATTTCATTTTCGGCGAAAGCCCAATCACAAAATGGCAGGACGACCGTCGAAGGCAAAATCACCGTCAAGCTTGAAGACTTCAAAGTCGAGCGACCGAAATTAGCCTTGATTCCAACCGATGAATTTCTCTACCTTTCGTTTGTTGTTGTTTTTCCGTTTTGAAACCGTATAAGCCCATGCGTTTGGTTTTCGTTAGCCTGTTTCTTGTTTTCTCCACGTTCGGCGTGCGCGCGCAAGAATTGCTGGTTGATGTTCGTGTCAATCTTGAACAGTTACCTGCTGAAGCGCGAGTGAGGCTCACCAATTTTCGTCAGACCGTCATAGATTATATGAACCGCCACCGTTGGACGAACAATCCTGAATTTGAGACCGACGAAGATAGGATTCAATGTCAGATTGAATTCACGTTTCTTTCGGCAAATGTGAATGTTGCGCCTGCACAGTATAGCGCGCAGATGTTCATCGGTGCCTCGCGTCCGATTTATCGCTCGCTTCGTGCCTCATCGCTATTAAGGACGCTTGATGCGAATGTGAATTTTTTTTATGACGAGCGACAAAGCGTTTTAATTCACAACGAACTTGTTTTCACGCCGCTCGGCAGTTTGCTCGATTATTATGCGTATCTCATTCTTGCCTTTGATGCCGAAACCTTTGATAAGCAAGGCGGCACACAACTTTTCACGAAAGCCTTTAACATTCGCCAACTGGCTCAATCGCAAGCGACGGGAAATTTCGCACGAGGTTGGCGCGCAGACGACGGCGGCGGCGACAATCGCGCACAGATGATTCAAGAGTACCTTGACCCGCGCTTCCTTCCCTTCCGCGATGAGTTTTACAACTACCACTACAACGGCTTGGACGAATTTCACAAAGACTCTGACAAAGCCCGTCGGCGCATTGCCGATTCGCTCAAAAAAATCGCCGAGATTGATGCGCGCTTTCCTCGCAGTTTGGTTATCAAGCGGTTCTTTGAAGCAAAGGCGATTGAAATCGGAGAGATTTTCAAAAACGCCTCCCCTGAATTGAAGCAGGAAGTTTATGCCATTTTGCGACGCGTTGACCCTTCGCGCGGCAGTGTCTATGAGCCTTATTTCACAGGAACGAGCGGCGAAGCATCGAGCGGGAGAAAGTAGTCAATCTCTGTCGCGAAATCGTATCGAGAGCGTTTTCGGAGAGTCTGAAACCCGTTCAAAAATCGATTGTGTTTGCAGCAGAAGTTTTTCGCGTGCGTCGTTCAAGATGCCCGAAGAATCGGCGGCTTCTATGGCGCGTTCCCTATTGCGTTTGAGCGCGACCTCTTGAATCGCTTGCTTTGATGTCTTCTTCCAAAAAAAGTCCATTGTGCCGCCTCCGTTCATGATGGTGTAGTTCATCAATTCCACCGAAAGAATCTCTGGTGCTGGAAACTCTGCCGACATGCCTTGCTCCGAAACCGTGATGCGAAACTGCTTGCGCAAATCGTAACCGGCCTTGACCACGTAGTCGCCTCTGACAATCACGCTGTATGAAGTTAGCGCATCTTTTTCGCCGTAGCTTGTTTCAGCCGTAATCGGCTTTGAAACCGTCGCGAGTTCAAGAATTGGCGATGCCGCACCGACTACCACGCAATCGCGCACCAGCACTTCGGGCGTAAAGCCAAACGCGCTTTGAAATTCCGTTGCAAGTTTTCTTGCTATTTCTTGGCTTGCTTCTATGGCTTTCTGTGAGTTTTCTTGTGGGAGTTTGAAGAGAAAATAATACACGCAAAACGCCGCCAAAGCAATGGCAAGAAAGAGTATGGTTAGGCGCGTTGTGAGTTTCATTTAAGCATTTCGGTAAGTGTTCCAAAACGGTTGAACGACAGCCCTGTGTTGATAGGCTTTCCAAAGAAACAATATGCCAGCAAGGGTGCAAATCACGAGCGTAATCAGCGAGGCTTCCGCACCAAACGCGCCGCCCGACAAAAGTTCATTGCCTTCCAAGTGCGACGACATCAAGCCTTTGACTTCGCCGCCCGAAACTGCAATGCCGAACACCGCGCCTTGCACATAATTCCACGCGATATGAATCCCGACCGCAAACCACAGTCGCCGCGTGAGCATATACGCCGCGCCGAGCAAAATGCCTGCTTCAATCGCAATCGCTATCGTACTGAACAAGGTCGCATTCGGATTGCCAATGTGCGCCACACCGAAAAAGAGCGATGAGATTGCGAGCGCAATCCATGACCCCAGTTTTTCTTCGACAATGCGAAAGAGAATGGCGCGAAAGACGAGTTCTTCAAAGAAGCCTGCGCCGAGCGAGAGCGGCAAGTGTCGCGCCGCAAAGAGTTCGGAAATGTCATTGACCGCATCAACTTTGTAAAATCCAAACACCCACAGCAGCACTGTTGAAAGTGTCAGCAATCCTGCGCCCACGCCCAAGCCACCGATAAGTTCAAGCAGTGCGCCATTCAGCGAGAGTTCCGAAACAGGATTCCGCCCTTCCATTCCGCGCACCAATCCGTAATAGACAAGGTAAGTCGCCGCAAGCGTCAAAATCATGCCAAAGAGTTTGAGCAAGGGCTGTTGCAACCGTTCGGCAAGTAGTGCCGTATTCGTAAGCCCTGCTGAATACATCAGCGTAACGGCAATGAACATCACAAAAAATCGCAAGAAAGGATTGCGGAGAAAACGTTGCCATAATGGCACAGGCGATACGGGTTGCAACATAATGCGTGAGTTTACTTGTGGAACTTTCAATTAAGAAAAAACATAATGCGGATTTATTTTGAACCAAATTCTACTTTTCAATGACAATGAGATTGGTTGCAAACATATTGTTTATCTGCTTGATGTTGTGCCTTGCAAGCCCATCACTTTTCGCACAAGAAAAAAAGTATGACTGGCGTGCGCACAAAACGCAGTTAGAGCGCGAGCGCAAACAAGCCGAACCGTTCATTGGCACATACAAGCGCGGCGACGATGAATTTATCGAGTTCTACATTTCCAAAGAATCAAAATATACTTGGTTTCGCGGGCGTTTTTTTGGCATCGGAAAATATGACTACGAATTTGCCGCCTCTGATATTGAGTTCAATCTTGACGGCACGATTTCGTTCAAAATTAAAGGCAAGCCTTACCGAGCACGGCGCATCGATGAATCACTTGAACTCATCTTGCCCGACGGCACAAAGCGATACTGCCCGCGTTTGCAGAACCAATCCGCACAAGCCACGTTTCCGCGATAAGTTTTGCGATAATTCTTATTCATCAATCTCATGCAAAAACCATCGTTCAAATCCTTTCAACACGCTTGCCAAGTCAATGCGCTTGCCTTAGCACTGCTTGAAGATGTTGGTGAAGACGACATCACCACAGCCGCCACGATTCCTGAAACGCACCGAAGCACAGCCGTTCTACTCGCAAAGTCGGACGGTGTTGTTGCAGGCTTGCGCGTTGTGCGTCTCATGCTCTCCTCTTGGCCTGAATCACCAAAACTTGCGTTAAAGAAAAAAGATGGCGAGCGCGTCTCCAAAGGTGATGTGATTGGTGAGATTACAGGCAAAACGGCGCACTTGCTTATGCTCGAGCGCACGTTGCTGAATTTGCTTCAACGCATGTCGGGCATTGCAACAAAGACGGCGCAATTTGTTCAAGCCGTTCAAGGCACACAGGCAAAAATTTTAGACACACGCAAAACCGCTCCTGCACTTCGTTACTTTGATAAAGAAGCCGTTAAAATCGGTGGCGGTGTCAATCATCGTTTTGGACTTTACGATATGGTCTTAATCAAGGATAATCATAGTGATGCGGCGGGCGGTGTTGGTATTGCGATTGAACGCGCAAAGGATTATCTCAAACGCAAATCGCTCAAAGTCAAAATTGAAGTCGAAGTTCGCTCGCTTGATGAACTGCGCGAAGCGATTGCGCATCGACCGCACATCATCTTGCTCGACAACTTTTCCCTCTCTGAGCTGCGCGTCGCCGTTGAAGCGGCGCGGCAATTAAATCCCAATATCAAACTTGAAGCGTCAGGCGGCGTAACGCTCAAAACCGTGAGAAAAATTGCAGAAACCGGCGTCGACTTCATTTCCGTTGGCGAACTGACACACAGCGTAACGGCAATGGATATTTCAATGAAGATTCAAGCGGCAACGTAGCCGATTAACTTGTTATCACCGTCAGCGCGTTTGGCACACACTCCACACGAATGTCGCCTGATACATTCTCGAAGACTTCGCCGTCCAAGTGCAAGTGAAGTTGCGTTGAGAGCGAAATTGTTGCCGATGAAATTTTGTGATAGTGAACTTTTTTGTGATGGATATGACTGCCACGCAAATAGCGCGAAATCCATAGCGGCAAGTGCCATTTCGGAAATGCGGTGAGCGCAGAGAGGTTCAAGAAACCGTCGTTCAGTGTAGCGTCAGGCGCGATTTTGAATTTTCCGCCCTCAATTTTCCCATTGCCAATCGTGAGCGCGAAGATTGATTCTGAAACGACTTTTTCGCCATGTTCCGTGTTGAGCGAAAGGCACATCGGCGTGGCTGAATAAGTTTTTCCGACCTTGCTAAGTGCGTCAAGATAGATGAGGTCGCCGTTGCGCGTGGAAGTGCGTGCTTCTTTGGCGATTGCGCCTGTAAATCCCAGCCCCAGTGAGTTCAGAAAATAGCGTGTGCAAGGTTGACTGTGATACTGAAAGGTTACTTTTCCGACATCAATTTTTCGCGCCTCGCCTTTTGTAGCCAGTTGAAATGCCCCGCTTAACTTTTTCTTTGTCGATAAATTTTTGAAGAAATCATTGCCCGAACCCATTGGCAGAACGGCGAGCCGCGTCTCTGTGCCGACAAGCGACTGCGCCACTTCATTAACCGTGCCATCGCCGCCACATGCGACAATCGTTTCCGATTTCACGCTCGCCGATTGCGCAAAACGCACACCATCGCCCGACTGATTCGTCAGTTGAATTACGCCCTCTTCACGTTCGGCGAGCAACATCGTTTCCAACCACTTCAAGTGCATTTTAGCTTTGCCTTTATTAGCGGCGGGATTGAAAATAAACCAATAACTATGCGCTTTTTTTTGAGCGCGTGCATCAAGAGCTTCTAATGCCATCATTTCCGGTGTGATTGGCGCAGACGAAGAGCGTTTCAAATCAGTTGGCGGCGGTTTCATTTGTTCAGTGTTTAGTGTTGCATAAGGTAAGAAAACTGTGGGCAAATAATACACCCGAAAGCGAAACTCGATTGTGATTTCGCTAACACTTTTGCCCACATTTTCGCTGAATAGACGCTTCGGCTGTTTTGCAGGCTATGGTGTTGCAGTTAGACGCTTCAACACCGTGTAAATTCTTGCAGATTTCTTTATGGCAACTTGAAGCGAAAATGAACTTTCTACTAAATTGCAGTGGTTTCAGTAGCGTTTGTAGTCTGGTAGTGCTTTTGAAACTCTACTGTTTTCGCGCCATCGCAGTTAGCAGTTCTTGTAGTTTTAGAAGTTCAATTCAAACAACCTTAAACTCTTTAACGCTATGAATAACTCATCATTGAAGCTTGCAGGTGCCGTCATTCTTGGTGCGCTTGTGCTTTTTCTCTTGTATGTTCTCTCTGGTGCGACGCTGGGCGTGCCAATTTCAAAAGTGGGATACACCTTCATTCGCTATGTCGCACTTTTCTTAACAGCGAGCCTGATTTTGTGGGTTGCGGGCAAATTTGTGGCACAATACAATTCAGGGTGGTTTTTGCAAATCATCTTGGTTGGAATGGCATCTGTCTTTTTTGCATGGATTGGCATTGTAGCATCGTCAGGCAATCGCACGCAAACGGTTGCCGGACAGCCTCCCGCGCCGCGCACGGTCAAGCAATTTGAAAACTTTGGCTCAGAAGTCTCTGAGCCGCCTGCGGTTGTCGCTCCAACTGCCGCATCGGTTGTAACGGGCGAAGGCGCGAAAACCGAGTTCGATTTGATTATGGAAAAGTATAATCTGCCTGACGAACTCGCTAAGTTTGATGAAGGGCTTTACACTTCTTCGTCAAAGATTTATGAAGTCGTGCCTGCCAAGTTCTGGAATATCAAGAATAAAAATGGCGAAGCGGTAAAAATTAGTGACGAAGATATGTTCAAAATCATTAACCACTTCGTCAATGAACTGCGCAAGCGTGAAGAAGCCAAAGCCTCAAAGGAAGCGTCGGTTGCACCTGCACCTGCTCCGCCGGTCGCCAAAGTGGAAGCCCCTGCCGCCGTCGAAGCACCCGCAACACCTGAGCCTGCGGCACCAGCCGCCGCGGTTGTGGCTGTCAGTGGCGACCCGTCTCAATATGAAGCCGTCTACAAGAAAAAGTGTTCCAGTTGCCATTCGCTTTCTGCCAACGCTGGAAAGATGAAGCAAAAGTGGATGAAATCGGAAGAAAAAACCAAAGAACTCGTTGCATGGATGCAACGCCTCGCAAAACAAGACCGCTCAAAAGCTTTTAGCGACGAAGAAGCGGCTCAAATCACGGCGTTCATTCGTTCAGGCAATAAACTCTACTAATGCCCTGTCTTGAAAAAGAAAGCCCGATACACATCGGGCTTTTTTATTGCCTATGCAACAGATTCTCACTCTTGCGCCGCAAATCCGACGCGCGTCTTTTGCGACTTGCCGCGATACTCTGCCGTTACGGTTTCCGTAATTCCGCCCCGTGCCTTCCATTCCGTCTTGACCATAATTTCACGCGGCTTGAGCTTTTCAATCAAATGGTCGAGAATCGTGTTCGTTACATTCTCGTAGAAAATCCCTGCATTGCGAAATTCTAAAAAGTAGTATTTGAGCGATTTAAGTTCAACGCACACTTTGTCGGGGATATATTTTATCGTAACCGTTCCGAAGTCAGGCAAGCCAGTTTTGGGACAAACCGAAGTGAATTCAGGATTAACGATTTCAATCGTGTAATCGCGTTCAGGAAATTTGTTTTCAAAAGTTTCAAGCAGTTCGGGCTTCATTGGTTTGATAAGATTGATTGAAAAGAGTGCAAAGATATGCCAACAAAAACAAAACTCTTTGCGATATTTAGTTCAATCTCAATAGCTTAATTTTTCTGACATTCAAACTCATGCGTCTTCTTGTTTTCACTTCAACGTTTCTGCTTTTTGCATCGCATCTTTTTTCCGCCACCTACACCACCCCAAACACCGGCGTCGATTGGACAATGAGCGACCTTGTCTCAAACTCTAACGGCACCGTTACAGGCACTTTCCCGAATTACAACATTCTTGATTCGGTAATCATTGCGCCAAATGATAGGCTCTCGATTCCCGCTGGAAGCATTCTCACCTTCACGCTCAACGGCATTGTGGTGCGCGGCAAACTTTTAGCGATTGGCACGCCGACATCGCGCATTGTTTTTACAGGCGCAACGCCCACACCTGCTTCGTGGCGCAACATTCGCATTGAAGATTCCGCTATCGACACGGCTTGCATCTTCCGACATTGCATCATTGAATACTCAACGGGCGGAATTGCGTGCATCAGTTCAAGCCCCACGATTGAATTTTCAACCTTGCGCTTTAATGGCAGTCTGACCGTCGTTGGCGGTAGCACAGCAATCCAATGCTTTAACTCCAATGCCATTATCCGACACGATAGCCTCTACAACAACTCGCAAAACACCATCACGATTAGCAACAACTCAAATCCCATCATTGAGCATAATTACATCGCCAATAACAATGTGCGCAATCAAAGTCCTGTTAATCCTATCACGATTTCGTTTCAGGGCAACAACAATCCCATTATTCGCTTCAATGAAATTCACAGTGCCGATATTCCGCAACCGGTGCGGGCAGGCGGCATCAGCGTTGGCTTGGGAAGCAACACGACGGTTCAAAATCCGCTCATTGAGTTCAACTATATTCACGATTGCGCCTTCGGCATTGTGATTGCGGGCGCAACGCAGTGCATCGTGCGCAACAATCGCATCGAGGATAACACACGCAATCCGAATCCGCTTCAAGCGGGAAGCGGCATCAATGTCAATTCATCGGGAAATGCAGTCGCCGCGCCAATCATCACGGGCAATTTTATCAAAGGCAACTTGTGGGGCGTTACGATTCAAGGCACCGCACAACCAAACTTGGGCGACCTTTCAAACACAAATCCCGATGACGACGGACGCAACACTTTCATCGATAACCTTCAAGGCACGACCAATTACGCGCTCTACAACAACACCACGAACACCATTCGCGCACAAAACAACTTTTGGGGGACGACCGATTTAGCCTCGATTCAAGCACGCATTTGGGGCGCAGGCGATGTTCAAAATCCGCCTACGGTTGTCTTTACACCGTTTGCACTTGGCGATATTTCCTTGCCTGTTGAACTCGTGGAATTTCTTGGACGCAAAACGCATAACGCCATCTTGCTCTCGTGGAAAACCGCATCGGAACTGAACAATGCAGGCTTTGAAGTGCAGAGAAGAAGCGAGAATCATGGAGCAAGTGCAGAATGGCAAGTCTTGGGCTTCATCAGAGGCAGAGGCACAACGACCGACATGCAGTCGTACTCCTTCTTGGATAAAACCGCATCAGGAAAAGTGCAATACCGCTTAAAGCAAATTGATTTTGACGGACGCTTCACACACTCTGCCGTGATTGAAGTCGACGCAGGAACACCGAAAGAGTTTGTGCTTGAACAAAACTATCCGAACCCGTTTAATCCAACAACAACTTTCACGTATCAACTGCCTGTCGCAAGCCTTGTGAAGTTGGAAGTGTTCGATGTGCTTGGCAGGAAAGTCGCAACGCTTGTCAATGAAGCGCAATCGGCAGGAACGCATCGCGTTGTTTTCAATGCGAGCGGGCTATCAAGCGGCGTGTATTTTTACCGATTGCAAGCCGGCAATTTTTCATCAACTCAAAAAATGATGCTTCTCAAATGAAGAAACTCGGAATTTTGCTTTCGCTCTTACTTTTCACTCTTGACTTATTTGCGCAAGAAAGTCTGTATCGCCGCGTCAGGATTGATGTCTCGGGCTACGGCGCACTCGTGAAATTAGCCATGTCGGGCGTAGCGATTGACCATGCCTATCGCGAGAAATCGTCGCTCATTGCCGAACTTTCAAGCGATGAACTTTCAGAACTTTCGCGCCTCAATATTGCCTATGAGATTTTGATTGATAATGTCTCACAGTTTTATGAATCAAGAGCGATTGCAGAAAAAGACTTACCACACTTGCGCCTATCAAGCACGCCGCAGAATTTTCGGCTTGGCGCAATGGGCGGGTTTCTCACGCTCTCCGAAGTCTATCAAGTACTCGATTCCATGCGGCTTTTGTATCCGAACTTGATAACCGAAAAAGATAGCATTGGCGCAAGCATTCAAGGGCGAGCGATTTATGCGGTTAAAATTGGCTCGGCATCATCAACAGGTAAGCCGCAAGTCTTATACACCTCGCTTCATCACAGCCG
>Ga0308419_1002415_pt1 | contig 12096 bp, 4 predicted proteins | sample HotsprSampleMS50_FD_203674 | JGI IMG/M metagenome (GOLD analysis project Ga0308419, IMG submission 203674) | Hot spring phototrophic mat microbial communities from Mushroom Spring, Yellowstone National Park, Wyoming, United States - 20090730_MS50 ... | reverse complement strand
CGGTACACCTTGCAGATAGGTTCTCAACCCTTTCCCCTGGTTTTGTTCGTCTCCCATCGCTGCCACCTCCTACCCTGGCGTTTGGCCTCTATTCTACCACAATGTTAGAGCGTTGATAAGCCCTGGGATCCAGGCCGGTGACGTGCGCAGCCGTTGCCGCGCCCAGGTCAGGGCGCCAAAGCCCAAAGGTCGCCGATCCGATGAAACCTTCCGTCTCGGCGAGCAGGACGGAGCCTGCCTGGCCGGACTGAATGCCCTCGTAGCACCCGGTCAGGAACAATTTTGTGGTCTCCCAGGGGGCTCTGACGAAATTATCTCGCAATGCGTCCCAGGATCCCTCAGAAGCCAGGGAAAGACCCAGACCGCCGTACCCCTGTGTCGTCTGGGATCCGGGGAGATCGCGCCCCAATGCCGCCATCACCGCCAACTGGAAATCCAGCAATTGACGGGAGACCAGGGCGTTTGCCACATAAGGGTATTGGGCGCCCAGGCGCTCAATGTACTCGCCGGCAATGGTTCCGTTCGCCAGGGCCAGATACCGATCGTTCGCCAGGCCTTCGGTGAGGGCGCTTTCCTGTATGGCTCCACCGATCAGTTGCTCCAGATTGCCGGCGGCCCCTTGCTTGAGAGCCTGCCATGTCTCGGGGGTCGGCTGGGCCAGCACCCAGAAGCGAAAACGCAGTGGAGTGTCTATGCCAAAATCCCAGGGAATTGAGTAGCACAGCGGCACCCGTCGGGTCTCGCCGCGCTGGACGGGTACGGCCAACAGGTGAAAGCGGGCGGTCGGCTGGCCGAGATACTCAACCGCGCTGCCGAGGCAATCGGTCAATACTGCTGTGCCGGTCGGCACGACAAGCCCCACGATGCCCACGCCCGGCGCGGTTCCCCGATTGGTGAGTTGCAACTGGTGGGCCACAGGGACCACCAGCCGGGCGAATTGGGGATTCCAGTACTCTATGGCCATCAGGGGCATGTACGGAAAGGCATACAGGCGCGCCCGCTTTGTTGCCCCCTCCTGCGAGACCACCACGTCCCACGGGCCGCTCCGCCCGGTCAAGTTGACCCCCAGGGTGATCTGCTCAGCGGAAACAACCTGCACCTGGACGGGATCAAGCCGCTCTATGTTGCCTCCGCCGTGATCCTGCTCCAGCCAGACCTGAGCGGTATGGGTGAATCCCATGCCGTACACCCGTAGAGTCAAGGTCTGGTTCGCCGTGGCAATGATCTCGGCAGGCTCCAGGGCCGAGACCTTCATACCGCTGACGTCCACCTGGAAGGCCCGTTCCTCTGCCGCTGGAACAAAGCCAAAGCCGTCAAACACGGCGACCCGCCACGAGTAAGCGCCATTCGCCAGCGCCTGACTCAGGGCCAGGGTGGCCGTGACGCCGCTGGAATACGACGGCCGGTCCCAACCGAAAGCGTTGACGGTCTGGTCAAACGTGGCGATCACGGTGGTGTCGCTCAAAATCTCCACCCGGAAATAGAGCGGTTGCCATCCATCCGGATCGCTGGCCACCATCGTGAACGTAATGGGCAATTCGGAAAGGATGGCTTCGTTGGGCGGCCAGACCATCTGGATGGTGGGGAGTCGGTTACCGGGCGCGGCCAGCCAGGGATCGAACACTACCCCATCGCTCACCCGATCCCCCAAACCGCCGGGGTTGGCGGTGGGGTGGCCTGGCCCGCTGGCATGCCCCCACCATTGATGTCGGGCGTCAACGTCAGCAAACGGCACCAATTTGTTCTCAACGGCATATTCGGCGTTATCATAGAAGGCGTTACCCTGTAGAACAGGCCGGGCTCTGAACACCTGAAGACCAACGCCACTGTGGTTGTAAATCTGATTGACCCGCAAGGTGGGCCGGGGCGCAAAGCCTCCCCAGTCGCCCGCAATGTAAATGCCGTTGGCATAATTGTCATGGATGCGGCTATTCTCTATCACCACATCCGACGAGCCGATGTCTACCGCTGCCCAATGACCCATCTCACCAACCCGGCTGATGTCACAATACGCCAGGTGGGCTGTAGAGCCCCTTTCAAAGGACAGGCCGCCGCCGAAAACGGAAGGATGGACGGACGTCATCGTGATCGGCTGGGTAGCCGTACCTGCGGCACTCAAGGTCCCATCTGGGTTCACACCAATGTATCCCAAGCGCACCTCTGTACCAGGGCTCAGGGTCAAGACCCCGGACGAACCAACCGTCACATTAACGATAATGAAGGGTTTGCCGCCCAATTCTTTCCCATCCAGGGTCACCCGGCCGTTGACCATACTCATGGCTATGTAAACGGCGTCCGTCATATTATCGGTCAGGGTCAGGTTCCGGTAGACTGGCGTCATATCCGCCATCTCCTGATAGATGGCATAGCCGCTGTTGTTCCGGATGACGGTATTCTGGATGGTGGTGCGGGTATCGCTGCCAAAAAGGCCAAGCGCCGGCAGATTGTTCCCGGTGTCGTGAATCGTGCAATGGTCTATGAACACATCCGGGGAATGGATCTCCACCGCCGCTTGCGGCCACCACGTCCCGGCATAGCCGATGTCACAGTAGGCCAGGTGCGCGTGTGAGCCGGAGATGACCTTGATGTGATTCCAGTCGCCGGGCTGAGGCGTCGTCTTGATTGAGGTGAAGGTGATGGGCTGCGTGGGCGTTCCTGCGGCGGCCAGACTGCCAGCCACGTAGAGCGATGTAGTCTCGCCGAGAAGCGTCTCGCTAAAGTACACCGTCACGCCCGCTTCTATGGTCAGCGTGATCCCATCGTCAACAACGATTGGCATCTGGACGCAATAGGGGCTGCCGGCAACGGTCCAGGTCGTGTGGGTGAACACATCAACGTCAATAATGGTGGTGCAGGTTGCCTGCGCGGCCAGGCCGGAGGCTGAGGACGCGCTCCGGCCGGGGCTCGCCATAGTGAAGCCCAGGATCAGCAACAGGACAATGGCCAATGCCCAAGTCAATCCCAGGTTTCGGATGCGCTGTGCATTGATCTGGATCATCTCGTTTCCTCCTTCAGGATGATTTTGCAACAAACTGTGAATCGGCGTCTCTTTTTCCATTTCTCCCTCCCGCAGGTCTCAGAACCTGCGGGAAGGCTTTTTGTCGGACTACGGCCCGTTTCTCAATACCAACGGCAGATAAATGCGATGCGACATTACCGTGATCACCACCAAGTCGCTGTCGCTCAGCCCGCCAGTATCCGTCACCGTCAACGTGAAGGTGAGCAAACCGCTCTGCACCGGCGCGGTAAACGTCGTGCGGCTGAGTGTCGGTGTGAAACTCACCGCCGCGCCGCCAATCTGCTGCCAGAAATAAGTCAGCGGATCGCCATCGGGGTCGGTTGAGCCGCTGCCGTCCAGTGTCACAAGTTCACCCGGCTTCACGCTTTGGTCCGCGCCGGCGTTCGCCGTGGGCGCGTGATTGCCTGCCTTGAGCGTGAACGTCGCCGTCACCCACTTGTTCGCGTCCATCATCACCGTGCACGTGGGCGAGAGGCCGCCGCACGCCCCGCTCCACCCGCTAAAGACCGAATCCGCCTGCGCGGTGGCCGTGACCACCACGACCGTCCCGCTCGGATACGTGTGCGCCCCCACCGTCGGCGTGACCACGCCGTTGCCGTTTCCCGCTTTGGCGATGGTCAGCGTGTGGCTCACCGGCACAGCCACAAAGTACTCGTCCACGCCGAGATCGTACACGCCGTTTTGCGGGCGCGCGTCACCGTCTATATCCACCGTCACGCCGGAATCCACCCCCTGGTCAATCGCGGCGGAACCCGCCAGCAGGTGATAGCCGTCCGCCGCAAACGCCGGATTGCCGGTGATGGCGCCTGTCACGCCGACGCTGCCCGTCCCCCCGGTGTTGGCCGTGTTGCTATACCACAACACGCCATTGACCGTTGCCGTTGTGCTGCCGGCCGCAAAGATGCCGGTGGTCTGGCTGACGATGATCGTATTCGTCAGTTGGACGCTCGTCCCCACCGCGACGTACACGCCGCTCCCGTCGCCGCCGCTGTTGCGGGCGATGGTGGCGTGGACAATGCGCGGCTGGGCGTAGGAGTTATAGAGGCCGCTGCCGTAGCGCACCGCCTGGTTATCCGCGATGACCACGTTGGTCAGGCGCGGGAGGCTGGTCAGGCTCAAGTAGACGCCGCCGCCGTCGCGTCCGGCAACGTTACCGTAAATGCGGTCGCCGGTGAACGTGGCGTGGCTGCGCTGCGAGTAGACCCCGCCGCCGTCCCGCGGGGCGGTGTTGGAGAAAATCGCGTTGCCGCGCAGCGTGCTGTCGCTGTAACTCAGGTAGAGGCCGCCGCCGCTCCCGTCCCAATTGGTGCAGGTATTGGCGAAAATCCGATTGTGATGGATCTGCGCGGCATTGCTCCCATAGGCGTACAGCCCGCCGCCACCTGACACCGCCGTATTAGAGTAGACCGCGCTCTCGGCCAGCGTCGCGCCGCTGTAATAGAGATAAATACCGCCGCCGTATTGCGCCGCCGTATTGGAGTAGACCGCGCTCTCGGCCAGCGTCGCGCCGCTGTAATAGAGATAGACGCCGCCGCCGTTGCTCGCGGTGTTATTGCGGATGAGGTTGCCGGTCGCGATCGCCTGGTCGTTGGCCAGATACAGCCCACCGCCGGAGGATGCGCTGTTGCCGGCCAGCGTGCTGTGAATGATGCGCGCCGCGCCGCCGCTGACAAAGACGCCGCCGCCATACGCGGCCGTGCTGCTGTAGACCCGGCAGTTCGTCACCGTCGCGTTGGCATTGACCATCGCGACGCCGCCGCCGGCGTCCTCCGTCAGGCCGGTCGTGTCGCCGTTTTGCAGCGTCAGGCCGTCCAGCGTCGGGCTGATCGTCCCGGCGATGTAGACCACGCGCCCCAAGCCCAGCGCGTCCAGCACCGTCGGATGGGCCGCCGGGTCGGAAGTATTCCAATCGCCGGTGGTGTAGCCGCCGCGAAGGGTGAGCGTCTTGGTCAGATAGACCTGCTGGCGCAGACCGCCGAGGGTGTTGACGCCCACACAGGTCCCGGCCACCTTGACCACGTCGGAGGCTTGCGTGGCCGCGTCCACCGCCGCCTGGACGGTCGTGTAATCGGTCGGGTTGTTGTTGAGCCGCGCGTGGCAGTCTTGCAGCCAGGCGTCGGCATGCGCTGTCATCGTGAGCGTGTCGCTCGCGCGCGCCTGCGCCACGTTGCGCAGGCGGGCCGGCAGCGCGGCGGGAACCGTGGTTGTCGTCTCCACCGTCAGCGTGACAACGGCGCGCGCGCCCACGTTCAGCGCGCCAAGGTTACACGTCACCGTCGCGCCCCAGCCGCCGCCAGGGGTACATGTCCCCTGGCTGGTCTGCACGCTCTGCGCGCGCACCAGGGCGGGGAGCGTGTCGGTCAAGACCACGCCGCTGGCATTCGCCGCGCCCGCGCTAGTGATCACCACCGTGTAGACGATGCTTCCGCCCGGGTTCACTACCATCGGCGCGACGCTCTTGGCGATCCGCAAAGCCACGCCGGGCCGCTCGTCGGCGCCCACGTCGTAGCCGCCGTCCGCCGGGCGGGCGTCGCCGTCTATGTCGTCCCCCACCCCGGAGATCGCGCCCGCATCCAGCGCCGCCGACGTCGCGCCGATGTGGTAATCGTGCACCGCCGGGTTCACAAAGGCCGGGTCGCCCGTCAGGGGGTGGTTGTCGGTCACACTGCCGCTCCAATTGGCCGTGTTGTTGTGCCAGAGCGTGCTTTCTAACACCGCATTGCCGCTCTGGACGTATACGCCGGTGGCGTGCCCGGTGATCATGGTGTTGGTCATCGCAACCGTGCCGTTGATGCACACGCCATAGGCGCCGGTATTGCTGACTATCGTGTTGTGCAGCAGCGCCGGCCCACCGTAACGGATGGCCATCGCCGCGCCGCCCGCGCACACCCAACTGCTGCCGTTGGCATGGTTGGCAGCAAAGATATTATTGACCACGAGATTCTCTTGCCCGTTATAGAAAACCAGGCCGCCGCCAACCGGCGCCGTATTGGATAACACCACGTTCTGCTGAATGAGGTTGGCGCCATACCCGATATACATCCCGCCGGCATAGACGCTGCCGCTATTCTCGTAGATGCGATTCCCGGCGACGGTACCGGCGGTTCCACCCAGGTACAGGCCGCCGGCGACCGGCGACCGGTTGAACGCGACGACATTGTCCGCTATCTGCACAGTCGCATTATTGAGGCACACCCCGCCGCCGACCGGGTTGCCGCCGGAGGCCACCGTCGTGTTGGAAAGAATCTCATTGGCGGTCAGGGTCGGGGCGCCGCCGTCGCCGTAAACTCCACCGCCGGAGGCCGAGCTCCCCATGCCGGAAGTGCGCGCCGTGTTGGATACGATGGCATTGGCGCGCAGGGTGGCGTCGCTGTTGTTCAGGTAGATGCCGCCGCCGTAAGCATTGCCGGTCCCATAGGCCACGTTAGCCCTGACCGTGTTGCTGATCAAAAGCGGAGCGCCATCGGCATAAATCCCTCCGCCACCGGCGAACACGGAATTTTGCGTATCCACCGTATTGGTGGCGATCGTATTGCTCTCCAGCGTCGCCGCGCTCTGATAGAGGCGGACGCCGCCGCCATACATGAGCGCGGCATTGGCCAGGATCGCGTTCCCGCGCAACCACACGCCGTTGCTGCGCCGCACATAGACGCCGCCGCCACCACTTTCATCCCACGCCGTTCCGGAAGCGGTGTTCCCGGCGATGGTGTTGTTGATCACCTGCGCCGCGCTCTCGTTCACATACAGCCCGCCGCCTTTACGGGGGGTGGTGTTGGAAAGCACCTGGTTTCCCGTCACCACCGCCGTATCGGCGACAAAATAAAAGCCGCCGCCGCCATAGCCGGCGTCGTTCTGTTGTACCAGGTTGTTGGCAATCGTCGCGTTGCAGTGATCCAGATTGACGCCGCCGCCCACCTCGTCGGCGTGATTGGCCGTGATGGTGTTGTTTTCCACCAGGGCCGTGCTGCTGGAGATGACGATCCCGCCGCCCCAGCGCGCCGAGTTGGCCGTAATGAGATTGCCGCGCACCGTGGCGGGTGGATTGCCGATCAGCGCGATCCCACCGCCGCTGCTGATGGCCGTGTTGGCGCGGATCGTGTTGTTCGTGATCTGCGCCGCGCTCTGTCCCGCGCCGATGCCGCCGGCGTAACCGGCCTGGTTGTCGGCAAACAGGTTGCCGCTCACAATGGCCGCCGCGCGCCCGATGGCCAGTCCGCCGCCGTAGCCGGCCTGATTGGTCAGCACGCGGCTGTTGTACAGGTGCAGCGGGCTTTCGTAGAGCGCGATTCCCCCGCCGGCCTGCGCGCCGCTGTTGTCAATCTGGCAGTTGGTGATCGTCGGCGTGGCATAGGCCGCATAGACCGCGCCGCCGCCGTCGTACAGACGGCCGGTGTTGGGGTCATAGTAGCCGCCCAGCCCCGTCGCATTGCCGCCGGTCAGCCGCAGCCCGGCCAGCGTCGGCGTGATGGAGCCGACGATGTACACCACGCGCCCCTGTCCCGCCGCGTTCAGCACCGTCGGATTGAAGGCCGGATCGGGCGGGTCGGTGTAGGCGGTGGTGTAGCCGCCCTGGACGGTCACCGTCTTGCTGATGTAGACCACCTGCGTCACGCCTTCGCGCGCGCTGACGCCGGTATACACGCCTGCCGCGACGCGGATCTCGTCGCCGGTGGTCGCCGCGTCCACCGCCGCCTGGACGGTGGTATAGCAGGGGGTATGACCACCGCAACCGCCGGCGGCATCCACATAGAGGGTATTCCCCCAGGCCAGGACAGTCTGTCTGCTGCTCCCTGTCCCCAATGCGGCCAGCGTCCCACCCAGGAACACGAAGGCCAACGCAACCACAAACGAGATACGAACCCAAGTCTTCATATCGCTCCTCCTGTTTCCTACCCCCTATTCCACCCAGATCAGCCACATTTCATCCGCGCCGATCAACACGCCAAAGACATCCCGATACTCCAATGTGACGCCGCCAGCGGCGATGGCTTCCATAGCAGAGCGGGGAATCTCTACTACCGCCGCTGCGGGCGGCCTGTTCGCTGTGCTGAACGTGTAGACGAAAATGTCCTGCCCGCCGCGCACCAGCGCCAGTCGATCGTCCACGACCACGGGCGTGATGCGGTTGGGCGCGCCGGAGAAATAAAACCGTCCGCTCTCCGGCAATGTCCCAGAAAGGGAAAGCACCGTCGTATAGAACGGGGCGCCGGGCGTCACCACCGGCTGATTGGGGATCGCCGGGAACGGCCCCAACAGCAGAGGCGACCGCGGGTGATTCCTCACAACCAGCGGCAGGTAGAGGATGCGGGGGGCAAGAGGCACATCGCGGACGGTGATGGTCACGTCCGCCGTGTCCGTGAGCGCGCCGTCGGAGGCAGCCACGGTGACGGTGTAGACGCCCGCCGCATCAAAGCCCGGCGTCCAGGAAAAGACGCCGCCCGCCAGCAACGCCCCCGGCGGCAACGGGGCCGCGGAGAAGGTCAAGGGGTCGCCGTCGGGGTCGGAGGCCGACACGGTGAAGGTGAGCAACGCGCCCTCGTCCACCGCCTGCGGGCCGATGGGGGCAAGCACCGGCGCGTCGTTCACCGGCGTGATGAGGACGGTGACGGTGATCGCGTCCATCCCGCCATAGTCATCGGCAACCCGGACGACGAAGGAGTCTCGCCCATCATCATTCACCGCTGGCGTGTACGTGATGACCTGAGCGGGGCCTGTTCCGCTGACGATCGCCGTTCCATGCAGCGGCGGCGCGCCGAGGTCCCAGCGCAACGGGTCAGTGTCTATCGCGTGGAGCGTCGTCGTCAACGGCCCGCCATCCTCAAACAGGGTCAGCGTCAGCGCATCCCCTTCGGCGATCACCGGCGGGGTATTGGGCACGACGGTAAAGGTCGCCGCCGCCGCCCCGCTGCCGGTGAGATGGTGATACTCCACCGTGTTGGTCACCGTTTCCCCGTAGCCGCCGATGTGGCGGGCGCGGAAGGCCAGCCCGGCCGAACCGCCGGCCGGCACGGTTCCCTGCCAGGTGATGAGATTGCCGTCACGCGCGGCGCCGGGCGGCGGCGCCGGCAACCAGTCCAGGAAGGTCACGCTGATCGGCAACGTATCGGTGATGTGGACATCGGTGGCATCCACCGACCCGTTGTTTTCCAGTTGAATGACATAACTGACGACGCCGTGATAGGCCACGTTCGCGGCGGGCAGAGCGATCTTTTGAATCGTCAGGAGCGGCGCGACGCCCACGCCGCTCAGGGCGACGGTGTGCGGGCTGCCGGCGGCGTTGGTCGTCACCGTGAGCACGCCGCTGCGCGTCCCGGTGACGGCAGGCGCGAAGGTGACGCCGATGGCACAACTCGCGCCAGGCGGCAGGCTGGCCGGGCAGGCGTGCGCCTGCATAAAGTCGCCGCTGATGACGATCCCCACCACCTCCAGCGGCGAACCGCCGCTGTTCTGCAAGGTCACCGTCTGCGTGGCGCTGCTCGTCCCCACCAACTGGTCGCCAAAGTCCAGCGCGGCCGGCGTCAGGCGGACCTCTGGCGGGCCGGCGACGGTGAAGGTGGCCTGCGCCGCGCCGCTGCCGCTGCTGTGGCCGTACTCCGCCGTGTTGGTGATCACGTCCCCATAGCCACCCGTGTGGGTGACGACAAAGGTGAAGGTGAGGGCAGAGGAGGCTGCCAGCGCGCCGTTCCAGGCAAGCGTGCCGCCGGATTCCGCCGCGCCCGCCGGTCTCTCCACCCAGCGCGCAAACGTCACCCCGGCCGGCAGCGTATCGGTCAACACGACGCCGGAGGCATCGCCCAGGCCGGTGTTGCTCAGGATGAGCGTGCAGGTGACGGTGCCGTGATAGGGGACATTGTTTTCCGGCGCGGCGGTTTTGCTCAAGGCCAGGGCGGGGTAAGGGTACTCGTATGCGCCGATGTCGCACGCCGCCCCCTGCGGCCGGGCGACGCCGCGCTGGTCGGTGGGCGCTTCGGCCAGGCAGAGGCCGGCATTGACGGCCGGGCTGCCGAAGGGAAGCGGATGGAGCGGCGGGCTGCCGCCATCCAGGGGGGCAAGTTGCGGATCGTCAGTCACGGCGGGCGTGCCGCAGCCGGTATGCGCTTCAATCAAATTGCGGTCGCCAAACGGAGCGGTGACGCTGCCGCCGTTGTTATAGCAATCCTGCCCGCCGCTGCTGTTGGCCAGCATCGTGTTGCGCAGCGTCAGGCTGCCGGCGGCGTGGTTGTAGATGCCGCCCGCCTCCGCCACGCCGGGTGTGCCGTCGGCGCTGCCGCCGTAACCGATGCCTGCTGCGCCCGCGACGACGGTGTTGCTGGCGACGGTGCTGGCGAGGAGGGTCACGCTGCCGCCCTCGTTAAAGATCGCGCCGCCCAATCCATCGCCGCCCTCCGCAGCGATTCCTGGCCCCTCGCAGGAGCCGTTGTTACCGCCCGCGCCGCCCTGCGCCGTGTTGCCGGAAAGGGTGGAGTTGATGATGACGACAGTCCCGGCGTGGTTGAAAATCGCGCCGCCCATCCCTGCGCCACCGCCGCCGCTCCCGCCGATCTGGTGGCCGAGGCTGTTTGAACCGTTGCCGCCGCCGAAGCCGCCCGCCCCCCCAATCCCACAGTCGGAACGCCGTCGCCGCCGCCGCCCCCACCGCCGCCAAAGCCGCCATTGCCCCCGTTGCCGCCGATGCCGTAATAACTGCCGCCCCCACCGCCGCCGCCGCCGCCCCAGTTGCCCGCGCCGCCCGCGCCGCCGCGATCGTTGCAGTGACCGCCTCCGCCGCCGCCTCCGCCTATTCCGCCCGCGCCGCCCGCGCCGCCTTGTTCGTTGAATATCGAGTGGTAGCAGACGCCGCCACCGCCGCCGCCACCGCCTACGCCGCCGTTCCCGCCGTTGCCGCCGGAATAGGAGAACGCGCGTCCCGAAGCGCCTCCCCCGCCTCCGCCGTTGGCGCTCCCGTTGGCGCCGTTCTTGCTGCCCGAGCCGGAGCCGCCATTCCCGCCGCCGGTGCTGCCGCTGCCGCCGACGTAACCGTCATCGCCGCCGCCGCCCCCGCCGCCGGTCGGTGAGCCGTTGCCGCCGGCGGCGTTGTAGCCGCCCTGTCCGCCCTGTCCGCTGAGGCCGCCGCCGCCCCCGCCGCCGTCGCCGCCGTCGCCGCCGCGGCCGCCCATCCCGCCGCCGCCCCCGCCGCCATAGTCCACATCGGCCGGGTAATAGTTGTGGCCGTGCCCGCCGCTCCCGCCGAGACCGCCCCCGCCTCCGCCGCCCGAACCGCCGCCTGTGACCGGGTCGGCGTGACAACCCCAACCGCCCGCGCCGCCGACCGCCTGATTTTGCGTCAGCGTGCACCCGCGCAGGGTCAGCGTCCCCCGGTTAAAGATCGCGCCGCCCAGCCCGGCTCCGCCGCCCCCGCCGCCATTGATGCTCGGGCCGCCCGCCCCGCCCTGCGCACGGCCGCTGCGCAGCGTCAGCCCCACCAGCGTCAGACTGCCGGTCGGCCCGACATAGGCCAGGCGAAAGTGGGGCGCGCCGCTGCCGCGCGCAATCGTCGCGCCGGCGCCGGTGATGGTGATGGGGGTTGTGATGGACGGCAGACCGTTGGGGCCGTAATCGGTGTTGTCCACCACATCCAGCGTATAGGTCGCGCCCGCCTGCAAGAGGATGGTGTCACCGCCGCTGCCGGCCGTGCAGCCGTTGAACGCCGCATCGGTGTTGGCGGCGATGATGGCCTCACGCAGCGTGCAGAGGCCGTCATTGGCGATGGTGTTGGCGGTGCTGGTGACGATGATGGTGGCCGCTGCATGAACCACGGGCAAAGCAGGCCACAGCCCCAGGTTCAGCCCCAGAAGCACGCTCAGGCACAGGCGGATGAAACGCGCGCCATTTTTCCTCAAGTGGAGGGGGATGGGCACCGAAAATCTTATAATCCTGGCTGAAGGAGAGCGCACCGTTATTCCTCCAGACAGTAAATGTTTGCCCTCCCGCAGGTCTTAGCCCCTGCGGGAGGGCCTGGAAGAGGGCTTAGCGATTGCGCAACACCAGGGGCAGATAGACCCGGCGTGGCTGGACAGCGACAGCGCGCTGGGCAGTGG
>Ga0308419_1002411_pt1 | contig 12102 bp, 12 predicted proteins | sample HotsprSampleMS50_FD_203674 | JGI IMG/M metagenome (GOLD analysis project Ga0308419, IMG submission 203674) | Hot spring phototrophic mat microbial communities from Mushroom Spring, Yellowstone National Park, Wyoming, United States - 20090730_MS50 ... | reverse complement strand
AAATTTCTCACAAAGTAATGCCCTACCCCACTGGGTATGACCGAAAAATGTTGTCGCCGAATTTAGCCAGACTTTAACCACCCATCTGGCAGAAATGTAGCGCAGCGATCGACCTAGGTTGTTTATTCGCTATGGGGGATCAGGGGGAATGCGATGGGAGCGAAACAACCCTGACAGTTAACAGGTCGATCGCACCGTACTCGGTGCTTCACAGGAATTGTCCCACGACAAAGCTGGGTCAGACTCGCGCTTTTCGTCTAACTTAATGTAGAGATACCAGTCACAGCCTATGTTGAGCCAAAATCTGTTCAACTTGCTACAGAGGGTAACTTGTCAGCATTTTTAACTTAACATTTTTTTTGGGCTTTGCAAGTATTGCACAACACTTAAATAAAAAATAACCAAAAATACCACTGGGGACATAGGGCGCTGAGCTACTCAGACAGCGAAAGTTGCGATCGCAACCTGAGGAGATCACTCCACCTACTGTCGATCTGCGGCGAGGGGTCATCTAGGGTAACATCCACACTGGCTGGGGCATCGGGGGCAATTTGGGGAAAGGGCATTGCCAGACAAAACTGCTCATAGAGCCAAGTGGCGGGGTCAAAGTAGCCATTGGGGGGCAGAGTCTCGGTCAAGTCATCAGGGACGCTGTCGGGATCATCAGCCAGCCAGATCAGTTCGCTGGTGTCCACCACTAGGCGGTGGTTGAATTGGCGCAAGGTGCGATCGCAAGTGAGGGTGACAATCGCCCATGCCTGCGCCTTCACAGACAAATAGTTGCCGCAGTGCTGAATCGTAATTTGCCCTTGGGGTGGGGTGAGCGTAGCCAAGTTGGGAATCTCCTCCTTAAAATCAAGGACTTGGGTGCGATTCATCGCCTTAGCAATACTGGGAATGTGGAGTTTTTGCATATACCACCCCTCTAACTCGCCCTGATCACTGCACCTAAAATTTTAAGCCAACCCATTCCCAATGGTAGGTAGTATCAAGCTATACAACTTGATATAACAAGCTCTGGTTTAGTTATTTCTCAAAGATCAGCATTTTTGAGGAAATAGGGGTAAAGCAAGTATGAAACCATGGGGAAATAGTGAATACTGGGGGTTAGGCTATGACTTTGATCCGCAGTGGGTTTTGACCGATGAGCAGAAGTTATTACAAACCAAGCTAATTGAGCTATGCGAACGGGTACTGCGTCCCAACGCCATCGACAGCGATCGCCACTTGACCTATCCCCGCAAAAACTTTGAAGCCTTGGCAGAATTGGGACTACTGGGGTTATTTGTGCCCAAAGAGTGGGGCGGTCTGGGGGAAAATCACACCTGCGCCGCCATGGTAGTAGAAACCATCGCCCGTTACGGCTGTCCCAGTACCGCCATGTGCTACACCATGCACCTAGGGGCAACAGCGGCGGCTCTCTTCCGTGCCCATAATAACCCTGAATTGCAATCACTGCTGAAGCGGTTGGATAGGGATGTATTTATCGGCACCCTTTCCTATTCCGATCCCGAAACTGGCTCCCATTTCTGGTATCCCGTATCCTCCAAGGCACTGGCAGTCAGTGACGGTTGGCAAGTGTTCAAAAAAGCCTCATGGACTACCTCTGCGGGTTTTGCCGACTGGTACATTGTGCAGACCACCAGCCCTGATTTTGAGGGAAACTACTCCGATCTCTCTTGCTTTTTGATCTATGCAGACGAAGTGCAGGCAGAACCAGAGAAGTGGGATGCGTTGGGCTTGCGTGGTAACCAGTCTGGCACGCTGGTAGTGGATGGGGTAACCATTCCCGCCCAGCGCATGGTGGGCCCCAAGGGCGATGGCGCAAGTTCCAACGATGAAATTGTTGATCCCTTCTTTTTGCTCTGTTCTTCTGCCTGTTGGAATGGCATTGCTCTAGGAGCGATCGACATTGCCAAACGCCATACCACTCGCAAAAAACATGTGGATGTGGGCATGCGAGTTGCTGACTACCCCACTATCCAAGACTATGTGGGCGAAGGAATTATGGATACCAATGCGTCACGGATGTTTGTCTTTTCTATGGCGCAGTTGATGGATCAAGTGACCAACAACTGTGATTGGACAATTCACCAAGACCTGTCAGCCATGCCCCGCTCTGCCTATTTGTCTTGGTACTGGCAGATCAAGTTCATTGCCGCCAAAAATGTCGCCCATGTCTGCGATAAGATGCTCCACGCCTGCGGCGGCAGTGGTTTCAAGAAAGATATGGAAATCGAGCGCTATCTCCGCGATGGCAAGGCGGGCTGGGTGATGGGACCCACCAACGAAGTGCTACGGCAGTTTGTGGGCAAGCTGGCGCTCTTGGGCATTGATGCTTTGGACTACTGGAACCAGCGGGTGAATGAGCGAGTCCTCCAGAACGAGCTGAAGAAGATGACTCCAGAGGAAAAGCGGCAGTTGGCAGAGAGTCTGTTGGCGCAGGCTCAAGAAGCTGAAGTAACCGCAGAAAAACCTCTCGCTGTGGTTTAGCATGGCTGTTGCGCTGATTCCTAGTTCTTTGCCTGCCCTGTGGGATTGCACTATTGCACCGCGCACGGCGATCGCCTATACGGTGCGGGCAGGTCAATACATCCAAATCATCGATGTCGAGGGTCAGCAATGTTCTGATTTTCTCGCCTTTGCCCTAGATGATCTCACAGAAGAACTAGACAGCACCGTAACCCGCACCCTCAACGGGTTAGCTGTGCCCCGAGTGGGTTTGCACGGCAAGTACTTTTCCAATAGGTTTCGCCCGTTGGTAGAGGTAATTCAGGACACCTGTGGCAGACACGACAGTTTCTTGCTGGCTTGCACTGCCAAATACTATGAAGAGGCGGGCTACCCTGGGCATCCCAGTTGCAGTGAAAATTTCAACTTGGCTTTAGCTAAGTATGGGATAGCTCCGCGCAAGGGTTGGTCAGCGATTAACTTCTTTTTCAACACCACAGCCAGTGACGATGGCAGGGTAACGGCGGGGGAATCTTGGTCAAGGGCGGGGGACTATGTACTCCTACAAGCTAAGCAAGACCTGCTCTGTGCTAGCTCTGCCTGCCCCGATGACATCGATCCTGCCAATGGTTGGCGACCTACGGAAATTAGGGTGCGCATTTTTGCCCCTGAGCACAATTTCCCCAAGGCGATCGCCTATCGTCCTACCCCCCATGCCCCTGCCAGACTGACCCAAGACAGCGCTTTCACCAGCTCCATTCGCCAACTCACCGATGACCTAGTGGAATACAACGGGTTTTGGGTGCCCAACAGCTTTGCTCACTTGGGCGTACAGGCAGAATACTGGGCACTGCGGGAACGGGCGGTACTGATCGATCTCAGTGCTTTGCGCAAGTTTGACATCACTGGCAAAAACGCCTTTGACCTACTGCAGTATGCCTTTTCGCGGGATTTGACTAAGCTAGGGGTGGGGCAGTCTGCCTATGGCTGTCTGCTCAACTATCACGGCGGCATAGTAGATGATGGCATTGTCTTCTGTCTAGGAGCAAATACCTATCGCTATGTGGGAAACTGCGAGCAGGATCAGCATTGGCTAGAGCAATTGGCACAGGAACACCACTGGCAGGTAACTATTGAGCACATTAGCGATCGCCTGCACAATCTGGCACTTCAGGGTCCCCGCTCCCGCATTATCCTAGAGCAAGTGCTAGCTATTGATCCCCAGTGGCAGATTAGTTTGTCAGAGTTGGGCTACTTCCGTTTTGCCACTGGCACAATCAAACGCATCCCTGTCCTAGTGTCCCGCACGGGCTACACAGGGGAGTTGGGCTATGAGTTGTTTGTCGACCCCGCCTACGGCGCAGAGCTATGGCAAATTTTAACTGCCGTTGGGGAAAAGTATGGACTTACGCCGATGGGTATGCTGGCACTGGAGCGGGCACGCATTGAAGCGGGGTTACTCAGTGCGGGCAGGGAATTTGACGATCTCACCTCCCCCTACGAAGCAGGCATCGGTTGGACGGTGTCACTGAAAAAAGAGCAGTTGATTGCCAAAGACACCCTGCTCAAGCTCAAGGAACACCCCCCCAAAGTAACAGTGGGCTTGGTGCTCGACAGCAATGACATTCCCTGCCACTGCCAACCTGTGTATGCCCTAGGGAAAGCGTGGCGGGTAGGGGTGATTACCAGCGGTACTTTCTCCCCCTATTGCGATCGCCCCATTGCTCTAGCGCAGTTGAAGCCAGCCTACGCCACCCCAGGCACTAAGGTTGAAGTAGGCTTCATCGATGGCAAACAGCGGCGCATCCCTGCCACGGTGGGGGTGATGTCGCCTTATGATCCTGAAAAGTTGAAAGTCAGAGGCTAGAATGCTTTGGGATTTTGCAGGGGTGGATGGTTTAGCAGTAGCCATGGCACTGTTTGGTGAACCAGTAAAAAAACTAGCTGTGTGGCGATCGCTAGTTACCCCCGACTCCTGCTATGCCATACTCAGGCTCTGCGAGGGCAATTTCCGCATTCGCACTGCCGAACAGGATCATAACTTTTCAGAGAAACTAGCCCAAGCCTGCACAGGGAAACGGGTGTGGTATGCCCAGTTAACCTACCTAGGGGCGCTGTCCTTCCCCAGCCATACCATTCTTCCCCGCCTAGAGCAAATAGCCACCCCCAAGCCCCCCTTTCGCCTGCACAACTTACCCCTAGATTGTGCTCTCCCCGCGCGCATTGACGGCACTGCAATCGTTCTCTGGCGCTACCTTTGGCAGGGAACCGATCTGGTACAAATCCACTGTGCCCAAAGGGATAGGCAGAAAATTAGTGACTACCTACAAGTAAAATAGCTTAGTAGCCCAACAGCCTTGTTTCACTTTGTCTCTCTACACCAACCATGCCCATCGTCAACGCCAGCCCTTCTCCAGCTGAAATTCTACGCCAAGCCAATCCCGAACGCCTGCACCGCCTACGGCACACCTGCTCCCATGTGATGGCAATGGCGGTACAAAAACTATTCCCCGATGCCAAGGTAACTATTGGTCCTAGTACAGAAAATGGGTTCTACTACGACTTCGACCGCAAGGAACCCTTTACCCCTCAGGACTTGAAGGAAATTACTAAAGTAATGAAAAAAATCATTCGCCAAAACCTACCAATCATCCGTCAGGAGATGAGCCGCGAGGCGATGAAAGCAGAGATTGAAAAGCTGAATGAACCCTACAAATTGGAACTGTTAGATGCCATTCCCGAAGGAGAGGTGATCACTCGCTATACCATAGGCGATCCCAACAGTGGCACTGACTTTTGGTGGGATTTGTGCGCAGGCCCCCATCTCAATTCCACAGGGGAACTCCATCCTGACGCCTTTGCCCTAGAGAGTGTAGCAGGAGCCTATTGGCGGGGGGATGAGCGTAACCCCATGTTACAGCGCATCTATGGCACTGCTTGGGAAACACCAGAGCAATTGCAGGCTTACCAGCAACTGCAAGAGGAAGCAAAACGCAGGGATCACCGCAAAATTGGCAAGGATTTGCAGTTGTTTAGTATTCAGGAGCAGGCAGGGGGCGGTCTGGTGTTCTGGCATCCCAAGGGAGCGATACTGCGGAGTATCATTGAGAACTTTTGGAAACAAACCCACTGGGAACATGGCTATCAGCCCGTGATTACTCCCCACCTAGCAGACTTGGAATTGTGGAAAATCTCGGGACACAATGACTTCTATCGGGAAAGTATGTTCCAACCGGTGGAAGTGGAAGAGAGGTTCTATCAACTGAAACCGATGAACTGTCCCTTCCATGTGCTGATTTTCCAAGATGCACTACATTCCTACAAAGAATTGCCCCTAAGAATGGCAGAGTTGGGAACGGTGTATCGCTATGAGCGGTCTGGGACAATGCACGGTCTGATGCGGGTGCGGGGCTTTACCCAAGATGATGCTCATATTTTCTGCACTGAGTCTCAGATGGCAGAAGAAATACTGGGAGTGCTCAATCTAGCGGAGTTCATCCTCTCTACCTTTGGCTTTGCCCACTACGAAGTGAATCTATCCACCCGCCCTGAAAAGTATGTAGGCTCCGATGCGATTTGGGAGAAAGCCACTTCCGCCCTGCGCCATGCCCTAGACACTAAAGGGTGGAACTATAAAATTGATGAGGGAGGTGGAGCTTTCTATGGTCCTAAGATTGATATTAAAATTGAAGACGCCATTGGGCGCAGATGGCAGTGTTCTACTATTCAAGTGGATTTCAATCTGCCAGAAAGATTTGATTTGACCTATGTGGGAGAAGATGGGGAACGGCATCGCCCCATTATGATTCACAGGGCTTTGTTCGGCTCGCTGGAGCGGTTCATTGGCGTATTGATTGAGAACTATGCGGGAGACTTTCCCCTGTGGTTGGCTCCCGTGCAGTTGCGCCTTATTCCTATTACTGACCAGCAGATAGATTTCTGTTTGCAGGTGGCCAAGGAATTGAAACTGCAGGGTTTGCGCGTAGAAGTGGATACTACTGGCGATCGCATGCAAAAGCAGATTCGCAGAGCAGAACTGGAAAAAATTCCTCTGATGGGAGTGGTAGGCGCCAAGGAAGTATCAGCCCACAGTCTCAGTCTCCGCTCTCGTCAGCACGGGGACTTGGGAATGATGGACATCGGTACGGTGATAGCCAAAATGCAAAGGGCAATCGCCAATCGTGAAGTGCTGTAATGCTTTCCAAAGGCTTTGAAGTAGAGGTCTATACCGCCACTCCCCAAGGAGAGGTAGTGGGCTTGTCCCACCGCATCGTCAGAGACTTGCAAGGTTTTGTCAGAGAGCCAGATAGCCGCAATGTGGAATACACTACCCCTCCATTCACCAGATATGAACACCTATTGATCGCCCTCCTGCAACCTCGCCGCCAACTGCGCTCCTACCTGCAACAGCTGGGAAATTTTACCATCCTGCCTGGGAGTACTATTCCCCTCTGGCACAGGGAAGAATTTCTGCGTTCCGATCCCCACAACCCCTACCACACCTACATTGAGCAGACCTACGGCACACGGGTAGTAACTGCCAGTATTCACATCAATATCGGCATTCCCGACACAGAAACTCTAATCCGTGCCTGTCGCATTATTCGCCTAGAAGCTCCTCTCTACCTCGCCTTGAGCGCTTCTTCTCCCTTCTTTAGAGGCGAAGTTACAGGTTTCCACTCTTCCCGCTGGCAGATGTTTCCTAAAACTCCCAGAATTGTTCCTCTATTCCGCTCCCATCAGCATTACATCGATTGGACAAATGAACAATTGGCATTGGGAACGATGCAAAATGTCCGCCATCTCTGGTCATCAGTGCGTCCCAATGGGGCTAATCGCCCCTATGATTTGAATCGTTTGGAACTGAGAATTTGTGATTTAGTAATCGATCCCACCCATCTATTGGCGATTACTGCCCTGCTAGAAGGACGGATTCAGCAAATAATTCATTCCAATTTAGATGTTGACTCCTGCTTTACTTTTGATGAGCTGGTACAAATTAGCGATCGCAACGAGAGAATGGCGGCAATCTCTAGCCTAGACTCCCAATTAATTCACTGGCAGACTGGGGAAACTATCTTAGCCAGAGATTGGATCAAAAATCTCTATGAGCAGGTTTACCCTATTCTTAAGGAGTGGGGGGCGGTGTGCTTCCTAACCCCACTGCTAAAGATTTTGGAACAAGGGAATGAAGCTCAACGCTGGTTAAAACAAATTGAGCAGGGACTGACAATCCCTGAAGTGGTACAACAGAGCATTGTAGATGCCGCTAACCAAGAAGCCCAACTAGCAGATTTGCTGTTGTGACGACTCCCGACACTCATCTTTTTGACAGAGTGCGGGCTTCACGCTTCATAGACTTGTCTGTACAGTGGAAAACCCGTTCTAGGATTAGAGGTAAACTCCTGATTTAGAGTTTAGGGTTTTCCAGTGGAAAACCCGTTCTAGGATCAGAGGTAAACTTCTGATTTAGAGTTTAGGGTTTTCCAGAAGTCTCTGCGTGCTGACACCCTGCGTCCCACGGCGTGGACAAAACTTGTCCACGGGTTACTATAGCATAGGAGGCTTTCATCCCGACACTGTTCCGAAGGTGGCGCAAGCCATTTTGCTCTTGAGTAAACACAATTCACAAATGCGGGGCTTCCCGCCGATTTAGCTAAATCAGGTATGCTTGAGGTTTACCGATTTACGCTTCACCTGTGTACCAACGGGGGTGGGAATTAAACCTACAGGACTTCTAAGCAAGGTTCTACACCTTGCCCCGCTTAGGCTGAAGGGATTTCCCCATTCACTTTTGCGAGAATGAGTCGTACATTTGTTAGGATCATAGAGCGAGCTAGTGCACTGAATTCCAGCAGTAAATTACCTTGAGATACTATGCCAATCTCACTGTTGCCTAAACTAACCTCTGCTCTCGCTCTGATCCTGTTGACCACAGTAGGGGAAGTGCCCCTACTGGCTCAACCTAAACCCCTAACTCCTCCCACTAAGGCTCCTAGGAAACCCAAAACTGCCAAGCCAGTGCGCATGAGCAATGCGTTGGTCAAAAACCTAGAAGCCGCTAAAGGAGCCAAGTTCACCGAAGCGCAACGCCAACAACTGGATGCCGCTACCCAGAAAATGATGAATAATCTGCTTCCCAGCCACAGGAAATACCTAGAGCGCATTGTACAAATTACGGGAGTGCGCAGGGATCAAGCAGAGGAAGCGGCGCCCAAACTTGGGAAGTCTGGCAGTGTGGACAGGCTAATTCTTAAATTGCATCAGGTGTCTGGTAGGGCGGCAAATAAGCAACAGCGAGATGAGTTAATAATTGCCGATCAGTAGCGCAAGCGTGCTGTGCTGGCGGTGCAGGACGAATATGCCAAGGAGATCGCCAAAATCACTGCTTTGCCTGTAGATCAAGTGCAGGCGCTCTTGCCTAAAGTGGGACTCTAAACGCCTATAATGAGTTTAATTAGGAGTTTTGGAGGGATAGCCCCATGGAAGTAGAAGTAAATTATCTCGGTTTGATTGCCACTGCTCTAGCATTGATCGTACCCACCGCCTTTCTGTTGGTGCTGTATTTACAAACTGCCAGCCGTGAAGCGGCAAAGAAATAGAGCGTGCCTGATCTGCCTGTAGTGCTGAGCCAGATTCTAGTAATTGCCCTATGGCTCGGTGCAGTGTTTACTGTGGCAAGTCTGATGCGCCGTGTAGTGCCCCATCCTGAACTGGTGCGCAAGGTGGTGCACATTGGCACTGGTCATGTGATCCTCTGGGCGTGGCTATTGCATTGCTCGATCTATCTTTGTTTAGCGATCGCTAGTTTGTTTACTTTGATCAGTTATCTCTCCTACTGGCAGAATATCTTGCCGTTCCTAGACAGTGTGGGGCGAGACACTAGGGGAGTGTTTTATTACTCCCTGAGCATTACTCTGCTAGTTGCCATTTTCTGGCGCATTGACCAACCCCAGTTTGCTGTGCTGGGGGTAATGGTGATGACTTGGGGCGATGGGCTAGCGGCTCTGGTAGGGCAGAAATGGGGCGTCCACAAGTACAAGATAGGCAATAACCAGCGATCACTGGAAGGGTCAGCGACCATGCTACTGACCAGTGGAATCGTGTGCTACAGCATCATCCATTGGCTGGGGTATCCTGAACCGTGGCTAATTAGCATGCCCACAGCGGTCACAGGCACTGTTCTCGAAGCCATATCTCAGGGGGGCACAGATAACCTGACCGTACCCCTTGCCACTGCCTTGGTGAGTTTTGCTCTCTGTTCCCAAGGGCTACAGTTCTAGCTCTACTTCAGAAAGACTGACTGAGGCGAGTTTCCAGCTCACTGGTCAGTTTAGCTTGGGAGCCAGTTACCAAGAACACAATCATTCTCTGGCGTGTAATGCAACGGATTACTCCTGTGTAATCGCCGTTAGTGGCATAGATGGAAGTGTCCGAACTGTTGCCCACGGTGCCAATGTTGCGAAAGCCTGCCTGTGCCAGCACTGTGGTAGCCCGTCGTACGCACTGTCTATTGCCTATGTTGGACTGTTGCCATGACCACGCCAGAGCAGGGGATTGGGCGATCGCTGGAGTGGGGACAAAACTAATGCTGATAGTAAGGAGCAAGAAATTTTTGAGTTTCATGGGTTAGATGTTAACCTGCTGTAGGACATGGTAGATAACCCGACTTTTGCTAAGTTTACGATAGTTATTATTTCTTAAGTTTTTTAGAGCAAACTACACCAAAATTTGCTATTAAAATATTGGAAATAATAAAACTCTACTCAAATACTGTTTACACCAAATCCGTTCTACACTCTTGGACAGAGCTAGCTCATCTACGGGAACCCCTTGGGTGAGAGCGGGGAGCAAAGGTCTAGTTTGATAAAAGGGAGTGTAAGTCGAGTTGGAAAGCAAGAAGGAAAAGATACTGGTAGTGGATGACGAAGCGAGCATTCGCCGCATACTTGAAACCAGACTTTCCATGATTGGCTATGAGGTGGTAACGGCGGCGGATGGGGAAGAAGCCATCGAGCGGTATCGCACTGAATCTCCTGATTTGATTGTGCTGGATGTGATGATGCCCAAGCTGGATGGCTATGGGGTATGCCAAGAACTGCGCAAGGAAAGCGATGTGCCAATTATCATGCTCACAGCGTTGGGGGACGTGGCAGATCGGATCACGGGTCTGGAGTTGGGGGCTGATGACTATGTGGTTAAGCCTTTTTCTCCCAAGGAGCTAGAGGCAAGAATCCGCTGTGTGCTACGGCGCATTGAGCGCAATGGCTCCTCGGGTATCCCCAGTTCTGGCATAATTCAGATCAACAACATCAAAATTGATACCAACCGCCGCCAAGTCTACAAGGGAGACGAACGGATTCGCCTGACGGGCATGGAATTCAGCTTGCTAGAGCTGTTGGTGGGGAGATCGGGGGAACCCTTCTCGCGGGCAGAAATTTTACAGGAGGTGTGGGGCTACACTCCAGAACGCCATGTGGATACTAGGGTAGTAGATGTGCACATCTCCCGTCTCCGTGCCAAGCTGGAGGACGATCCCAGTAATCCTGAGCTGATTTTGACGGCGAGGGGCACAGGTTATCTATTCCAGCGCATTGTCCCCCAATCTGAGAACTCCTCATAGATGCCTACGGTTTTGGCAATTGAAACCAGTTGCGATGAGACGGCGGTAGGGGTAGTGCGCCAAGGGCAAATTCTCAGCAATGTGGTTTCTTCCCAAGTGGCGACCCATGCGGCGTTTGGCGGGGTAGTGCCTGAAATTGCCTCGCGTCAGCATTTGGAACTGCTCAATCCAGCGATCGCCAAGGCTCTGGCAGAAGGGGGGGTGGGTTGGGCAGAGATAGATGCTATTGGGGTTACGGCGGCACCAGGACTAATTGGGTCGTTGATCATTGGTGTTACCTGCGCCAAAACTCTAGCTGTGCTCTACGACAAGCCACTGATTGGGGTACACCATCTGGAAGGACACATCTACTCGGCTTTTCTATCTGATCCTGATCTCAGTCCTCCTTTCTTGTGTCTGTTGGTGTCAGGAGGACACACGAGCCTAATTGCGGTGCGGGATCATGGCAACTATGAGATTGCGGGGCAGACTAGGGATGATGCGGTGGGAGAGGCATTTGACAAGGTGGCACGGCTTTTGGGTTTAGGCTACCCTGGGGGGCCTGCTATTGATCGCATGGCTCAGCAGGGAAATCCCAATGCCTTTAGGCTACCCCAAGGGAAAATTGAGCAGGCTCCCTACGACTCCAGTTTTAGTGGTTTGAAAACTGCTGTACTGCGTCTTATCCAGCAATTTCCCCCCGAGGCGGTTCCCAAAGCAGACATTGCCGCTAGTTTTCAGCAGACGGTAGCAGATACGCTAGTGAAACGCACCATCAGATGTGCCCTAGATTTGGGTTTTAGCTCTATTGTGGCAGTAGGTGGAGTGGCGGCAAATTCTACCCTGCGATCGCAACTGGTGGAGCAAGCGCAGGAGTACCAACTAAAAGTGGTGTTTCCACCTCTGAACTTGTGTACCGACAATGCCGCTATGATTGCCTGCGCCGCCGAAAGACACTTGGTGCGAGGTGAAGTTTCCAGTCTTGACCTGAATCCCCAAGCCCGTCTCAGTCTGGAGCAGTATCGGTTACTGATACATTTACGCTGAAC
>Ga0308419_1002409_pt1 | contig 12104 bp, 10 predicted proteins | sample HotsprSampleMS50_FD_203674 | JGI IMG/M metagenome (GOLD analysis project Ga0308419, IMG submission 203674) | Hot spring phototrophic mat microbial communities from Mushroom Spring, Yellowstone National Park, Wyoming, United States - 20090730_MS50 ... | reverse complement strand
CCGTGACCGCGACCTGCTCGCCCTCCTGGAACACGGCCGCCACGCCGATCTCCTGGCCGAGCTCCAGGCCGTCGACGCTGTCCACGCGGAACTCGCGGAGCGTCTTCAGGTTCTTGCCGACCCCGGCCTTCTTCAGGTGGCCGTACTTCGGATACGTCAGGTTCTTGTCGGACGCCTCTCCGTAGCCCACCTGGACCGCGGCGTAGCCGTCCTTCTCCGGCGTCTTGATCTGCGTGACGTAGACCGGGCCCGCCTGAACGACGGTGACGGGCACCATCTTGCCGTCCTCGGCGAAGAGGTGCGTCATCCCGATCTTCGTGCCCAAAATTCCTGGGAGCATCAACCGTTCTCCTTTGGCGCCGCGACGCACGGTGCGCCGGACGCGCGTTGTCAGTTTCGGACGATCGCTCCAGCTTCCCGCGCCGGTCGGACGCCTCTCCTAGGGCCGTTGCCCCCGCAGGGGTCGGCGGCGTCCGCGGCTCGAAGCCGTGCGGTTGTGACGATACAGCCCTCGCGGGCCTTGCGTTTATACCCGAAGCTCCTCCGCTCGCGCAAGGACTCCGGGCGACCCGCCCCGGCGGCCGGGCTCAGGCCTTGATCTCGATGTCCACGCCGCTCGGGAGATCGAGCCGCATCAGCGAGTCGATCGTCTTGTTCGTGGGATCGTGGATGTCGATCAGCCGGTTGTGGATCCGAAGCTCGAAGTGCTCCATCGACTCCTTATCGATGTGAGGACCCCGGATGACGCAGAAGCGACGGATCCGGGTGGGAAGCGGGATCGGGCCGGAGATCCGGGCGCCGGACCGCTTCACCGTGTCGACGATCTTCTTCGCGGACTGGTCCACCAAACGATGGTCGTAGGCCCGCAGCTTGATGCGCACTTTCAGGTTAGCCATGGATGGTTCCTCGGGCGTCGCGAATTCCGAACGGTGGCTGGCCGTCCCAACCTCGCGACCGGAGGAGGAAGATACCCCATGAGCGTCGCCGCCCGCTCGCCGCTCCGGGACGCCCCGGCCGGTATACTGTCGGACATTCCATGCGTCGGCTCGCCGGGCTTTTCTACCTCGCGCTGCTCGCACTCTGCCTGTTCGCCGGCGTGCTGGCCCGCGTGGCGGCGCGCATGGGCCAGGTGCTGGCCGGTCCGAGCCAAGACATGGGCAGGGTGTGGCGCGGCATCTCCAACCCGCGGTCGCTCTTCCCCGGCAAGGACCGGATCGTGGTCCTGCTGGTCGGACAGGATTACAACCGCACCCGGGAGGGGATCGCCTACACGAAGCGCTCGCGTGCCGACACGATCATGCTCCTCGGCGTCGATCTGGAGAACCGGCGAATCTCGGCCTGCTCCGTGCCGAGGGACACCCTCGTGCGCGCGCCCGACGGCGTCTCCGGCAAGATCAACGGAACCTTCGCCCGCGGCGGCATCGAGCTTCTCGAGCAGACCCTGCAGGACCTGCTCGGCATCGCGCCCGACTACTACGTGGTGATCAAGCCCTCGGCGGTCCGAACCATCGTCGACGCGGTCGGCGGCGTCCGCGTGGAGTCGATCGACGAGATGCGCTACGACGACAGCTGGGGCGGGCTCCACATCAACCTCCCCAAGGGGCCGATGTTCCTGAACGGAGAGCAGGCCGAAGGCTTCGTGCGCTTCCGCGAGGTGAACCGCTTCCGCATCGACGAGCGCGGGAGGAGGATTCCCCTCCGCGGCGTGAGGCCCTCCAAGGAGGAGGGGGACATCCGCCGCACGGCCCGCCAGCAGCAGATGGTCGGCGCGCTGATCGCCGCCGCGAACACGCCCGCCAACTGGCTCAAGCTCGATGCGATCATCGACGTCGGCTTCAGCCAAGTGGAGACGAACATGGACCGGACCCAGCTGCTGGCCTTGGCGAGCCTCTTCCGCGGGCAGAAGGGGCTGTCGCTGGCCAGCGCGACGCTGACGGGCCGCGGCGAGACCAGATACGGCGCGTACTACTACATCGTGGACCCGGAGACGGCCCGCGACAGCGCCCGCTGGCTCGTGCTGGGCGACGAGGAGGCCGGTCGGCGCCTGCTCGTTGTCCGAGTGGACAACGCCTCGGGCGTCCGCGGCCTCGCCCGTCGGCTGGCCTCCGAGCTGGAGCGGCTCGGGTACCGCACCGAGGTGGGTGGCACGGTCGACCCCCAGCCGACGACGTCGGTCACGTACGAGACGGCCGCAGTGGAGGCGCTCGCCGAGAGTCTGAAGCGGGAGATCGGCGTGGGCACCCTCGCCAAGTCCGCCGAACCGGGGGACGATCCGACGCTGGTTCGGGTCGTTCTCGGCCAGGACGCCGCCGGCCGCATCTAGGACGGAGCACGCTCCTCGGGCGGATCAAGGCTTTGCGGCCGAGCAGCCGAGGGCGACGGGGGCGTCCCGCGCCGGCGAGGGAGCGCCGCCACGGCCCGCACCCGTGGAGCGAGCCCGGCATCGCGCACCCACAGCTTGCACCCCGGGGCCTGCCCCGGAAAGTCCACCAAACCAAAAGGGAGCCCGCGATCCGGAGATCGCGGGCTCCCAGGGTCGTTCGGGCCGCCGGTTCCGCCCTTACTCGTAGACCTTGGTGATCGTGCCTGCGCCCACCGTTCGGCCACCCTCGCGGATAGCGAACTTGGACCCCTGCTCCATGGCGATCGGGGCGATCAGCTCGATGGTCATGGCGACGTTGTCGCCGGGCATGCACATCTCGGCCTTCTCGCCGCTCTGGCCGCGCAGCTCCGTGATCGTTCCGGTGACGTCCGTGGTGCGGAAGTAGAACTGCGGCCGGTAGCCCGCCACGAACGGCGTGTGGCGGCCGCCCTCTTCCTTGGACAGCACGTACACCTCGGCGTCGAACTTGGTGTGCGGCTTGATCGAGCCGGGCTTGCAGATGACCATGCCTCGCTCGACCTCCTTGCGGTCGATGCCGCGCAGGAGCAGACCCACGTTGTCGCCGGCCTCGCAGTAGTCGAGCGTCTTGCGGAACATCTCGATGCCGGTGCAGACCGTCTTGCGGGTCTCGGGGTGCAGGCCGACGAGCTCGACCTCCTCCATGGCCTTCAGCTGGCCGCGCTCCACGCGCCCGGTCGCCACGGTGCCGCGGCCGGTGATGGTGAACACGTCCTCGACGGCCATCAGGAACGGCTTGTCCTTGTCGCGCTGCGGGGTCGGGATGTACTCGTCCACGGCGTCCATCAGCTCGACGATCGCCTTGACGTCCTTATCCTCGAAGTCGAGGTTGTCGGCCTCGACCATCTGTCGCACGCGCTCCGCCGAACCCTTGACGACCGGGGTGTCGTCGCCGGGGAAGTCGTACTTGTTCAGCAGGTCGCGGACCTCCATCTCGACGATCTCGACCAACTCGGGGTCGTCGACGAGGTCCGTCTTGTTGATGAACACGACGATGTAGGGCACGCCGACCTGGCGGGCGAGGAGGATGTGCTCGCGGGTCTGGGGCATGCAGCCGTCGGTCGCGGAGACGACGAGGATCGCGCCGTCCATCTGCGCCGCGCCGGTGATCATGTTCTTGATGAAGTCGGCGTGGCCCGGGCAGTCGACGTGGGCGTAGTGGCGCTTCTCCGTCTCGTACTCCGCGTGGTAGATGTTGATCGTGATGCCGCGCGCCTTCTCTTCGGGGGCGCTGTCGATCTCGTCGTACTTCTGGGCGCGGGCAAGGCCCTTCTTCGCCAGAACGCCGGTGATGGCGGCCGTCAGGGTCGTCTTCCCGTGGTCGACGTGCCCGATCGTGCCGATGTTGACGTGCGGTTTCTTCCGCTCGAACTTCTGTCTCGCCATGAGTTTTGGGAACCTCTTTGGTGTTGCATCTAGGGCGACCCGTCGCCCGAATTCCGGTCTCTCCCCGGCTGTTGTTCCGGGGATGGCCACAAGAAGGCACTATACCGCTTTCCCGGAGCCGCTTGCAAGGAGTCCGCAGCCTCCCCGGGTCGGTCCCCGCCCCGCGCAACCAGCCCGGATGCGTGGTACACTGCAAACCATCGGCAACGAAGCCGGATCCCATCGCTTCCGCTCCGGTCCGACCACCTCCGCATTCCGGATCGTCGAGCCACGTCGTGCTGAGAATGTGGGTTGCCTCAACCCGAATGGTTCGGGCACGCCGATCGTGTCCACCCGCAAAGGATCTTCCTATGAGCATGACACCGAGAGACGCCGTTGAGTTCGTTCGCTCCAACGAGGCGGAGTATGTCGACATCCGCTTCACCGACCTGTTCGGCATGTGGCACCACTTCACGATGCCCGCCCAGAACTTCACCGAGGACCTGTTCGAGGAGGGCCTCGGCTTCGACGGGTCCAGCCTGCGCGGCTTCCAGTCGATCAACGAGTCCGACATGCTGCTCGTGCCCGACCCGGACACGCTGTTCATGGACCCGTTCTACGACGCCCCGACCGCCTGCGTGGTGTGCAACATCGAGGACCCGATCACGCGCCAACCCTACAGCAAGGACCCGCGCTTCGTGGCCCTGAAGGCGGAGCAGTACCTCAAGACGACCGGCATCGGCGACACCGCGTTCTTCGGGCCCGAGGCCGAGTTCTTCGTCTTCGACTCGCTGATCTACGACCACACCCCGGCCGGGTCCTTCTACCGCATCGACAGCAAGGAGGCCAGCTGGAACAGCGGCAAGGAGGAGATCGGCGGCTTCGCGATCCGTCCCAAGGGCGGCTACTTCCCCGTGCCCCCGGTGGACAAGCTCCAAGACCTCCGCGGCGAGATGTTCAGCAACCTGATGGAGGTCGGGGTCGAGGTGGAGATCCACCACCACGAGGTCGCCAGCGCCGGCCAGTGCGAGATCGACATGAAGTTCGACTCCTGCCTGCGGATGGCGGACAAGGTGCAGAAGTACAAGTACGTCGTCAAGAGCACGGCGTTCCAATACGGCATGGTGGCCACGTTCATGCCCAAGCCGCTTTTCGGCGACAACGGCAGCGGCATGCACGTGCACCTCTCCATCTGGAAGAACGGCGAGACGATCATGTACGACGAGGCCGGCTACGCGGGTCTGTCGGACCAGGCGCGCTACATGATCGGCGGCATCCTGAAGCACGCACCGTCGCTGCTGGCGTTCTGCGCCCCGACCACCAACAGCTACCGTCGGCTCGTGCCCGGCTATGAGGCGCCGATCAACCTGATGTACTCGCAGCGCAACCGCTCGGCCTGCGTGCGCATCCCGATGTACAGCAAGTCGCCCAAGGCCAAGCGCATTGAGTTCCGCGCGCCGGACCCCACGGCCAACCCGTATCTCGCGTTCCCGGCGATCATGATGGCCGCCCTGGACGGCATCCAGAACCGGATCGAGCCGCCGAAGCCGCTGGACAAGGACCTGTACGAGCTGCCGCCCGCCGAGCGGAAGGACATCCCGCAGACGCCCGGGTCGCTCCGCGCGACGCTCCTGGCCCTTCGCGACGACCACGACTACCTGCTGAAGGGCGACGTGTTCACCCAGGACCTGATCGACAGCTACATCGAGTACAAGCTCGCCAACGAGTGCGACGCAGTCGACCTTCGTCCGCACCCGTACGAGTTCTACCTGTACTCCGACGTCTGACGCAGCTTCCGCGCCGTGCGTCCGAGGCCCCCGGTCCTTCTCGGTCGGGGGCCTCCTGCTCTCCCAACCGGGACTTTTTCGGGCCAACGTTCGCGTCCTGGCAGGAAAACCTGCTGGGCCGGAGAAGTAGGGGATTGCGATGCAACCCGCAAGCCTCAACTTCGTGGTGCGCGAGCCCGGCGAGAGCGTCCGGCTCCGGTTGCACCTCCTCACCCCCATGCTGGGAGGCGGCCCCGAGCAGGGCAAGCCCGATCCCGAGCAACCGTTCCGGGCCAAATCGATCCGCGGCCAGCTGCGCTGGTGGTACCGCCGCGTGATCCAGGTTGCGGACGCCGGGGAGCTCTGGGAGCGCGAGGCCGCGCTCTTCGGCTCCGCCGGCCGGGACGCCGACGACGCCACGCCGGGCAAGGTCCGGATCGCGGTCGACCAGGGCCCCCCGGGTGCCCGCAAACCGGTGAACACCTTGGAACAGCACCGCTACGCCTGGGGACTGTTCGCCAAGGAGGCCGAAACGAACGAGGTCGTCATGAGCCATTCGGCCGTGGTCATGGTCTCTGGCCTCGACCCGGATGCTCTTGCGGCGTTGGCCGCTTGGCTCTACTTCGGCGGCATCGGCGCGCGCACCCGCCGGGGCTTCGGATCCCTCCGCTGGGTCGAGGAGGCCGGCCGCCTGCCGAGCTACGAGGAGACCGTGAAGCGGCTCGCCAAGGGTTGCGGCCTGCGCATCGCCGGCGGCAGCGGCGTCACCGTCCTGCGACACGGCCCCCTCGCCGTCGCCTCCGAGGCCGGCTGGAGCAAGGCCACCATGGACGCCTGGAAGGATGCGCTCGCTTGGTACGAAGCCTTCCGAAAGGGCAACCTCCAGCCGGGACTGAGTCGGGCGCCGAAAGGGCCGGATTCGCACTCCCGGTGGCCCGAGGCCAACTCGGTGCGTCTGCGGCAGCGCCAGAGGCAGACCCCCGAAGCCGAGGTGCAGGAGGCGGTCTTCCCGCGCGCTTCGCTGGGCCTGCCCATGGCGGTCCGGTCCGCACCCAGGTCCGTGCACTCCTTCAACAGCGTCGAGCTGGAGGTCAACGAAAGCGGGAGGTGGCCCTCCACGGTCATCACCAAGGCCGTTTTCCGAGGAGAGGCCGTGGAGCCAACCATCGCGATTCTGCGAGGAGGAGGCCCCAGGCCGGACGAGGTCGTCTCACGCGGCAGCCGCTCCTTCCACGCCGATTCGCTCTCCGCCAAGGGCTTCCCGACGGAGTGGTTCGACGGCCACAAGTTCCGGACATTCCCCGAAATCGAAGGCAGCACGGCGCGGGACAAGTTGATCTCGTACCTGAAGTACGCGAAGCGACAGAACGCGAAAGCTTGGGAGGAAGTGAAGTGAGCCGATACCTGTTTCGCCTCTCCTACGGGCCCGTCCAGCCGTTCATCGCGGCCTCCCGAAGGACGCGGGATCTGCGCAACGGCTCCCTGCTGCTGCTGGAGATCGGCGCCTGGATGCTGAACGAGGTCAAGACCGCCGGCCGCGACATCCGCTGGATCTTCCCCCACGAACCGAGCGCAGCCGCGGCCAACGTCCTGCAGTTCGTCGCGGACACCGACGACCCCGCCGGCCTAGTCGCAGCGTGCCGGTCGGCCGCGGTCCGAGGCTTCCGGGAGTGTTACGAGCGCCAGAACCTCCCTCTGCCCGACCTCGCGACCCGGCAGTTCGACGCCTACCTGCAGTTCTTCGCGGCTTGGGAGCCGCTGGCCTCCGACGCCGACTACCCCGCCGCCCACCGGGCTGTGGGCGCGCGGCTCGCGGCCCGCAAGGCCCTGCGCGCCTTCCCCGCGGCGCCGTCGCACCAGGGCGAGAAGGCGAACGGCAGGATCCACTATCCGCCCAAGAGTCCGCTCCTGCCCTCACTGGACTGCGTCCTGCCGCTGGAAGGCATCGAGGTGGCCGAGAGCGCCCAAGACCGTTACCTCGTCGATCCGTACGAGTTCCTCGACGGCATCTCGCTCCTCAAGCGCCGCACCAAATCGGACACCCCCTTCCCGTCGACCCTCACCGTCTGCGCCTACGGGGCGGTCAGCCAGCTGGGAGACGAGGACGCCATGGCTCGGTTCAAGGCGCTGGTCGCCGAGGCGCAGAGGAGCGACTGGGACGAAGACCCCGGCGAGCTGCTTTTCGGCAAGTCCGCCGACGAGGAGGACGCGGGCGAGCAAGCCAATGACCAGAGGAAACGAACCGCCCACCCGGCTCCGCAGGACAAGAAGGACGAGATCGAAGCGATCCGCAGGCGGCTCCGCGATGCCGGCATCGGGCTCCGCGCCTACTACGCCGTGCTGCACGCCGACGGGGATGGGATGGGCCGGCGCCTCAGCCAGCTCCAGACGCCCGACGAGCACCGCGAGTTCAGCCGCACGCTCGCGGAGTGCTTCGCCGACCGGGTGCCCGAGATCGTGGGTCGGCACCACGGCGCGACGGTTTATGCCGGCGGCGACGACGTCCTGGCGCTCCTGCCCGCGGAGACGGCTATCGACTGCGCCGTGGAGCTGAACCGGCTCTTCCGCGAGGCGGTGCCCGGATGCACGCTCTCGGTCGGACTGGCGATCGTCCATACCCACCACAGCCTGCAGCACGCCATCGGCCTCTCGCGCGAACTGGAGGCCCGGGCCAAGAGTCGCGAGGGCAAGAACGCGCTGGCCATCGGCGCCTATCCGCGCAACGGCGGCGAGACGGTCGTCTGCCTCGGCTTCGACGAGCAGGACGAGAGCCCGCTGAGCCTCTCGCACTTCCGCGAGCACCTCGCCAAGTGGAAGGAGGGCATCCCGCGATCGTTGCCCTACGACCTAAGGGACGAGGCCAGTCGGCTGCCGAGACACCCGTTGCCGTGGGTGGTGCCGGGAGCCTACCAGCGCATCGTCCAGCGCAAGAGGCTCCAGGGGGCCGCCAAGCTGCCGCCCGGCTGGGTGAAGGACCGCGACTCGCTCCAGCGGTACGCCGAGCACCTCGCCGTAGCCCACTTCCTGACCCGAGGAGGAAGCCGATGAACAAAGCCGTCTACTCGCTCTCCGGCCTCGAGCCGCTCGTGTTCGGCGACGCGCGGCCGTTCGCCGCCGCCGCGGGCGCGCGCGCCCGTTCCACACTCGAGATGCCCAACCCCTCCACGCTCTACGGAGCGCTGGTGCGGGCGCTCTTCCGCGACCGCCTAGAGGGCGTCGACCCCAAGCTCGCGGAGGCCACGCGCCGCAAGCTGTGCGACTTCCTCCTGCACGGACCCTTCCTCGTCGTGGATGGGAGCGTCGCGTTCCCGACGCCGGCCTGCTGGATGCCCGCCAAGGGTCCGCAAGGCAAGGTGGTCGCTCTGCCGCTCCTTCCATGCGCGTCGGGAGATGGAGCCAACTGGCCCGACGGGCTGGCCAGCGGGCTCGAGCCGCCCGCGATCGGCCCCGACGAGCAGACCAAGGAGGCTCTGCCCCAGCGCGTTCCGCCCGAGGATCTCGAGCGCCTGCTCCATCCCGCGCCCGGCGGGCGCGTTGAGACGGGGCGCCCTCTGCCCAACCCGCCCCGCCAGCGCAGCTCCCACGTGGCCATTCACCCGACAGAAGGCCGGGCGCGCCGGGGCCAGCTCTACTCGGAGGAGGGCGTCCGCTACCAAGCGGCGCTGCTCGACGACTCGCCGCACTCGTTCGAGGTGCTGTTCGAAGTCGAGTCGCCGTTCGACGACGAGCTCCCGCCCGCCATCGAGATGACGCTCGGTGGCGAGCGGCGCAACGCCGTCGCCCGCAGACTCGGCGACTCCGACCTGCGCCTCGCCCCCGCCGAACAAGCCCTGCCCGACTCGGCCCGGGTGCTGCTCGTTCTCGCCACGCCGGCGGCCTTCGACGAAGGCTGGATGCCGGGGTGGCTGAAGAACGACCTGCCCTGCCCGAACGTCGGCGTCCGCTTCCGCCTGGTGTCGGCGGCCGTGCCGGGTTTCGAGGCCGTCAGCGGCTGGGGCCAAACCGAGAGGAACTTCGGCCCCAAACCCGCCGAGTGGCTGGCCCCCGCGGGCTCCGCCTACTTCCTCGAGGCCGTCGGCCCGTCCGGTCCGCTCGCAGGGCCAGACCTCGCCGACCTCCGCCGCCGCTTGGCGGAAGCCTGGCTCAAACCCGTCTCCGACAGTTCGAAATTCCGCCGCAAAGGCTTCGGAGCCGCCCTGTGGGGCTCCTGGACACCCGTCGCATAGGTGCAAAGCAAGATGAGCAAAACGATCGCCGTCATTCGAACCCTCACCCCGACCCACGTCGGCACCGGCCAGGCCGTCGGCCTGATCGACCAGCCGATCGCCCGCAGCACCGCCACCGGATGGCCCATCCTCCCCGCCCAGGGTCTCAAGGGCGTCCTCAAGAGCGAGCCCCTCCGCGAGGCTTACCGGAAGCACCTCGCCTCCGAACAGGATGAGAAGGAGGCCGTGAAGAAGGCGGAACTGGAGCTGGCCGACGTCTTCGGCCATCCCGAAAAGGGGCTCGGCAGCCTCCGCATCGCCGAGGCGCAGCTGGTGCTCTTCCCCGTTCGCAGCGGCTTCGGCACGTACGCCCTGGTCACCTGCCCGCTGGCGCTGCAGCACCTGGCCACGCTCGCCGAACTGGCCGAGATCGACTTCGAGGCCCCGACCGTGCCCGCCGGACAGAACGGCCCGAACGGCGCCCTGCCCGTGTGGGTCTGCCAGGGCACCGCGCTGGTCGGCGGCAAGCTCGTCGTCCTGGACGAGTACGACCTGCACCCGCAGGACGACCGCTCCGTGGCCGACGGCCTCGCCGCGAAGCTCGCCGAGCTGCTCTCCCTGGACGAGGGCGACCTGAGGAAGCGCCTGGCGATCGTCAGCGACGACCTCTTCACCCACCTCGTCCGCTTCTGCACCGAGGTGCGCACCACCACGGCCCTCGAGGTCGCCACCAAGAAGGTCAAGGACGGGACGCTCCGCACCGCCGAGTTCCTGCCGCCCTACGCCGTCTTCGCCGCCTACGCCGAGGTTCCCGACGAGTGGATGGACAACGACAAGGTCGTCCAGCTCGGGGCCAACGAGAGCACCGGCGCCGGCATCGCCCGCATCCACTGGAGCTGAACATGAACCGAGCCCAACGCTGCTTCCACCTCGCCCTCGAGGTCGCCGACAAGGCCGACGACGTCGACCAGCTGCTCATCGCAGCCAACAACGCGCGCAGCCTGCTGCTGTCCTCCGGACTCTGCACCCTCGCCGCGTTCCTCGCGGCCCGCAACGACCGCAAGTCGCGACAAGACCACGCCTACAAGCAGGTCCTCCACGCCATGGCGCAGTTCGCGGGCATCGACCCGAAGAGCTTCGTGGAGGAGGTCGCGTCCGCCCAAACGGCGCGGTACCTGCACCTGTCGGAGCTGGCCCGCGAGACCCTCATCTTCGTGGCCCGGGCCGCGGAGATGCGCAAGCACGCCGAAGCTTCCAAGGGCTCCTGAGGACCGCACCATGAGACAGGCTCTCAGCAAGCCCCGAATCCGCCACTTGGGCATCCGGTTCGACCACGTCCTGGGCATCCAGCCGCTGGAGGAGTGGACTGCCGACGACCCACAGGCCCAGATAGAGGCCAAGGACCGCTTCCTGCGCGACCTCGCCGGGCTCTCCCCGGACACCAACGGCTACGGGCCGTACCTCGCCGACCTGCGCAGGGCCCTCGGCGAGCCGATCGAGGTGCGCTTCCCCGGCCCGCTGGCGGTCGGCCTCGGGCAGGGACACCTGCTGGAGCAGGGCCTGACCCTGCACTGGCTGTTCGGCACGCCACTCATCCACGGCTCCGCCGTCAAGGGCGTCTGCCTGCGCGAGGCCCTCATCCAGTGCGGACTGCTCGAGGACGCCGACCGCTCGGCCAAGCGCAACCCCTCCAAGATCCTGGACTTCGCGCTCCTGATCGACGAGCTGCGCCAGAGAGGCGACGAGGCCAAGGCCGCCCAGGCCGAGGCGCTCCGGCAGGTGTTCGGCGACCCCGGCGGAGCGGGCCAGGTCCGCTTCCACGACGCACTCTGGGTGCCCGACCAACGGCCGCCGCTCGCGGTCGACGTCACCAACCCCCACAACCAGAAGTGGTACATGCCGGACAAGCCCTCCGACCGGCCCCTGCCGGACGACACGCAGGCGCCCATCCCGGTGAAGAACCTCGTCGTCCGGCCCGGCAGCCGCTTCTACTTCTGGATCGTCCCAGAGCACGACGCGTGGAGGGACCAGCTCCGCAACCTCCTCCTCTCGGCTTTGCGCAACCTGGGCATCGGCGCCAAGACCAACGTCGGCTACGGCGGGGCCGAGATCGCCGGCCCCTCCGGCAAACCCGGTGGAGAAGGCTCCAAGGGAATTAAGCCGCCTTCGGAGAAGGACTTCTCGAGCGGCCAGCCGGTCACCGGCACTCTGAGCCGCCGTCAGGATCAGTACTTCCTTCAGACCCCGGGATCGCAGCAGCTCACGGTTGTCAACCCGGATGCCTGCGGGGACAGGATCGGGAAGAAGTTCAAAGGCCGCCGCCTAGGCAACCGGGTCTGGATCGACGGCCCCGCCTGAGTCTGTCCC
>Ga0308419_1002408_pt1 | contig 12105 bp, 9 predicted proteins | sample HotsprSampleMS50_FD_203674 | JGI IMG/M metagenome (GOLD analysis project Ga0308419, IMG submission 203674) | Hot spring phototrophic mat microbial communities from Mushroom Spring, Yellowstone National Park, Wyoming, United States - 20090730_MS50 ... | reverse complement strand
TTTTAGTGGAAAGACGCTTACTGATGTAGTGCTTAGCTACAGCTTCACCGAAAAATTTTCTATTTCAGTGGGTGGAAACAACATTTTTGATGTTTATCCTGACAGAGTGTTTAGCAACTATGCCTCTTACTTTAATGGGCAAACACCTTTCACGCGCAACGCAAACCAGTTTGGCTTCAACGGCGCGTTCTACTACATTAATGCTTCGCTCAACTTCTGACGTGTAAAACATTAGTAGATGGTTAGTACATGACAAACATCCTCTTCTTGTTCTCTTGCCTGACTTTGGGGGCTGCTTTCAAAAGAAGCGGCCTCCTAAAAGGCAATACACATGAAGCAATCAATCTGATGATTTTATATGTTTGTCTGCCTGCTGCCACACTTATTTATGCCTCGGAAGTGCAATTAAGTCGTCGTTTGCTCATACCAGTACTGATGCCTTGGTGCTTGTATGTTACAGGTTTTCTTTTTTTCAAACTGATAGGTAAACTGGGTCACACAAATCGCCATAGCGAAGCCGTACTGATAATGACTGCTGGTATTCCGAGTGTGTCCTTTCTAGGTTTTCCTATTTTTGAACTTTTTTATGGTGCAGAAGGTCTGCGTGTCGGTATTCTAATGAGTCAGGCGGGTTCTTTTATGGTATGCGCCACATTGGGTGTAATCACGGCTTCTTACTATGCTGCTGATAAGCCATCGTTGAGTAAAATATTGCTCAATATATTTGGTTTCCCTGTTTTTTTAGCATTCATACTGGCAATCGGTATAAATATTGCAGAATTGTCTATTCCTCTTATAGTAAAGGCATTGCTGCAAAAAATAGCTGCACCTTTCAGTTTTTTAGCCTTATTTTCCGTCGGTTTGCAAATAGATTTATCAGGTAAGCGAGTTTTGCTAAAACATCTTTACACGGGTTTAGGGTTTAAATTATTGCTTGCCCCACTACTGGTTTGGCTTGTGCTGTTTCAAATAGTCGGACAAAGGGACATGGTTGCTGAAATCTGTGTGATTGGTGCTGCGCTAGGTCCTATGAATACGGCAGCTGTTATTGCAAGTCAATATGGGCTTAATCCGCCGCTAGCTTCGGCTATGGTGGGTATTGGTTTACCACTTTCTTTACTAACTTCCCTAACTGTTTATTATCTCTTACAGTGGCTCAACTGATTGTGTCATATGAAAAAAATATTCACCAACCTGACTTTTTGGGTACTGACCGCCATCACGCTTGGTATTCTTCTGGGGCATTTTTATCCGGAATGGGCGCTGGCAAAAATTATGGAAGAGCCTATCAAAACGCGCTTTCTGGGGCAGGAGTTTGAAATAGGGGCAACTTTTAGCGAATTTTTAGGCAAGACTTTCATTAGCATTGTTAAAATATTTATCAATCCTATCATCTTCCTAACCATTACGCTGGGTATTATCAGCATGGGTAATCTGAAGAAAGTGGGTAAGGTGGGCGCGAAAGCTTTGCTGTATTTTGAGGTGGTAACCACTGTAGCGCTCATTATTGGCATTGTGGTTGCCAACGTAATACGTCCCGGCGATGGTGTGGTTACCAATCAGGTAAAGGGGGGAGATATTTCAAAATATACACAAGCCTCTACGGAGTTCAGTTGGTGGCAGTTTTTTATGGATAACTCTACGCTGCAAGTGCTCGTAGTTGCTATTCTATTTGGCACACTGATTAGCAACTACACTGGCAGACAGCAAATCATTGACTTTCTCAACCCTATTTCCAAAAAGGTATTCTGGGCACTACATAAAGTAATGTTATTAGCGCCTTTGGGTGCATTTGGCGGCATGGCGTTTACCATTGGCAAATATGGCATCAAAACATTGCTGCCGCTTGCTAAACTAATGGTTACGGTTTATACGACTATGGCGCTGTTTATTTTTGTGGTACTCTGGTACATCATGCGCTTCTACCGCATCCGGCTATGGGATTTCTTGAAATACATCCGCGACGAGTTGCTGATTGTACTAGGTACTTCCTCATCGGAAGCAGCGCTGCCTTCTTTGATGGAAAAATTAGAAAAAATGGGCTGTTCCAAATCGGTAGTAGGACTAGTTGTACCCGCCGGCTATTCATTTAATTTAGATGGAACGACTATTTATTTGTCTATGGCGACTATTTTTCTTGCACAAGTATATAACGTGCATCTGGATATGACACAAATATTAACCATTATCGGCATTCTGATGGTTACTTCCAAAGGTGCGGCGGGGGTTACAGGCAGCGGATTTATTGTACTTGCCTCTACGCTGACAGCCATTAAGGTTATTCCGATAGAAGGTCTGGCACTGTTATTAGGCGTGGACAGGTTTATGTCAGAAGCACGTTCAATCACCAATTTTATTGGCAATGGCGTAGCTACTGTGTGGCTTGCCAATAACGAAAAAGAATTTGACCGCGAACAGATGCAAGTTGTCTTTGGCAAAACTGCTAATCCTGTAACTGCAAAAGTCGCTGTTGAAGCTACCCACCAGCCATAAAAAAACCGAACAGCTATTGGCTGCTCGGCTAAGTTGCAGTATATCTATGTTGAAGGTGATATGATGACACAAAAGTATGAAAATATGTTGAAAACAAAGCAAATCATGCAGATTTATTACATGCCAGTAATTGCACAAAATGCAGGATACTTTGCAACATATATACAAGTATTTGATTTTCAGTATTCTACCTATAAATCCTTTAAAACGCTACTAATGCCTCCATCTACTTGAATGTTGGCGCCGTTGACAAAGCCGGCTTTATCGGATGCCAGAAATACTGCTATTTCTGCCACTTCATCAGGCTGTCCGATGCGACCTACGGGATGTATCTCATTGAGTTTGCGGTAGTCTTCAGGATGAAGGAAACCTGCTCGCAACATGGGTGTTTCTATTGCTGCAGGACTGATGGCATTCACGCGAATGCGCCCTGCTAAATCAACAGCGAGTGCTTTGGTCAGTCCTACAAGTGCTGATTTACTAGTGGCATAAGCCACGAATCGCGGTTTGGTGAGTTGTTGATGAATACTTGCTACGTTAATAACTGAACCCTGGGTCTGCTCCACATAGGGCAGGCAATGCTGAATCAGTAAAAAGGGTGCAGTCAGGTTTACGTTCAGTGTAGTCTGCCACTGTTCAAGTGTTAAGTCATCGGTTTTATTGAGCAATTGCTCGGCAGCGTTATTCACCAGACATTTAAGCGGGTATCGGATAATTATTTCATCTATTTGCTGCCAAATTTCTTGGCGATAGGTCTCATCTGTACAAAGGCGATTCAAGTCAGTTTGTATATACACATTGGCATTGTGCGTAGGCTGACGGTCTAACCCGATGATAAAGAATCCTTCTCGTTGAAAAAGGCGGCACATTTCCGCACCGATTCGCCCCGAAGAGCCTGTAATAATTACGCTATACGTCATAGCCACAAAGCTAATTGGAAAAATCTACTTCAACACTTGCCGAATCTGTTGCAAAGCCTGCCATAAGCTCTGATTATCAGGGCGTTGGCGGTAGGCTGTTTCCAGATAAGGCTGTGCTTTGGCAAAGCACTCGCGTATTTGCTGCATAATTGCTTCTCCTTTGAGCTTCCGTTCTTCGGGCTTCATACTGCGCAAAGACTCGTTGAAAGCTGCTGCGCGATTGTAGTATAACACACCTAAGGCATAATTGGCGCGGTAGTAGTCGGTTTGCAGCGCTATTGCCCGTAAATAACTTGCTTCTGCTTCGTTTTTCCGTCCCAATTGCTCTAAATTCTCTCCTATGGCTGTGTGCAACCATGCATTGTTGCTATGTCGGAGGGCGTAATCGTTCAATAATGCAAGTGCGCCTGCGTAGTCTTTCCGCTGTTGCAAGGTTACATAGTCCCGGACGAAACCCATAGGCATACCTGTAAGGCTATCTACGCGAATGCGGCTGTCGGGTTGGGTAGAGTAACGGAGAGAACCTTCATAATTGATAAAATACGTCAGCATTTTGTGCAATTTGCGGGCAGTGTCAGAAGCGGCAGCAAAAATATCCAGCCTGTACGAATTGCCGCGCCGCAAACTATCAATCGGTATGCTCACTCTACCCTGTATATTACGAATACCATCGCTGATTTCTCGCTCCTGCCCTGCCGCATCAGTAATCACAGCAATAAAAACAGCTGTTGGCAGAGTTCGCAGGCGAATTTCTAGCGTATCGTGAAAGGTCTCGATAATCAGTTCGCGGGCATTTTGGAGTAACTGCGGTCGTAATTTGCTAAAAATTGGATAAACAATTGGCTTGCGCTCAAACTCATGCAGAGTAATTGGTTGGGCGGACAGTTGCCAACGTTCCTCTTCAGGAAAATGAGTGAATAACAGGTCTTCAGGTGCTATCATAAAATAGGTATCATTCGGTAACTGTTTGTTGCCATCACCAGCGCCCCAAGTAGCATCTATTAATTCCCATCGCCCGTTAATGCGCACCACATTCCAAACGTGATTGGATTGGCGAATTTCATCGCCTGCTTTATATTGCACACCCTTTGCAAAACCTCGCACCTGTAAACACTCCAGCCCTGCCTCTTTAGCTAATAGTTCATAAAGTGCGGCAAATCCTTCACAAGCTGCTTTTTTGCGCTGCAACACAGCCGCTGGGCTTTGGTCAGGATTCACAGGCGCATGATAAGCATCCCAATCGTAACTGATATTACGCGTAATCCAATGATAAATGGCATATGCCCTGTCTTGTTCAGCGGGAATATCGCGGCGCAGTTGCCTACCCCATGCCTGTGGCGTGAGCGTTTGTGCATCGGCAGTCTCCCACATAAAACCTATTGCCACAAGCGCCGAGAAAAATCTCCACCTTACCATACGATGAAATAATATTGCTTAAACTATACTAAAATACAGTGGATAGGCACAACATCAAATCTTTTTAGTAACCTTGCATAAAAGAAAACCTCCAGATAGCTGCATGAGCCCAAAAGTTATCTCATTTGTAACGCTGAAAGGCGGTTCGGGTAAAACAACTCTGCTAATGCTAACTGCTGCCGCTATTCACAATCGCACCAATAAAAAGTTACTGGTGATAGACTCCGACCCGCAACTTTCTATCAAACAGATTTTCTTACAAGAAAATAACCCTAAGTCGTTTGATGTTTTTGCTATCAACTGGGCACAGACTAATCCGCAGGAATATTTTGATAAAGTACTCACACTCGCCAAGCGAAAATATGACCTGATTTTCATGGATTTGCCACCGGGAAGAATTACCGACCCTACTATTTATTACAGCATCATGGCTTCTGATATTCTTATTGTGCCTGTGGTAGCCAGCCAATTGGATATCAATGCTACTGTTGCTTTTTTAGAACAATTGCCTGAACTCAAAAAAGAACGCCCCCTTAAGCCATTAGAAGTTTTTGGTGTTATCAACAAACAAGACCAAAGTATCGAATACAAGCATTTGTCTATGCTGGCGGGTATCGGCGGACTGGAAATTTTCTACTCTACCCTTTCCAATTTAGTGCGATATAAACGCGGTGTATCTACTTTTAAAGATATTGCCAATCCGAACGATGCCGATGATGAATTCAATCGTTATTTTGACGAATTCCGACTGAAATGCTTCATTTAAATTTGGAACAAGATTTTCGTTAGTTCACTGCCGAATCAATCTGCTTTACCCCAATGAAAAAAAATATTTTTTCGACCTGTTGGCTCTTATGCTGTCTGCTGATGAGCCTGTCTGCCTACTCACAACCTAAGACACGTTTCTTTTTTGACGAAGGCGAACGCCTGATGCGCGCTGGCAAATATGAAGCTGCTATTGCCAGCTACACACAATCCCTCAAACTAAAAGACAATTTTATTGTATTTAACGCTCGCGGCATGGCTTATGAACGGCTCGGCAAATTTGAAGAAGCCCTTGCCGATTACAACAGGGCACTTGCCAACTTTGAACAGGAGCGTGCCAAACGCAAAATTGAAACCGACTATCTGCCAACTTATCATTTCAATGCCGGGAATGCCAATTTCGGACTTAAACGCTACAAAGAAGCCGTCAAGCACTACAATTCTTTTATCTCCATTGCCACCTCTCAAAAAGATATAGAGGCAGCTCAAAAAGCATACATTAATCGCGGCTTATGCATGGAGGCAGCTAAAGATTTTCAGGCAGCTAAACAAAACTACACTAAACTGATTGCCCTTTCGCCCAAATATGCGCCCGCCTACGTCCGACGCGGCATTATTGCCTCATCAGAAGGCGATTATGATGCTGCCATGCAGGATTTTGACAAAGCCATCGCACTCAATCCGCAAGAAAAATTGGCATACTTGCATCGCGCAGAGTTGAAACTTAACGCTAAAGGACCTGCCGAAGCATTGCCCGACTATAACGCATACCTTAGTTTAGCGCCTAACGACCTGAATGCCCTTCAATCAAGAGCTGCTATTCTGGTAGGTTTAGAGCAATTCAAAGATGCTATCAAAGATTACAACAAGTTGCTGAGCTTGCAACCCAAAGCTGTAAACATATTGTTAGCACGTGCCAAAACACACAAATTAGACCGTAACCCCGATGCTGCTATCGCCGATTACACTGCTGCTATTGCACAACAGCCTAATAATTTTCAGGCAATGTTAGACCGCGCTACGCTCTACAGAAGCATAGGCAAGCTCAATGAAGCCCTTGCCGACCTAAATAAAGTACTGGAGGTCAATACTTCTAACGCCTATGCTTACGACCTGCGCGGACGTACCTTGCGCGCCCTTGGCAGGTTGGAAGATGCCTTGAAAGACTACAACAAAGCCATCGGTTTGGACGATAAGCAAGCCGACTTCTTTAACAATCGCGGCTATTTATACAATCAAATGAAAAAATATGCAGAGGCAATCAAAGATTTTGACAAAGCTATTAGCTTAGATGAAAGTTTTGCCTATGCGTATAACAACCGCGCCATCGCCTACTATCACCTCAACCAACTGCCCAAAGCGCAAACTGATGCGCGTAAATCGCTCGCGTTAGATGCTGAAAATGCCTTTGCCTACTATACGCTGGGGCTAATCCTTTTGAAAGAAGGCAAAAAACAGGAAGCCGTTCAGGCATTGGAGAACGCCGTTCGCTTAAAGCCTGATAATCAGGAGTTTGTAGCTGCACTGGCAGAAGCGAAAAAGTGACAATCGGCGATGTAGTCTCTCGGTTGTACTACATTAAAACAAAGCTACTCCATCCATTTCGGCAGGTTGCGCTATACCCATAAGTTTTAAGATAGTGGGAGCAATGTCAGCTAATTTGCCGTTTTGCAAGCTGATTTTTCCCGCTAGTGTGTCATCCACTAAAATGCAAGGCACTAAATTAGTGGTATGTGCCGTGTTAGGCGTGCCGTCGGGATTAATCATCATGTCGGCGTTGCCATGGTCGGCAATCACAATAGCCGTATAGCCACTTGCTAGTGCTGTTTCCACTACTTTTTGCGTGCAGGCATCCACTGTTTCGCAAGCCTTGACTGCTGCCTCAAATACACCCGTATGCCCTACCATGTCCGGATTGGCAAAATTGAGACAAATAAAATCGGCGCTGCGGGCTTTCAATTCGGGAATAATTGCATCGCGAATGTCGGCAGCGCTCATGTCGGGCTTCAAATCGTAGGTCGCTACTTTGGGCGAAGGACACAAAATCCGTTTTTCCCCTGCAAAGGGCTCTTCTCTTCCACCAGAGAAAAAGAAAGTAACATGCGGATATTTTTCAGTTTCTGCAATGCGGATTTGAGTTTTACCTGCCGCCGCCAGTACCTCACCGAGCGTATTTTGCATGTTGTCGTCTTCATACATGACGTGCACGCCTTTGAAAGTATCATCATAGCGCGTCATGGTAAGGTAGTACAATTTTAATGGCTGCATGCTTTGTTCGGGAAAAGCTTGTTGGGTGAGTGCCAGTGTGATTTCGCGCCCGCGGTCGGTGCGGAAATTAAAACACAATACGACATCACCTTCAGCAATAGTTGCCAGTGGTTGCCCATTAATAGTGGTGCAAACAATAGGTTGAATAAACTCATCGGTAACACCCGCCGCATAAGAAGCGCGGATGCCTTCAACAGCCGAAGCAAATTTGTTACCTATGCCGTGTACCATGGCATCATAAGCAAGTTTGATGCGTTCCCAGCGTTTGTCCCTGTCCATCGCATAGTAACGACCTGTAACAGAAGCAATTATGCCCGTAGTACTTTTTAAGTGCTGGTCTAATTCTTCAATAAAGCTTAGCCCTGATTGTGGGTCGGTGTCGCGCCCGTCGGTGAAGGCGTGTACATATACCTCAGAAAGTCCGTACTTGTGCGCCGCTACGGTCAACGCTTTGAGGTGGTTTATATGTGAGTGAATGCCGCCATCGGATACTAACCCGATAAAATGCACTTTCTTACGATTAGTTTTGGCATATTGAAATGCCTGTAACAAAACGGTATTTTTCTGCATCGAGCCGTCTGAAACGGCTTTGTTGAGCTTGACGAGCGTCTGATTGACTACGCGCCCTGCACCAATATTCATATGCCCGACTTCTGAGTTGCCCATTTGTCCTTCGGGAAGACCGACAGCCAGCCCAGAGGCTTGTAGCTTACTATGTGGATAGCACGCCCAGAGACTATCCATAAAAGGTGTTTTGGCTGCGTCAATCGCCGAAGCGGCTTTGTCGACAGCAATGCCCCAGCCGTCCAAAATGATGAGAATGACTTTCTTATCCATGCCCAAATTTATGGATATTTCGGTCTTCTCTAAGCCGCCAAAAATGAAAGGAGTGATAATTTACGACTTTTTTAGTTGCACATAACCACCCGCATTTAGCACAAGGCTGATACACAGTGCAACCAAAGCACTTTTAGAAAAATCTGATTGGATGGTATGAGGCGTTGTTGCTAATGCTAACCTTGATACAGAAGGCATGAGAAATTAGAGAGCAGTAGTCACAGATGTTTTTCGGATAACAGTGGCAGAAGAAGAACAACAACAACAGCTAATAGGCGCAGTCAAATCGGACTTCTCCAACACCAATAGTAGGAGCTATTTTTGCGAACCTACACAAGCCAAAAGAACATAGCAAAGCACACGACAATTAGTGATTTCCCGTGCAATCAAGTTTAAGTTTTTATGCTTAGCATAGATTTTGGCAGGTCGCCAGATATTTCTACGAAAATTTTCGTAGAAAGATTTGCACCACGAAAAACTTTGTATATTTTTGAACTACGAAATAATTCGTACTTCATTATCAAGTTCATTTCCATAAAAGCTTAAACACATTCAGCAATGAAACAGGAACATTTGAAACCTACGGAATCTGAATTGGAAATTTTGCAGGTACTTTGGGCAAAAGGTGCCTGCACTGTCCGCGAAGTTAACGAGCAGCTCAATCTGCGAAAGGAAACGGGCTATACAACAACCTTAAAAATCATGCAAATTATGACCGAAAAAGGGCTGCTCACCCGCGACGAAAGTCAGCGTACCCATGTTTATCGTGCCACCGTTCAGGAGCAAGATACCCAAAAGCAACTCTTAGACAAATTTTTAGACAGCGTATTTAAAGGCTCAACTGCTAATTTGGTGATGCAAGCGCTGGGCAACAGTCAGACCTCTCCAGAAGAATTACGTGAAATTCGCAAGCTAATTGACAATATGGAGAAAGGAGGGGCGCAATGAGTGTCTTTGAATTTCTGATTGGCAACCGCGCTCTAACAGATGCTTTCGGCTGGGCAATTGTCCACTCTCTTTGGCAAATTACGCTGATTGCCCTACTTTGTGGGTTATTACTGGGCGTTCTTCGCAAAACGAATGCCTATGTGCGCTACAATACTGCATTGGCATTTATGGGCGCTGCGCTGCTTGCTTTTATCAGTACTTTCATTAGGCTGTATGAACCCTCCCGACCCGTTACCACATGGGCAGGTCCCAGCAACGTACGGTTTACCTTTACGCAAAAAGCATTATTTGTTTATGCCTCCCCGACAAGATGGGAAAACTGCCATACGCTATCCGATTATTACTTTTTCATCATGCAGTGGCTAGGAGCACAGTTGCCTGTCGTAGTGGCTATATGGTGCATAGGAACAGCTATTTTTTCTATTCGGTTGGGGATAGGGCTGCTGCAAACTCATCGTTTGCGCACCATAGGCATCTGCGCTGTACCCGAAGGATGGGAGCACAGCTTGAAGCAACTGGCAAACCGCATGCAACTGTGCGCATCGGTTCGTTTGGTAGAATCGGCAAGAGTACAAGCGCCTATGGTCATTGGTTGGCTGCGTCCTATCATCCTGTTCCCTGTTGGGTTGCTGACAGCCTTACCTTTGCAGGAAATTGAAGGCATCTTGGCACATGAACTGGCACACATCCGCCGCCACGATTTTGTCATCAATGTTTGTCAGTCGGTTGTGGAAGTATTACTGTTCTATCACCCTGCCATCTGGTGGCTGTCGGCGCAAATTAATCACGAACGCGAAAACTGCTGCGACGACCTTGCCATAGCTGCTACAGGGAACAAGCTTGCCTATGTTAAAGCACTCGCCAATCTTGCCGATTTATTAGCGCGTCCGCAAATACCAGATTATGCAATATCTGCTGCAGGTAAACCCAAAAGCGGATTGCTGCAACGCATCATGCGCATCGCACAACCTAATAGCGTCAACCAATGGGCTTTGCAATCGTTCCCCATTCGTTTTGCAGTAGCGCTGACGCTGTTTTGCTTATTGGTACTTTTTACTTCATCAACCCAAGCCACTAAGCTGGCTGCCGAAGTGAAAAGCAAGGCGCATCATATTATGCACCGCGCTGAGGCAAAACTGGGCGAGTTTTTCAACCTGTCCGTGGAAGACACCACCAAAAAAGCACGCCAGAAAATGACCGTTATCAAAAAAGACGGCGAGCGCCGCGATACTATTTTGGTAGAAGCTGATGAAATCACGGTAAATTTTGATGACCAAATAACGCTTCTTAAAGGCAAACCTTTGATAAGGATATATGCAGATTCAGTCCTTCGCTACAACGCAAGCACCATACACCCCAAAATAGATAGCTTGATACGCCGCTTTTATGTTCGCACAGACGGCGACACCTTCCAATGGAACTCTCCGAATTTTGAAACGCCGCTTTATGACCACCGCAACAAGCGATGGATAATTGTACATAGTCCCCCTCTCAACTTTTCATTCAAACTTAATGGAAAAGAGTTTGAAAATAAGGTCAAAGTATTTGCAGATACTATCATTCTTCCATTCGCTTTTGAACGCGAATTTGACCGTTCGAGGGAAAAAGAGCAGCAAATACTGCTCAATAAAGCATTAGAAGAACTGCGCCGCAATCGGAAGCTTAGCGAAAAACAACTAAAAGAAGCCGAACAAGCCCTGCAAGAGGCTGTAAAAGCCGCTCGCAAAGCGGAAGCAGACCAACGCAAGCGGTTATTTATGAATATGAATGATTCATTGCGCCTGCGCATGGCTGATGAATATGCCAAAATTGATAGCCTGTTGCGCCTAAAAAACCGTCAGCTAATAGATGTGCGCATTCAAGTAGATAGCCTCAAGGGAGCAGCTATGAAGCAAATCATCATTGACCGAGGTATTACCCTTCAGGACAAAGTATTGCTTAGTTCTGATGCTGAATACTTTATCGACGGCAAAGCAGCAACAAAAGCCGAATTTGATAAAATAAAGCCTTCCCAAATCAAGACCATCACCATAGAAAAAAAAGAAGGTCAACGCGGCGTCATCCGTATTACTACCACACAAGAGAAAGATTAGTTATCATCATCTTGCAGGCTACGCCATGGCAAGCGGCTTACGGCATGTTTGCTATGGCGTGCTTTCTTGACCTTCACAGAAGAATCGCATCAAATTTACAAATATCAGGTATTTTTAACTATTTGTAATTTTTTTTAAATCTACATTATTTGCTCAGCTTTGCCAAAAACTGCTTTACAACTTCAACCGTCAATAAGGGGTTTTCTTCCATCGGCACATGCCCCAAGTCTTTGAACACTACTAATGTGTCGTTGGGCAAATCGCGTTGGAATTTGTAGGCACATTCAAGGGGAATCAGCAAGTCGCGGTCGCCCCACATAACCAATGCAGGCATCTGTAACCGCTTGATTAACAAGGTATCTGTT
>Ga0308419_1002402_pt1 | contig 12112 bp, 11 predicted proteins | sample HotsprSampleMS50_FD_203674 | JGI IMG/M metagenome (GOLD analysis project Ga0308419, IMG submission 203674) | Hot spring phototrophic mat microbial communities from Mushroom Spring, Yellowstone National Park, Wyoming, United States - 20090730_MS50 ... | reverse complement strand
CGGCTTCACACCGGACATTGACATTCTCATCAGTGTCCGGGATGCCGCTTTTGTCTCCGCCGACAGCCCTTGGTTGGCGGAGGCTGAAGAGGTTGGTCAGCTCAACCTGGCCAGCGACAGAAGGATCTGGGACCGCTTCATTGAAGAGATGAAGCGATTCCAGCCACGGGAGGTGTTCTTTGACTGAACGCCTCCCAAACCAGCCCCCCGCAGGTTTCTGCGGGGTTTTTTATTTCTCGCCGCCGACACTCCCGAATACTTTTTCTTTTACCTGCTGCATTTCCATTTCAGCCTGCCAGGCAACCATGATTCCTTCCATAAACGCTTGCCACAATGCAGGATTTGACTCGCGGCTGATGACATCGGCATCTAAACCCTCATTGGAATCGATGCTATGCTTTTTCAGCAACTCATCCGCGATATAACAAGTAACCATTTTTGCCTCCATCGTCAGGGGAACCGAATTTATGATCGTCATTATACACGCAAACGCATTTTTTTGCAAGCACCCAATGGGGTATACCGGAAAAGGAAGGGAAGGCGCCTTCCACTTTTCTGGGTGCTATACAGTCGTTGGGTTGGATTCGACGAGGCCGGCTGGTGGGCCGCGAGGTGCTGCAGGCCATGCTGGCAAGATCATCCGTCCGGAAGGCGTAGCATGCTGATCGCCCTGCACAAGAATGCCACCACCACGCCGGCCGCGCGCGCAGCCATCCAGCAGCCCTCGGCCAGCACCACTTCAGCGGCGCCAAAGACCTGGCCGCCACGCTGTGCGGCTGTACAAGCAGCGCCAGCCCCAGAAGGCTCTGCAGCACCTCACGCCCCAATCGAAAGCCTGCCGGTGGCAGGCTTTCTTTTTGTGCAGCGGGCTGGCAAACGAGCGCATCCTGGACCGGGCGCGCTCGCATGGCGTCATTTTTGGGCAGGGATTCTATTTGAATCGTTTTGCCAGGCGGCAATATATCGACGATTTTGTTCGATCAGACGACACAGTTCACAGCGCGGGCCGTTGAGGTCGCGGGCGCAGTCGTGCGCCGTGATGATGCGGTCTTTCTCGGGTTCGGCCATCGGGCAAGGCAGCACACACGCCAGTTTGTGCGCCAATCGCAACACTCGATGGGCTTGTTCGAGAGCGTGGCGGGTAGCGGGCATCGGGTGGGCAAACCGGCGTAGCGGGGTTGTTGGGTTTGCAGGTATTGTGTTATTCTGCCACAAATAGTTGTGGGGATCTGTCATGCCTTCCTTGCCGTCGCCGATTTGCCCTTCCGTACCCCCGTGGTCGCTGCCAGCGAGCTGGCGATGGGAAAGCGAGATCCGCTCGTACCGGGTCGATCTGTACGCGGATCTTTGCGAGGGGTTTTGCCTGCTGCGACGCTGGCGCGGCAAATTCAACCGCCGTGGCGGCCAAAAGCAGCACACCTTCTTGTCTTTCCGGCAGGCCTACGAGTGCCTGCGCTGGATTCACCAGCGCCGCTTGAGACGAGGCTACGCACTGGTGGCAGGCCACGATCTCGATACGCTACCGGAAGTCAGCGCCAAGCCCTTAATGGACGCGGGACGGCGCACCATTGAGGGGGTCCAAACCGTCGAGCGCCTGCGAAAAACCCGCGCGCGCCCCGATGTTTCGGCGCGATCCGCCCCCGAACAGCAGGCCGCATTGCAGGGCGAGCTGTTTGCCGCCCTGCGCTCTTAAAGCGATCAGTGGTTGTGGTTTTCGTGCTGGCGATCGATGATGGACGACAGCACGTGTGCCAGCATGTTGGCCGTTTGCGCGATGACTTCCTCTAGCGTCGGCTCATCTTCGGTGCGCCGGAAAGAGACGTAGGTCCCCGAGCCCGCACGGCGCTTGACCAGCACCGCAGGCTTCGTCTCAGGCACAGCCGCTTCCTTTGTCGCAGGCGCTTGTGGATCAGAGGCGGCCGTCGAATCTTGGGCGCTTTCTTGCTCGCCCTGGGTGGCATCATCCATCCGGCCCGCAATGTCGCTGCTGGGGAACGCCAACCGAAAATCGGCGGCCATGCGGGCATCGAAGGCGGGCAGGGCGGCGGCCAGCGCCCGTTTGGCCGACTCCGGCATCGGGCGGTGAGAGCCGAGCCACGCCGACAGGTCATTGGGGTGGCGGTGCATCAGATCGGCCAGCCGCGTTTTGCTGCCCCGCGGCATGGCGTCGAGCCTTTCTTTGATCCACTGCAACTCGGCGCCCAAGACAACTTTTGGCATGGTATTCTCCTTACTCACGGGCATCGCGGCTGACTCGGCGTTTTCCTCACGCGCGGCAAGCGCATCGTCGCTGTGGCCGTGTTTCGTGGTCGCAACGGCGTCGTTCGGGGCGTCCGCGCCGCCTCCCATGCGTTGCTGCAACATCGCAATGTCGGCCGCCTCCAGTGTATTGCGCCGCTGATCCAGCCAGCCAGCGGGCAGGCGCAGCGTTTGCTCGATGTGCTCCGCCATCTCCGAGCTGACGTGGTTCTCCAGATCGAGCATGCTGCGCAGCCGCCGCGCATCGATTTCGGCACGCGCCGCCAGCTGCGCGACATCGTTGCCGAATAGGTGTTCGAGCAACAGTTGCAGATTGACGGCGCGTGCCGCCGCCTTCTGTAGATCTTCGGCGTCAAAGGCTTTGTGCCCGACGTACTCGACCGCCACCGCCGGCTTGGCGGTCAAAAACGCCTGCGAGCTCGATCGCTGCTTCGTCGCATCGATCCAGCGGGTGTGTCTGGTCAACATGTTGACTCTCCTCATCTGGGGCATACCCCGTCCGATCCCAACAACTTCCTGAAGTTCTTCTGGGCCAAGAAGCGAGGCGCCGCCTTGGCCACACGTTGTTGGCCGATCTTACTGCAAGATAAAAAAACCCGCAGGCGCTGGCGCAGCGGGCTTGTCTAGTTTTTCACTTTTACGGATTTTCGAAGCGCGTTTGTGCGGCTGAGAAGCGCAGCTTGACAGTTCCCGTCGGGCCGTTGCGGTGCTTGGCGATGATGATTTCGGCCATGCCCGGCTCTTGGCACTGTTCTTTTGTATAGTACTCGTCGCGGTAGATGAACCAGATCAGGTCGGCGTCTTGCTCCAGCGCGCCCGACTCGCGCAGATCGCTCATGAGCGGCCGATGGTCCGAGCGCGCTTCCACGCTGCGGTTGAGCTGCGACAGCGCAATGACGGGGCAGTGGAGTTCTTTGGCCAGCATCTTGAGGCCGCGCGAGATTTCACCCAGCTCCGCGGCCCGCGTGTCGTCCGTCTTGCGCCGGCCGCTGCCGGCACACATCAGCTGCAGGTAGTCCACCACCACCAGCGCCAGCCCCCCGTGTTTGCGCGCCATGTGCCGCGCGCTGGCTCGCAGCTGCGCCACGGTCATTCCCGGCGTGTCGTCGATCTCAATCGGGGCGCCGTGCATCGTCTCCAGCGCCGCCACGAACGCGCCGAGGTCGCTGTCGTTGCGAAAGCCATCGCGCCGAATGGTTGACAGCGACACCCCGGAGCGCGAGCTCATAATGCGCTCGACCAGCTGCTGGGCGCTCATCTCCATCGAAAACACCCCCACCGGACGGCGTTCCACGAGGGCCACGTGTTCCGCAATATTGATCGCGAGGCTCGTTTTGCCCATCGCGGGCCGCGCGGCCAGGATGATGAGGTCCGATGGCTGCAACCCGCCCGTGAGACGGTCGATCTCGACAAAACCCGTCGCAACCCCGTCGCCTTGCCCGTGATGGTCAGACAGGCGCTGCACCTTTTCGATCACCTGCGACACGAGCGCATCCCACGACGGCAGCCCGGCGTTGAGCCCGAGCGACTCCTTGTACAGCGCCGCCAGCTGCACCTCGGTTTCGTGCAAGAGGTCATGGACCGTTCGCCCTCCGGGGCGTGTCGCGGCATGCAGGGTTTGCTGCGCCAGCGCCGCCAAGCGGGAAAACGCCGTATGTTCCCTGAGCAACCGAATGTAGGGCTGCAAACTCTTGGGTACGACCACCGACTGTGACAGCTGCACCAAGAAGTCCAGCCCGCCAACATCGTGGGATTTGCCCGCTTTGGCCAGCCGATCGTGGACGGTGATGACGTCGACGAGTTTTTCTTCGTCGTATAGACCGACGATCGCCTCGTAAATGAGGCGGTGCGCTCGCTGCGAAAACTCCGCGCCACTCAACTCGTCTCTGACGTCGGCAATCAGCGATGGCTGGATCAACAAGGCGCCAAGAAGGGTGGCTTCGGTTTCTTGGCGGGCGCCGGAAACGGCAGGGGCAGCAGGGGTGTCTTCTTCCCAAAACATGGTGGTACGAGATCAGGACTGGAGAAAAAACTTCAGGGATGTGAGCCGCTCGCGCGCGTCCGTGCGCTTGACGGCCATCGCCGCTGCCTTGGTCGACCCAACCAAGACGCACAGCCGCTGGGCGCGCGTGATGCCGGTGTACAAAAGATTGCGCTGCAGCATCGTAAAGTGCTCGGTCAGCACAGGGATGACCACGCACGGCGCCTGCGAGCCTTGCGACTTGTGCACGGTGATGCAGTACGCCAGGCGCAGCTCGTCGGCGTCATCAAACGGGTGCTCGACCACTCGCCCATCATAATCGATGCGCAAGACCTTCTCTTGCTCGTCGATGTCGACGACGCGGCCCGTATCGCCGTTGAAGACGCCCAGATCATAATTGTTGCGGGTCTGGATCACTTTGTCGCCCACCCGGAACTCGGCCTCACCCACGCGACGGGCAGCAACGCCCGCGCGCGCCGGGTTGAGCGCTTGCTGCAAAGCGGCGTTGAGCATCTTGACGCCGCACTGCCCGTTGTTCATCGGTGAGAGCACCATGATGTCAGCGATCGGATCGAGCCCATAGCGCGCCGGCAGCCGCTGGCAGACGAGCTCCAGCAACATCTCGCGCGCGGTCTGCCCAAAGACCGACTTCGGCTCTTGCAGCAAGGCCTGCGCCAGGCGCGGCTCGCGCTTTTCATGGACGAAGAAAAAGTCGCCATCGCTGCGCTGCATGAGCGGCATCTGCCCCGCATTGACCGCGTGCGCCGCCTCGATGATGAGCGAGCCCTGGCCTTGCCGGTGTACCACGGTCAGCCTGGTGTAAGGAATGGCGCCACTCGTGATGAGGTCGGACAAGACGCTGCCCGGCCCGACCGAGGGCAGCTGATCGATGTCGCCCACGATGAGGATCGACGTCTGAAACGCCACCCCCTCCAGGACCTGCCGCATCAACGGCACATCGACCATGGACGCTTCATCGATCACGACCACATCGGGGCTGATTTGCACGCCCGGCCCATCGGGGCCGATTTTGAGCAAGCGGTGCAGCGTACTGGCCGGCTGCCCGGTAGCTTGACTGGCGCGCTGCGCGGCTTTGCCCGTCGGGGCGGCGAGCTGATACGTGACGCCGTGCTCACGCAAGATTTGCAGCACCACATTGAGCGTCGTGGTCTTGCCGCAGCCAGGGCCGCCCGTGAGGATGCTCACGTGGTTGGAAAGCGCCATGCGCACGGCACCCACCTGCGCCTGCGCCAGCGTCAGCCCTGCCTTTTGCTGTGCGCGCTCAATTGCCGCATTGACATTGCGGATCGTGGCCTGCCAGCGCGGCCGAAAGGACACCGCCCGACGAAGCCGCTGCGCGATGTCTCGCTCGGCATCCAGCAGCCGCTTGAGCCACACACAACCCCGCTCGCGCTCGATGCCCGATTGATCGTCTTGCAGCATGTCGCGCAAGACCGCCCGGATGTCGTCCTCCGACACCTGCAGCGCCGCTTGCGCGCGCTCGATCAGGTCCGCTTCGCGCAGCCCACAATCGCCCTTGGTGCTGGCGTCTTCCAGCACATGCAGTAAGCCCGCTTGCAGCCGGAAAGGGCTGTTGGCGGGGATGGCCAGCTTTTGCGCAATCGCATCGGCCTTGGCAAAGCCAATGCCGCGCACTTCCTTGGCCAGGCGATACGGGTTGGCTTGCAAAATGTGTTTGGCCTGCTCGCCATAGCGGCGGTGGATGCGGCGGCACAGCGCCGCACTCAAGTCTTGATCGTGCAAGAAAAGCATGATCTCCGCCACCGACTGCTGCTCCTGCCACAGCGCCAGGATGCGCTCGGCGATGACGGGACTCACCCCCTTGATGCCCTGCAAGGCAGGCGCATCCCCCCTTTGCAAGACGTCGAACAAGTCCTCTCCCAACGCCTGCGCGATGCGCTGCGCCAGCACCGGCCCCACCCCGCGGACATTGGCCGCCAAAAACGCGGCGATCCCCTTGGCCGAGCGCGGCGATGTCGCCACAATGCGCTGCGCCTTGATTTCTTCGAGGATTTCGTTTTTCCAGCGCGTCTGAGGAGGCTTCTTTTGATACACGCCTTCGGCGACGATATACTGCCCCTCGTGGGCACTGGTGTGGCCAACGACCCTGAGCCGACGCCGATCGGCCAAAACGGTCAGCACGCTCCAATCGGTTTGCGCATCACGAAAGACGACGGAAGAAACCACGCCGCGCACGCGCGCCATTTGTCGGCCGCCAGCGTCCTTTTCAAGCAAAAAAAGACCGGGCTTTTCCGGTTGCGTGACCTTCTGAATTTCGTCGATCTCCAGCTGCATGCACGCGATTCTAGCGCAAATCCCGCCCCTTTTGCAAGATTGCCGGGTTGTGCTACAATTGCGCATCATGGATCGATTTTCTGATGTCTTGCCCGATGCCGACGGGCTGGGTCAGGTGCCGCACTTGGCGCAGGTGGTGGCTGCTTGCGCTCACGCTCAGCGAGCGTATTTGTCACACTGCGATCATCATGTGGGGCTTTACTGGTGGCAAGCGCAGCAACAGGCGCAAGAAGCCCCGCCTGGGGTGCGCACGCGCTGCGTCTTCCTCTCTGAGGGGCTGGATGAATCGCAGCGCTATGCCTGTGCGCGCTGGCTCGAAGCGTATTTGTCAGAGCGACTGCATATGCAGGGTTTGCAAGTCGAGGTACATCCCCATGTGGAACACTGCGTTTGATGGTTACGACCGTGTGGTGGGGTGGGGCGATCGCGCCCGCGCCCAAGCCCTACAGGCATGGGTAGCGGGAGGGCAGGATTTGCCCGGTTTGTGGCTTGATGCCGATGGGCTAGACGCCATCGACCCCGAGCAGGCCGCGCACGCGGGCATGTGTCTGTCGCCGTGTCGGCGTCATCTTTGGTGGCGCGCCGCTGCCGAGCGCGCCATACAGCAGCGCAAGCCCGATGCCGCGCATATCCGCGCGGCGCGCCGCGCCCTCAAGGCGCTGGCAAACGACGCCTTCTTGCACCAGGCGCAAGAAGGGGTGGCTGCTGTCTTGCAAGCCACGCCGGGCTGCAAGTCGCTGCTCAAGGCCTGGGGTGGCGCGCTTGAGGACGAGGAGGGGGCGCGCGACGCGGTGACCCAGGTGGTGCAGCTCTATACGCAGATCTTGCCCGAGCTGCCCAGACCGCTCAAGATGACGCCCATGCGCGCGCGTCTTGTGCGTGCGCGCTTGAGCGACTTCGAGCAAGGCGACCTCATGGCGCTCGATGAGTCGGGCGCTTTGGGGGCCATGCGACGCTACTTCGAGCGCGTGCGCGCCTCAGACTTTTTGATGGGGCGCGGGTCGTGCGATTTTCGCGCGGACTTTGAGTGGCTCATGCGCCCCAATAATTTCGTGAAAGTGCTCGAGGGCCGCTACGACAATCGCAAGTCGGCATCCTCTCCCAGCGAGCCCTTCTCGCGCTTCATGCGCCTGTACCCCAACCCCGCAGATCATGGGCGGGCCTGGGCCATATGGAGTGAAGCCCGGCTCGACGATCGCCTTGATGAAGTGATCAGGATGCTGGAAGACGAGCGGCTGCGCTATCGCGACAAGCGCTTGATGCCGCCGGCCTGGAAATTCTTGCAAAATCTGGTCTCGGCGACCGCTGAGGTTTGTTGATTGGGGGTGTTGTGTTTTTTATCCAGCGTTTTGACATTCAAGGCTTGGCGGGCAAGCCCGAGGTGGTGCCCAGAAAAGACGGCGGCCATCTCTTGGTTGCCATGCGGCTGCCCGACATCGACGCCATCCGGCGCGCGATGGCCGTGGTGCGCGGCCCGGGCGCCAGCGCCGACCCGGTCGTCGTCTCGGCGTTCGTCGAGACGCTCAGTCTGCGGCTGGGAGCACCACCGCGCCAGATCATGTGGCTTGCCATCGATGAGGCGGCTCGCGTCGAATGGATCCGGTTTGGCTGGCGCAACCGCCGTCCGGTGGATTTTTATCGGCAACCGCTGCGTCACCCCCTGCACCCCAAAGAAGGGCGTCGAGCGCTGTGCGCCTATTTTCCGCAGGCAAGCGGCCTGTTGGGTGTCATGGACTCGCAGTCGCCGTCCCTACGATCGATGTAATCGGCAATGGATCGAATCGTTTTGCCCGCTGAGCGCCAGGAAACCGAGCGCCATTGCGAGGTGCACGGCCCCTATACCGCTTTTTGGGTGGCCTCGCTCCAAAAATGGAGCCCCTGTCCGAAGTGCGCGCTGCAGCAGCAGCGCCAGCGCCCTTCTTCGCCCCCACAGCGGCCGCTGTTGCGGCTCGATGAGCGCTACGCGCACGCCACCTTGGCCGACATTGAGGCCTGCGCCCATGCGGGGGCCACGCAAGCCGAGCGAGCGGCGTACGCGCGCTTGCTCAAGTATGTGCAGCGCGCCGCCATCGTGCGTGAGCGCGGCACATGGGCGCTGCTGGCGGGCACGCTCGGCAGCGGCAAGACCCACGCCATGGTGGCGCTGGCGCGCGCGCTGTACGAGCAGGGCTACTCGGTGGCATGGCTGCGCAGCAGCGACATCATCGATCGCGCGCTCCTGGCGCGTCAGGGCGACTACCGCAAGCCGCTGCCCATGCAGGCCGATTTTTGGTTCGTCGATGAGTGCAACGCCCAGCAGGGCGAACACTTCGCCTTCTTTGAGATCATCGACGCCCGCTACCGCGCCAAGCTGCCCGTGATGTTTGCGGGCAACGCGCCCGTGGCCCGCGACAGCGACCTCGATGTGGCGCGCTGCGTCTTGGGCGACCGCCTTGCCGACCGGCTCTTCGACGGCGCAGGCGCCGTCTTGCGCTTTACCTGGGGCTCGCGTCGGCAACAGGCAAGTGACCCCGTTTTTTAGCTGGCTTCGATTTTTTTGGGGCCTACAATTTCCAGGAAAAACAGCTCCAGCGACTTCAAGTCTTCTTCTTGGTAGTGCAGCGCGTACAACCCCTCTTCGGATTCGTCGGCTTCCCTCTTGACTTCGAGCCAGGTGGGATTGAGTCCGTAGTTGCGGATGATTTCGGTGCTGCTGGCCGGATGAGAAAACTCAATCACATGCGCCTTGCCCTGCTGGATGCGACGTTTGCTTTCAATTTGCTGCACATATGCCGCAATGGTATGGATGATGTGCAAGCAGGCATAACCCAGCGCATCGGCTGCGCGGTCGACCTTGTCCGGATCAGACAGCCCCTCGTTGAGGATGGCGCCAATATCGGCGCCAAAGCAAAAGCCAAGCAGCAGCCCGTGTTCGTGGCGCTTGATGGCAATGGTGGGCGCCCCCGGACCCTCTGGGTACGCATCAAACCCTCTTTGCAGCATCAGGGGGTCGCGCTCGCCAGCCTCAGCCGACTCTCCCGCCAGCACCTTGACGGCGTCGTTGAGATCGTCATCGATCTGCGCCATCAGGGCGTTGGGGAAGAACACGCTGATTCGCGGGTCGAAGAAACGCAACGTTACCAGCACATCGCAGATGTGTTGCCCTATTCTCACGGTCATTGCCATGGTGTCGGCGCCATTGGGCATCTCCACCCCGCACACGTCCACATTGCCAAACTTGCTGCCGTACATCATGGCATCGATGACCGCGATCGATGGTGTGTTACTCGCCAGGGCCGAGGTGACCAGGCGGCGGATGATCGTCATGATGGTTTGTCGATTGCTGGAGACGCCGCGACTCATAATCGCCCCTTAAAATCCAGAAGATATTGTATTCTATCGCTGCAATCGGTCAAGTGATGGGGGTGGCCCGTGGGGAAGGGTTTTTTGTCGGCCATGGCGGCGCTGTTGCTGCTGTACTGGTTCCTGCTTTATGGGGTCTACTGCTTCCTGCTCGGGCAGGAGTGCGCGCCGGTGACGGACTACATGGTGCGCGGCGCGATCGTGCTCGGTAGCGCTGTGCTCCTAGTCGTCGCGTTCGCGTTGTTCGACAACACCGATCGGCGCCGGTCGACAGGGTTTTTCAAGGGGGACGCGCGCGACCGTGCCCGTGTCGCGCCCGGCTGGCTGCCGTCGTTTCCGGCTTTCGGGTATGTGTTTGAGGCGGTACCGGATCGCGTGCTGCCAGAGGATCTGCCCGGTTGGCTCGATAGCCTGGCGCGTCATGTTGGTGGCGCCGCCCAGGTCCATAAATCGAAGGCAGCCATATGTCGCGGCATCGATGTGCCAAGCGACCTGCTGCCGTGGTGGGACGGGTATCGACATCGACACCCCAAGCACGCCATGGCGCTCATCGAGGCATGGCAAGTCATGGCAAGCCTGCCCGGTGATCCGCCGGCATCGCCTTATCCGGGGGGGCATGGAGGGGCCACACTGCTGGAGCACTCGTGGTCCGTGGTGCGCACCCTGCTGTCGCTGCAGGAGTGGCCGACGTACCGCGGCATCGTCAACAGCGAGGGCCATGTTGCGGTGCCGCTGCGCGATGCCTCAAGCAATGGTTACACATTCGACCGCGACGACCCCATGGTGCCGCTGTGCGCCTTCACCCATGACATCGGCAAGTCCATCGGATGGCTCCAGCACTGGATGGCATCCCAAAAGGGGCGGGCGCTACCCCTTTCCTACGACGACCACGACACCAAAGGAAAGATGCTGTTGCGCGTCTTGCCGTCGTGGCGCGCGCTGGGCTGGGATGAGTACCAGCGCGCGCTCATCTGCATTGGCTACTATCACCACCCACAAGAGGCGCCCAATGCCACATGGGTGGACGACCGGGCCATGGCGCTGACGGCGCTCATCCACCACGTCGATGTATTGACCGGGGAAAAAGAAGGGGCGGGCGAGTATGCCCGCTTCATCGCGCGGCCCGTGCAACAGCCAATGTCCTCGGCGCCTGCGCCGACAGCGATCGCGCCAGCGGCTGCCGACGACCGGCAGGATCCTTACCTGCCCGAAGAAACAGAAGACGAGACAGAAATCGGCCTGGAAAGGCAGGGGAAGGCGGCTCCCGAAGAGGAGGGCGGGGGTGGTGGCGCTGCCTCATGGGATCGAACCCCGCCTGTATTGTCGGCGCTGCCTGAGGAAACGCCGCTGGATCAGTCGGACGCGCCAGAGGATGGCTTGGCACATCCAGAAAAAGCTCAGCCGCGCCGGGACAAGCCCGCTGGCAAGACAGATGTGCCGGACTATGCAGCGGCCCATGCGCAAATGCTCGAGCAATGGAAACGAAGCATGGCCACAGCGGCCAACAACGCGGCTCCGCCAAGTGCCCAAGCGGCACCGGGGCCTGCGCCTCAGCCGCGCCTGCCCATTGGGGATGACGACCTGCTGGAGTTGGTCACGACCTTGCTGCTGCAGCCCGGGGCCTTGACTGGCAAGCCGAGCACCAATTTGGTTGGGGTCAAATATGGTTCCTGGCTGTATCTGCGTGACCCGGCCCTCAACGACCGCATGCGCCATTATCTGCAAAGCCTGGAGCAGCCGCCGTTTTCTCCCCAATCCTGCATCCGAGAAAACCCCGGCGTGGCCAGCGTGTTCTCCCGCGCGCTCATGGAGGCGCTCGCTCGCCGGGGCGCGCTCATGCAGGAGTGGGAGGGCAAGTATTATGGCCCGGCATCGTCGTTTTTCTTCGCAAGCTCGCGTGCACACAAGCCGGATGGCTCCCATTTGGAGCCGGACGACTGCTACTACATCATTTGCCGTGCGTTTGCTTTTGGCAGTTCGGTATTTTATTTGCCCGATGTTCGCTGGCAGCCAACCATCATTCGTCCGGTGCGAGAAAAAAATCCCTTGAGCGACCCGGCCAGCATCGAGTCCACGCGCGCCCGTTTGGCGTCATGGACAGAGCCCGAGCCCCCTGTCGTGAAACGATCTCAGGTTCGTCAGGAGCGCGCCCGAGACGAGGAGGAGAAATTGCGCAAGGAGGGCATCTCGCGCGTGCCATTTTCTTTGGAAATG
>Ga0308419_1002401_pt1 | contig 12115 bp, 1 predicted proteins | sample HotsprSampleMS50_FD_203674 | JGI IMG/M metagenome (GOLD analysis project Ga0308419, IMG submission 203674) | Hot spring phototrophic mat microbial communities from Mushroom Spring, Yellowstone National Park, Wyoming, United States - 20090730_MS50 ... | reverse complement strand
TTGTAGAAGTTGAAGGTCGTAGAAATCTTGTTGCGTCGTGTGCTACTCCGTGCGAACAAGGTATGAGCATTAAAACAAATACTCCAAAAGTTAGAACAGCACGCCAAGATATTATAGCTTTGCTTGTATCTGAGCACAATACTCAGTGTACTACTTGCTTTAGGTCTACTAATTGCGAATTCCAAGAATTAGCTCAAGAATATAATGTAGATAATACTTCGTATTTAAGTATTTTAAAGCCTTCTCGAGTAGATAAATCATCATATTCTATCGAAAAAGACGATAGTAAATGCGTTCGTTGCCAACGTTGTGTTAGAACTTGCTCAGAATTACAACACGTAAATGCAATTACCGTAGCCCACAAAGGCAAAGATATGAAAATATCTACATTTATGGATTTGCCATTAAACGAAGTAGTTTGCGTAAATTGTGGTCAATGTGTTATACATTGTCCTACTGGTGCACTTACTGAAAGAAGATATTTTGATAATATTTGGGAAGCTATCGGAGATCCTAACAAACACGTTATCATAAATACTGCTCCATCAGTTAGAGTAGCCCTTGGAGAAACTTTAGGTAAAGAACCTGGCTCTATTGTAACTGGCAAAATGGTATCTGCTCTTAAACAAATAGGGTTCGATAGTGTCTTAGATACTGATTTTACTGCAGACCTTACCATTATTGAAGAGGGACACGAATTACTTTATAGACTTAAAAAAGCATTATATTTGAAAGAAGATACTTACCTGCCAATGATTACTTCTTGTTCTCCTGGTTGGGTTAAATTTATAGAACATATGTATCCAGATAAATTAGGACATTTATCTACTTGTAAATCACCACAACAAATGTTTGGTGCTCTTTCTAAAACATATTACGCAGAAAAGATGGGGATTAATCCCGAAAATATCGTCAGCGTTTCTGCTATGCCTTGTGCTGCAAAAAAATACGAAGCTAATCGCCCCGAAATGAAATCAAGTGGTTTCCAAGATATTGATGCAGGGCTAACTACTCGAGAAGTTGGTAAAATGATACGTCAAGCAGGTATTGAATTTGATAATTTAATTGAAGTAGAATTTGATAGCTTAATGGGTGAATCTACAGGTGCTGGGGTGATTTTTGGAGCAACAGGCGGAGTGATGGAGGCAGCATTAAGAACTGCTTATGAATTAATAACTGGTCGTGAAGTACCTTTCGAAAGATTAAACATTACTCCTGTGCGTGGGCTCGAAAGTATAAAAGAAGCGTCTATAAAACTAGAATACTGCTTACCAGAGTGGGTTTTCTTAGAAGGTATTGAATTAAAAGTTGCTGTTGCACACGGTCTTAAAAATGCAAGAATTATTATGGATCAAATTGTAGAAGGTAAATCACCATATCATTTTATCGAAATAATGGCGTGTCCTGGTGGATGTATTGGAGGCGGAGGGCAACCAATTCCAACTAATGATGAAATTAGAAAAAAAAGAATTGAAGCCATTTATAAAGAAGACGAAGGTAAACCAATTAGAAAATCACACGAAAATCCCGAAATCAAAAAAATTTACGAAGAATTTCTTACTTCTGGTCCATTAGGTCATAAATCCCACAAACTTCTTCATACAAGTTATACCAAAAGAAATCGTTACTAATTTATAAAAATTTTTTTATATAAAGGGCTTTTTATAAGCCCTTTTTTTGTTTTTAAATTTGGCATAAGTATTGTCAATTACCTATTAAGTTCTTTGAAATAATAGTTTTACATAAAATTATGGCTAATATTAAACAATTTAAATTATAATATTAATCTATTGATTAAAATTAAAGTTTTTATTTTTTTTTACGATATAAATAATATAATAGACATTTTTAAAAAAGTTTATATTATATACTATAATAATGGACGAATTTAATCAAAGGAGTGAATAAATATATGGCATTAAAATCAAATATAATTAACTATTTTTTAAACTTTTCAGAGGTTTAATTATGAACTTTAAAAAACAATTTCTAAGAATCTGCTCTATGCTTGGGTTCTTAGTATTTTTGGGAATTGGGACTAATGTCCAAGCTGCAACCTGGTACTCTCAAGGTGCAGTAACTCTTAATGCTACTGCTAACTGGAACAGTGCACCAGATGGTAGTGGTACAAACTTATCTGCTTGGGTAAATACGGATGTTTATGTTGTACAAAGCACTCACGTGTTAACTTTTGCTGCTGCAACGTTTGATACACTTAGAATTAATTCTACGGGTGCACACGTTACTGCAGCTGTTACTGTAAATGGTACTGTAGTAGTTACAGCATCTTGCTCGCCTACTGCAGGTGGTACTGTTACAATTAATGGTAACTTAATTGTTAGAAATGGTGCTGCATTTACTCCGCTTGGTAGTTTTGTAGCAAATAATGTAACAATTTCAAATGCTACTATGCAAATAGCATCGGGGCAAACATTAGATATTAATGGAAATCTTACTCTTAGCGGTACTAGTGCATTAACTCCTGCAGCAGCTTCATCAATATTGCTATTTAGTGGTGGTACGGCTCAAACAATTACTGTAAGTGATGATTCTTATTTAGAAGCCGGAAATTTAAATACTGCTACAGCAGGTACAAATGTAACTACCACATCAAATTTAACAGTTATAAACATATTTAACATAGCAGCAAGTACTACTTTTAATGCTACCGATGGTACTGTTACATTTAATCCATCAGCTGCAAGTAACTTATGGGCAAATTCTGGTACTCTTTCATTTTATAATGTTATTATGAATTTAGGTAATGCTGCTACACCTGCAACAAATGCAACTATTAAAGGTAATTTGACAAAAATTGGTACTGCTACTTTTACAGCTAGTGCGGGGACTATAACATTTACTAACACATCTCTCTCTCCAAAACAAATTCAGATAGCTGGTGGTGCTTTTACATTTTTTAATTTAGCTGTATCCGCAGGTTCTAAAGTATCAACAAGTTCAAGCTTTACTGTTAGTGGTACTGGTGGTAATGCTATCAATATTGGTTCTTCAGCCGAATTTAAAGCTAATGCGGGAACTATTACAATTTCTGGTGCTGCAGCAGGTATATTAAATAATGGGACGCTTGAATTTAATAATTTAACTTTAGCAACAACTGCAGCTGCAACTACTACTTCTTCATCATTTAAAATTTTAGGTAATTTTACAGTTTCTAATGGTGCGAATTTTTCAGCTTCTGCAGGCACTATTACTTTTGAAAATACTTCACAAAAAACTATTTCTAATGCTAATAGTCAAACAAATTTACGTTTTTATAATTTAGTAATAGCAGCTAATTCTAAGGTTACCACTGCAGATGATTTTACTGTTGAAGGGAACTTGACTTTATCTTCGGGTTCTGAATTTACAGCAACTTCTGGCAGTGAAGCACATTTCGAAGGAACAGCAAATACAAATATTTCAGTAGCAAGTGATGCTAATTTAGAATTATTTGATGTAATAATTGGTGCAACGACAACATCAATTGTAACTACAACAAGTAATTTTAAAGTAAATGGTACAGCTTTTACTGTTACAGATGCATCTGATCAATTTGATGCTACAGGTGGAACGGTTACATTTACAGCAGCTTGCGTATTAACTGGAACTACAACTGACGGTAGATTAATTTTTAATAATATAACTGTACAAGGAGCATCGGTATCTATTAATGCTGGTGATTTTGTTAGAATTAGAGGAAATCTTACAATAAATGGAACAGGTGGTGCTTTTAATGGTGGAAATGCAGGATCGAGAACAACATTTATTGGAAATACTAATTCAACAATATCAGGAAACACTAACCAAAATCCAGCTGCTACATTTTATAGGTTAATCCTTAATAAAACAGGTCCCGATGGTAGCAATATAGTTTATCTTCAAGTTAATGTTTCAATTGTAAATACTGGTACTTCAACAATAACACTAACAGATGGTTATTTAAACTTAGGCTCTACAGTATTTACAGTAGGTGCTAACCAAGCTCCAACAAATATTCTTGGTCAAAGTGGTATAGATGGAGCAACAGGAACGTATGTTGTTTCTACTGGTCATATTTCACCATTCTTAACTGATAACTTATTTACTGTAAGTGGTGTACCTACATTGTATAATTTAAGAGTTTTAATTGCTCACACAATGGGAGCAGGGAATTTAACTGTAAATAACAATTTCGAATTTACAGGTGCTGTTGCTTTCACAATTCCTGCTACTAGAACTTTAGAAATTAAAGGTAATGTATTAACTACTGCAGCTGGTACATTTACAGCTGGTAATGCTACTACATCTATATTAAAATTAACAGGAACAGGCACTTGCCAAACTCTTGCTAATGCTCTATTTTCTGGTACTTTCCCAAGTATTACATTGGAAAGAGGCGAAACATTAACGGGTAACTTAGCATTAGTTGCTGGAAATATACTTACAATAAATAATTCTACAAATTTCTTAGACCTAAATGGAAATACATTAAATATAAGTGCAGCTGCTACAATTCAAATTTTAAGATACTCTGGCGGTATTGATGCAGAAGACGTAGGTAGTACAGTAATTTTAAATAATAATGCAAGTGTAACTACTATTCCCGCAAATTTATTTAAAAATAATACAGTTAGAAATCTTACACTCGCTAATGGTACTGATTATACCTTAGGTGGAGATCTAACTATTACCGGTACATTTACATGGGCTACACCTGCTGATATAATAACAAATAACAATACATTAACTTTTGGACCAAATGCAACATTACCTTCATTTACAAGTACTGCTCATATTATAGGTAATTTAAAAAGAACAGTAACAAATACTGCAACTGTGTTTCACATTGGTGATGGAACAACGAATGGTTACGCACCTGTAGCATTATTATTTGCTAATTCGGGTAGTTCGCAAGCAGTAAAAGTATCGGTTCAGAAAACAAATCCAACTGTTAGTAGAGGTGGCGATCCAACTCGAGCTATTAACGCAGTTTGGTCAATTGTTCCCGAAGGAACTGCTCCTGTAGATACATTAAGAATAGAATTCGGTTGGGGAACTGATTATAATAATAGTTTAACAGTAGGTGCTAATACTTCTTTTGGTGCTAAATGGAGTTCTACACAGTGGACAGATTATAGAGACGGATATAATTCAACAAGTACTGGAAATTTTGTTGCTGCTTCGGAATTAGCTGGCTCTACTTTTCCAATTAATGCAGCTAATTTATCAGGTGATTGGGCTGTATTTATTGCAGCAGCAAACACTACAACAGCTAAGGATACAGCAATATCGGTGACAAAACCAAAGTTAGCAATCAAAAATATTACACCATCTATAATAGGAGTAGGACTTCCATTTACAGCAACAATTGAATTGCAAGACCAATATGGAAATCCATTGAATAATACAAATAGTACAATGTTGTTAAGCTTTAGTAATTTACTTGGTACAGCTACATTCCCAGCTGCTTCTATACCAGTTGGATCGAGTTCTACCACAGTAACTGGATTTTCTTATGCAGCTGCTGGTGTTGGCAATCAATTTAAAGTTACCAGAACAAGCGGTGGTATTACACAAACGGTATTAGATGGAGTTAGTCCAATTATTAATGTTGTAAATAATTTACCATCAAATCAAGTAAATAATATTGTATTAACATCAGGAACTACAAGTACAACATTAGATTTTAGTTTGACATCAGATAATGCAATAATTATAGCAAAAGCAGGTAGTGCAATTACTTCGGAGGATTTCCCTGTAGACGGTCAGACATATTATGCATCTTCGATTTATGGTCAAGGTTCGACAATAGGTAGTGCGGTAGTAGTTTATAAAGGTGCTGATCCAACAAATCCAGTTACAATAACTGGCCTTGCACCACAAACTACTTATTATTTTAGAGGTTTCTCATATGGAACAGCTACTCCTGGTACAGAAAAGTATTTAACATTTGCAGCAGCAAACAATCCAAAGAGCTTTACTACTGGCGGTTCGATTGATGATGATGCTACATTTGGCTCTAATAATACTTTTGCAACTGCAAAGCCAATTGGAACTAATACACCTGTAAAAGGAACAATAAAAACAGCTACAGATGTAGATTGGTTTAGTTTTTCAATCAATAATAGTTCACCAAATCTAAGGGCAAGGCTTACTTTGTCTGCTTCCTTAGGCAATTATAACGTCGAAGTTTATGATATCAATGGTAGAGTAGTACGACGTGGATTAAGAATTAGTAACAATACAGAGAATCAAATAGTAAATGAATTGACATCAGGAACATATTTAGTAAAAATTAGTGGTGTAGATGGTGCTTATGATGCAAATAATCCATATACTTTACTACTAACTACAACTGGAGATGAAATATTTAGTGTAACTCCATAAACTTTGAAAAATAATTAAAAAATAATGTATAATTAATTAAGGAATAAAAAATGAAAAGATTAGAATCAGCGATAAAGAAAGCCTTCCCAAAGTTCAGTGGAATTGTTTTTCTAATAGCTTTCTTATTCGTTTCTATTGCTGAATTATCAGCACAAAATTATCAATTCACCCTTAATCAAAGAAGAATGGGTGATACAATAGGTGTAGAGATTTGGGTAAAATCTTTATCACCAACAGCGGCAAATTTAGGTAATATGTCTATACCTATATTGTATAATGCTGATTTCTTGACCCCTGCAGCACTTGTAACGGGTTCAAATCCACAATCATTTACAGACTCTATTAGATATGATATGGAATTAACAGATCCATATACTACCATTAATAGCCCATATGCAGATGCTGCTAATGGTTTCCAATCTCTTACAGCACAAGCTGTTACAGGTACTAATGGTTCTCAAACATTAAGTGCTTTTATACTTGATGTAAATACACAATCTGGCTCCCCTGCTGGATTTAAGCCAGCAAGTACAGGAAGAGGTTCTTTTGTTGGATTGTTAAAATTTTACATATCAGATAATGATACTGCAAATTTAAAAACTAATACACTTACACAAATTAATTTCAACAGTGCTACTTGGTTAGCTGTCACTGCTATTACTGATATTAACGGAAACAATGTAACTTCAAACTGTCAATTTGTAAATCCTGGTAATTTTACTATTCGAGGTATTACAATATTAAATCCAAATTTCCCAAATCAAGCAGTAAATCGTTATCCAGATGCAGCATATCCAATTTTAAATCCAAATCTTGGATATCCAATTTATTTCGAACGCTCTGGATTAGTAGGTAATCTAAACGATTATGGAACTAATAAAGTAGGTTATTATTTAGAATTTTCTTTAGATAATGGTGCTACCTGGTATTATATAGGTAGAGTAGCAGAAGCAACAACAAACCTTACTTTAAATAATAATCAATACGTAGATGGAAAAATTGATACTAAAAGTAATGCTACTCCAAGATATGTAACTCAATACGATAATTCTTTACTTACATCTGGGTTCAGTGGAATATTAAGAACAATTTGGAAAGCTGATGAAAATTTCCAATATCGTTCTGAAGTAGCTAGATTACGTATTACTCAAATTGATACTACAGGTACATCTAATCAAATAACAACACGAAATCCATACTCTACTATAACAACTAATCTATGGGATATCAATGATTATCCATTTGTATTAGGAAGATTATTTTTCGTTCAATTAGATGGAGTATCAAAATATTTAAAAACAGATCGTGTATTTAGCAATTCTACTGTATTGACTGTAGAAGCATGGGTTAATTTAAACTCAATTCAAACTGCTCAAGGTGCAGAACCAGGTGTAGTTGTATCATCAGCGGGTTCAATATCGCCTCAAGAAGGTGCTTGGATGCTATATCTAAAAGATGGACAATACCCTGCATTCCGTGCACGCGAAATTCAGGGGCGTGGTCCGGGTGGTTATATAGGTATAATTCAATCTCCATATCCACTTACTACAACTAGCGATGCTAGCCCTATTCAAGAAGCACATTCACGTAATTGGGTGCATTTAGCAGCAGTAGTAAATAATAATGTAATAAAACTATATGTAAATGGTGAAGAAGTAGATAGATATACTAATAATCAAGCAGTAAATATTAGAATGCTTACGACTAATCATCCTATATGGGTAGGAGTAAATCCAAATGGTGGTATTCAAGCTTCTGACTATTTACATGCAGGTATTAAAGAAGTAAAAGTATGGCGTACAGCATTATCGCAAGATAAAATTAGAGAACACGCTGCTGGAGTTTATAATCCTACAGATATATCTGATTTAGAAAACGAAAGAGTAAAATTAGAACTTTATTATCCACTGCAAGGTGCTCGTAAAGATCGTGCTTCTGAAGAATACTATCAGAATGATGTTACTTGGTTATCACATTATGATAACCCAAGTATAACAGCAACACCGAATAATCAAGCAATAAAATATCGTCCCGATAAGCCACATATTAAATTAACATCTCCTATTGGCAACGAAGGTGTTGTAAATTTAAAAGATAAAGTATTTAAAGTTCGTTGGATAGGTTATGGATTAGGTAGTACTGCACCTAATTCTGACGATATAATGATACAATTAAGTCGAGATGGTGGTCTAACTTGGTTTGATGCAATTGATAATGGATCTCCATCATATCCATTAATTACAGAAGAAATAGAATCAGGCGAAGCAAACTGGGAGCCATATAATAATGCAACTTCGTGGGGACAGAGCGACGACTTGCAAGGAATTATAGATGTTCCAAATAATTATTCAAAACAAGTATTATTAAAAATTAGTGGAACACAAGCAAGGAACCAAGAATCTATTGCTGATACTTCGGGTTCATTTATTGTAGCTCCTTACTTTGCTTTCAGAAATACACAAAATAATATTGTAAAAGTAAATGGGAACGTAAATCAAAATATGACAAATACAGGTGTATTTATGCTTGAAGCTTGGATACGCCCATATCGTTTCCCAACAGCTGGCGAAGGATTTTTCCCAATTATAAGTAAAAAAGCAGATGATGGGTCTAATAATTTGCATTATTCATTTAGATTGCTTTCTACAGGACAATTACAATTTGTATTATCATCATCAACAGGTCTAACTTTAAGAACAGCGACATCAAGTGCTCATATTGATTCATTAGTAACAATACCTAATGTAATCGAAAATGATACTGCTTGGACACACGTTGCGGTATTTGTAAATCCTGGTAATGGTGGTCAATCAACCATATATTTCTTTATAGATGGTACACCACAAGCTAGCTACGCTAGCCAAACAGAACAATTAGGAAGCAATATTACTGTAGATAGAAATAATCTTTATCCAACATTTTTAGGATATGAACCTGGTTTAACACAAAATGATAGTAGATCATTTATAGGTGAATTAAAAGAAATTAGAATATGGAATGGATATCCTGGTAATCAATCAAGCTTGGCTGATTTAACAGCTTTTATTCAAGGTGCATTATCAGTTAGAGCTAATGAATTAGGAACTTACAATGGTAATAATTACGCTGCTAATTTGGTAACTGCATATTCTATGAATGGCGGTAGCTTCGTAAATAATGGAATTCAATATACTATACCTGCATATCCAATAAATGAAAATCTAAATGCTAAAATATCAGGAACAGGCTATTCATACAGAGGTACAAAACCTTACTTAAAAGTAGTTCAACCAACTTATCGTCAAAAAGTTGCTAATACATCTGACAATCTTTATGTTCGTTGGGCTGGATTTGATTATAATAGGAACAATTTGACTTCTTTCCTAAATGGCTCCAATGGAGTAAACGATGCTTCCTTAGAATTCTCAGTAGAAGGTGGTGGCGGTCAATTAATACAACCATATCAATTTGTTGCAAGTGCTAAACATAATCCAACTTATACTAATTCACTTACATTACCAACAAATCAAGCAACATACGAATTTCCTGGTGTAGCTAATAAATCACAATTTGCTGCTAAATTAAATGTAAGCTTGGCAGATCCTGATTTAAACAATGATAGTACATTTACTGATCAAGGAGTTTTAGCATCAGCAAATAGTAATGCAAGATTGAGATTGAATGCTCGCTCTACTATTAATGGTTATACTCTATTCCATATTAATGGAACAAATGGTGCTTATGGATATGTTAATAATTTAAGACCAGAAAGTAAATTATTCTCTATTACACCATTAAGTAACTTTACAGTTAGAGTACTATTAGAAGGTTATCATGAAGGTCTTGGTGCTGGTAATGGAATAAAATCTAATTTAGGTAGTGTAAAATATCCAGATGGTAACGCTTTATTTATTGAATTATTTGAAAATGTTTCTAATAGTCCTGGTAATTTAGTTTCTGCTTTGACATCTAATGGATATGTAAACAATACTACAGCTTGGGATCCTGCAAATAGAAATGCGGGTCAAAATGATTTTGCAAATGTTCCATTTGTGTTTGATACAATTCAAGATGGAAGATATTTTGTAAAAGCAACTCATATTAATCACTTACCTGTAATGTCTAGATACGCTGCACCATTTTTATTTAGCGGAGATACAGCTTCTACTTGGACAATAGAATCAGGATGGGATTTCCAAAACTGGGGTGGTAATATCAATGATATTATTACTGAAGCAAATGCTGCAACTACTCCACCTACTATGGGTTCTTCTTATTCAGCATTTGGTTATGTTAAAACTAATACATCCGATCCCGAATATTCTCTAACTGCTTTGATTTACAATGATGGTAGAAATGGTAATACAACAACTAATCAATTAGCAGCAATGGTTGGTGGTGATGTTGCTCGTGATGGTAGAATAAATGCATTAGACCGTGCTTTAGTTCAAGCTGATGTTGGTACAACTAATGAACGTTCAAAAGTAAAAGGTGGTACTGCAGTTGTAAATGCAACCGATAGACAAATTGTATTTAGAAATAATGGTAAAGAAGCAGATCCAAGATTACCAGTAGGTATTGTTCCACCATCAGTATTCCCTGGTCAAGTTTCTTCAGTTGATGTTTTAGCTTATAATGATGAAACAGTTAAAATGTTTATCGAAGCAGAAAAATCTTATGTTAAAGTGAAAAATGATAAGAATATAATAACTCCAAAATTACAATCAGGTGCAGTATCTTACGAAGTTACAGCAATGCCTAAATTAAATGGTGAATTTATCGATATTCCTATGTATGCTAAAAATACTGGCGGAGATTTTGGTTTAGGAAATTGTACTTTTGGTATCACATTCGAAACTGATAAGTTAGAATTTGTGGATATGCTAAGAGTAGAAAAAGTTATTTTCCACGATAATTATAATGTAGGCTATTTCCCATCATTCTCTGCACCAATAAAAGGTGCACAAAATGCACAAGTTAATTTAAGAACAATTGATATTAGTTTCGATAACTATCCATTAGCAAATAAACCAGGTTTACCATTGCCAAAAGAAAATACATATTTAGGTACTTTGAGATTTAGAATAATTAATAATGCTCGTAGCTTTGTATTTAACTGGCATCCACAAACTGTAGTATATACTGTTGATGGTAGAAACGTAACTGGTAATGGTGTGTTTAAAGAAATTAAACCGCTTAATTTGGATGCGCCTATAGCTTTAATATTCCCCAATGGCGGCGAAAACTTAATAGCAGGACGTCCATACACAATTACCTGGACTACTTCTCCAATTAGCAGATTAGGTTATATTGACTTTTCTAAAGATAATGGAATTACTTGGGAAAGAATAACTTCTTCTCCAATAGAGTTAATGGGCGGAAATTATACTTGGAATACTCCTAAAGTAAGTTCAAATAATTGCTTAATTGCATTAATTGATGCTACTAATGGAAATGTAATTGATAAAAGTGATGCAGTATTTAGCTTAAGTAACGCTCCTGTTGTAATAACTCGTCCAAGTTCTAAAGATCCTGTTTATCGTGGAGGTTCTTCTGACTTTATTAGATGGGAAATGGAAGAAAACATACCTGTTAAATTCGAATTTTCAGAAAATGGTGTTTCTAACTGGAAACAAGTTACTAACATTGTACAATCTAATAAGTTAGAAAATAGCTGGACTTTACCATCTGTAAATACTAAGAATGCTGTTGTAAGAATGGTTAATGCTCAAACAGGAGAAATAATTGCTGTGTCTTCACCATTCAGAAT
>Ga0308419_1002397_pt1 | contig 12138 bp, 10 predicted proteins | sample HotsprSampleMS50_FD_203674 | JGI IMG/M metagenome (GOLD analysis project Ga0308419, IMG submission 203674) | Hot spring phototrophic mat microbial communities from Mushroom Spring, Yellowstone National Park, Wyoming, United States - 20090730_MS50 ... | reverse complement strand
CTTATGAATTAGGTTATATGGTAACAGAAGAGTTATTTAAACGTACTGGATTATCTAAATCGGCAATAGATGGAGTTGTTGTAGGCGAAGTAAATCAAAGTAGCAAAGCACCTAACGTCGCAAGAGTGATTTCTGTAAAAGCTGAAATCCCTTTAAAATCTACAGCCATTACAGTAGCAAACAACTGTGTATCTGGCTTAGAAGCTGTATTAGATGCTGCTAGAAGAATCATGATTGGAGAAGGTGAGGTATATCTTGCAATAGGCCAAGATTCTATGTCAGGAGGACCCTTTGTAATTGAAAAAGCAAAAACAAATACTAAACTTGCTACTTTAGAAAAACTTAAAGCTAATTGGACAGATGCTATCAATCACATAGAACTCATTGACTCTGTTGAAGAAGGTCTTACAGATCCAATTAGAAAAATCAACATGGCAGCTACAGGGGAAATTGCAGCTCAAAATTACGATTTAACTAAAAAAGATCTAGATGATTATGCTTATCGTTCCTATAAAAAAGCCTATGAAGCTATTAAAGCAGGTAAATATAAAAAATATCTCATGACAGTACCACTTACTGATGGTTCTGTTTTAGAAGATGATGAATACATAATGTCTAAAACAGGAATGGTAGAAAATCCAAGTCGATTTGAAAAAGCCGGACCTATTTTTGACTCTAAGTTTATGAGTATTAAAGAATTTTACAATCAAAACCAAAAGTGGATCAATAAACCTTATGTAGAAGGACAAACTAAGGCAGCTGTTACTTTATTTAATGCATGTCCTCGTTCAGATGGAGCAGGAGCTATTCTTGTAACCACTGAAAAAAAAGCTAAAGAACTAGGTTTACCTATTCAAGCATATATTAGAGGTTGGGGCTTATATGGGGTAGATCCAGCACACATGGGAATTGGGATGGCTTTTGCTATGAATAAAGCTTTAGTAGAAGCTGGACTTAGTTTTTCTGACATGGATAATTTTGAAATTCACGAAGCCTTTGCTGCTACTGTCATGGGAACTATGAGAGAAGTAAAAAAATCTTTTGGGTTTGATTTAGAATCTGTAGATAAAAATGAAGGCAAAGTAAATCCAAATGGTGGAACTTTAGCACTAGGACATCCTATTGGTGGTACTGGGATAAGAGTTTTGTTAAATCAAATTATGGATTTTGAACTCAACCCATCCCATAAATATTCTATAAATGCTGTTTGCGCTGGTGGAGGTGTTGGCGGATCTATTATCTTAGAAAGACCATAACCAAAACAAGGGGATTACTAAACTAATCCCCTTACAACTTATACTTCTCAATGACTTCTTCTATATCTCCTAAACTAATAGAGCGAATGGCTGCCTCAGCATCGTTTATAATGTCAATTAATTTCAAGTTTTCCATCGGAAGAAAATCATCTTTTAAAAAGCTTTCTTTGTTTTTAGGTTTATAAGTTGTATTTCTTACTCCTATTCTAATTCTAGTAAAATTAGAAGAACGAAGAGAATTGATAATTGAAGTTATACCAGGATGATTATTAGTTTCACCACCTTTCTCTACTACAATTTGTCCCAAATCTAAGTCCACATCCTCATGTATAACAACAATATCTTGAACTTTAATTTTTAAAAAAGATGCAATATATAATACAGATTCACCCGAAAGATAACTAAAAGTTTGAGGTTTGAGGAGAACTACCTCATTCCCCTCAAAATCCCCTCTTCCTATTAAAGATTTTTTCTTTTTAGTTTTAATTTCAATTCCTGTATTATTTGCTAATACATCTAAAATTTTAAAACCAATATTAGCACGATTGTTATTAAACTTATCTCCCGGATTTCCTAATCCGACAATTAGCTTCATAACAAATCTACCTATTTTTTAAGCTTTTTTCTTGGCAGCTGGTGCTTTAGCAGTTGGAGCTTTTTTAGCAGCTTCTTTGGAAGCAGCTAATTTTTCACTTCTCTCAGCAGCAAGAAGAGCTTTTGTTTTATTGACAGAAGTTACAATAGGATCTCCATTGATTAAAATTTCCCAAGATTTTGGGACAGGAAGTTCACTAATTTTTATAGATTGACCTACTTCTAAATGAGACACATCTAAAGTAACTAAATCTACTAAATCTTCTGGAGTTGATTTAACTTTAATTTCATGGATTAAATGGACAAACTGCCCTCCAGCTTTTGCACCTTTTGCAATTCCTTTAGTTTGAATTCCAACTCTAGCAATAATTTTCTTACCAGGAGTTACTTTATAAAAGTCAACATGTCTTACTCTTTGAGTCCCAGGAAATCTTTGAATTTCCTTTACATAGACTTTAGCAGGAGTACCCTCAATGTCTAAATCAATAAGGGTAGCAGGTCGAATCCCACTACTCAAGATTTTATTGATTTCAGCTTCCTTAACTGAACCAGAAAAAGCTTCCCCATTAGAAATGATGTTTACGGGAACAAAGCCTTTTGCTCTTAGACGATTATTTGCATTCTTTCCTGTTTCGGTTCTTTTTGTAACTTTTAATTGAAAATTACCCATATCTCTTTCCTTATAATTTTATTATATAAACAGTGAACTTATTGATTCTTCATTATGAATCCTGTAAATGGCACTTGCAAAAATGGGAGCCACTGAAAGTACTTTTAGATTATTAATTTTTTTATCTGTTGGAATTTTAATTGTATTGGATAAAATAATTTCTACAAAAGGAATAGAGTTTAAATTTTCTATAGCACTTCCAGAAAGCACTGGGTGTGTAGCACAACATCTCACTGAAAGAGCCCCATTTTCTAAAAGGGCTTTTCCTGCTTTACAAATTGTCCCAGCTGTATCAATCATATCATCCAGCAAAAGACAATTTTTCCCTTTAATGTCCCCAATGATATTCATAACTTCTGAAACATTTGGTTGTGGTCTTCGCTTGTCTATTATAGCTAAACTAGCCCCTACCTTTTTAGCTAAAAACCTAGCCCTCTCTGCCCCACCTGAATCGGGAGAAACAATAACTAAATCTTGAATATTTTGACTTTTTAAATACTCAAAAATTACAGCAGAAAAATACAAGTGATCTACTGGAATATGAAAGAATCCTTGAATTTGATCTGCATGTAAATCCATAGTTAAAACTCGATTTAGACCAGTAACTTGAATTAAATCTGCTACTAAACGGGCACTAATTGGAACACGAGGTTCTACTTTTCTATCTTGTCTACCATAACCATAATAAGGGATGACAGCAGTAATTCTCCTTGCAGAAGCTCGACGTAGTGCGTCAATCATAAGTAGTAGTTCCATTAAATTGTCGTTTGCGGGACTACTAGTAGGCTGAACTACAAATACATCTCTTCCTCTTACATTTTCTTCAATCTTTACAGAAATTTCTCCATCTGAAAATCGCTTACAAATACTTTTCCCTAAACTAAGGTTTAATTCCTTACATATATCTTCTGCCAAAACTCGATTGGAGTTTCCCGAGAAAATCAAAAAATTATTTTCTTTCATAAATTTATTTTTCCATCTTTTAGAAGAGAAGTAGCAAAAGCTAAATCTTCAGGTGAGTTTATTCCAGTGCTTTCTAGAGAGTTAGAAAGAGCTAAAACTCCTGTTTTATAACCATTTGCATTATAAATTTTTATAAGATCGGGAAGATAATATTCTTTTTGAGCATTATCATTTCCCAATGTTTTTAAATAAGAAAAGACACTTGGACTTTGAAAAACATAAGTTCCCGTATTTACTTCTTTTACTGACTTTTCTGATTCACTTGCATCTTTTTCTTCAATAATTTTTTCTAAATCATCAGATAAGTTTCTAAGAATTCTTCCATATCCCGTAGGATTTTCTACATAAGCAGATAAAACCGTTAAAGCATACTGGTTTTGAATATGAGTATCTAAAAGACTTTGAAAGGAAGTTGCTGAAATAAAAGGAACATCCCCACAACAAACTAAAAGATGTCCCTGAAAAGAACTTAAAGAAGGTTCAGTAGAAAGTAAAGCATGTCCCGTGCCTAACTGTTCAGCTTGTTCTACAAACTCTACTCCTGTATCTTTTAATAAGTCCATGACAATTTCTTTTTTATAACCAACTACAACTATAATTTTAGATATATTAATTTTTTTTAATGTATCAATTACATATAATATTAAAGGCTTACTTTCTAGAAGAGTTACAACTTTAGGAAGATCGGATTTCATTCTTGTACCTTTTCCTGCAGCAAGTACTACGGCACATACGTTTGAATTTTTGTTCATTTTCTTCTAATCCGACCTAAGTTAATGAAATGGCTGGCCTGCTAGGATTCGAACCTAGGAAATGGCGGGACCAAAACCCGCTGCCTTACCACTTGGCGACAGGCCAATGAAACTAAAATTGAAAGATCTCAAACCTATGATGTGGAAACTTCTTACTTAACTTTCCTACACTGTCCTGAGCTAGTTCTTGTTGAGAAGTAAGGCCATAAAAACTGGAGCCAGTTCCTGTCATAGATACATAGTCAAAGCCTAACTCCTCCATGTAATCACGAAGGACCTTTAACTCAGGATACAATTCTAAAACATAAGGTTCAAAATCATTCTTCAAGTCAAGAAAAAAATCCCGAAATTCTTCCCATGTAGAGAAGAAATTTTTGGTTTCTTTCCTTTTTATCCATAATTCTGTAGGTGGGGGTGGATGTAAAGTTTTTTTTAAACTTAAGAAAGCGTCTTTTGTAGAAATTATATAACCTGTCAAAGCTAATACTCCCCAACCTCGAGGAATAAAAATGTCTTCTAAAATTTCTCCAATCCCTCTTACTCTCTGATGTCTCTGTTTCCAAAAGAAAGGTACATCTGCCCCAACTTCAGAGAGTTCTTTTAAAAAGGAGTTTGAACCAATTTCATTAGGAAACAAAAACCGAAATAATTCTGCTGAATTAGAACTTCCTCCACCTAACCCCGCACCTGTAGGAATTTTTTTTTTGAGTAAGATCTTGACTCCCTTCTTACAGCCTAAATCTAAAGCTTTAAGCCATGTTTTATATAAAATATTTTTTTCTATGTTACCATGCTCTGAAACAGAAAGATAATCTTTTTTAGATCTTGGATCTAAATTTACCTCAGAGTGTAAAACAAATTTTACTTCTGGGAGTGGTTCAAAAGAAATTTCATCTCCCCAGTTTAATCTTAGAAAAATAGAATCTATTTCATGGTATCCATCTGATCTTTTATAAAGAACTTTTAATCCTAGATTAATTTTTGCAGGAGATAAAAACATAAAAATTTTTATAAAATTTTTTATTTTAAAAAAAGTTATTTTTCTTTTTACTATTTCGTAATTCTTTAATAGAGTCTATGGTAGGAGATAGCCAATCATCTAAAAGAGGAATGTTTGATTTTTTATTTTTAAAGACCATGTCTTTATTGAAGTTAGCTATTTCAGTTGTAGAGTTGATTCTTCTTGCTGTTTCTATAGATTTCCAATAGTACTTAAGTGCTTGAGAGGTATTGTTTTTTCTTTCGTAAACTGCACCGATATTATTGTAACCAGCTATAAGAGTTTGATAAATTTCTTGATGAGTAGATTCATCTGGAACAGGGTTGGCAATTAGAGCTGCTTTTTCTTCAAAGTCTTCAATAATTTTTAGATAATTTCCTAAAGCTGCATTAATTTGTCCAGAATAATAATAAGAATTAGCTTTTCCCATCATTACGTTAGGATTGTTGTAACCATCCTCTTCACTTAACTTTGAAAATTCAGCTAAAGCAGTTTCAAAGTCTCCTGACATATAATTGATCCAACCTAAGTAGTAAAACATTTCTCTTCGTTTGGTGGGATCTTGTAGTTGGTATTTTTCTGCTAAGTCAAAATATTTCAAAGCATTTTGAAGCATATCTCTTCTTTCTTTTTCTTGCTCTGTAATATCTATACTTCTAGTTCCATGAAAAGGATATACTTTTCTAGCAGGAAATTCGTCTATCTTATCGGTCCGACTAGGAAGAGCAGACTCTAAGTATTCAATTTTTCCTAGATTAAAAAAAACTCTTCCAATATCACCTTGAATTAAAGTTTCATCTTCTTCTTTATTTCCATAAAAGTCACTAAAAGCTTTGTAACGATTGGCAGCATTTAAGAGAAGTTTTCTTGCTTCTTCGTTGTTATCTAATCGCATATAGTGTTCTGCCATTTCCATAACAGCTAAATAATGAGCTGGATCATAAGTAGCAGCTAATTCAAATTGTTGGAGTGCCCTTAAAGATTCATTTTTAGAAATATAATAACGTCCTCTTTGGTAGTATTGCTCTGCATATTCGTCTCCCGATACTTTAACCCCATCTTGCTTTTCTGACTTAGAAAAAGCTATGTTTAACAAATGGATAATATTGTCACCAATATCCATATTTGTAACCTGATCTTCAGGATCGACATTATATCTTATTCTCAATTCTGTAGGATCTAGCTCTATATAAAAAGCAGCTAACTTAGATAGAGTATACAAGGAAAGTTCGTCTTCAATATCTAACTCATTTCTCACTCTTCTATGATGATTTAATACATATTGAGGATTTCGATCTCTCTTCCACATCTCAATATATGTACTCAATAAGCCACCATGTCCTACAGTATTTTTGGGATATTTTTCAATAATTTGATTATATTGAGAAACAGCTTTTCCAAAATTTTCTTGATTATAATAAATTTTAGCAAGTCCTGCTCTCGCTTCTACATTATCTGGCTCTCCTCCATCCATAAAGACATGTTTGAAATAACTTATTGCTAAATCATCATTTTTATAAACTTGTCCATCTTTTCCTTTTTTAAAAGCTACTGCATTATTAGAGTGAAATCGACCAAGATTGATATAAGTTTGATTGTCATGAATTTTTTTACCAAGCCTTGCAAAAATGTAAGCACCTGCTTTGATAATCCTTCTAGGAGTTTTATCTTGAGCTCTTAACTTTAACACTTCCCTAGGATCTGATGGGACATGGTAGTCTGCTAGTTCTAATTTTTTTTCATCCCATTTTTGTCCTGACTCTAATTCAATATAAGGAATTTCTTTACGCTCTGCCCAGCTTACTTTTGCTTTAGCATCTTTTTCACCTTTTCCAAAGTCTGGTTCTACTTTTCCAAAGAGTTTCTCAAAGGCTCTTTCATACTCTCCTATTTTCATGTATGCCATACCATACTTGTTGAGATACTCTAAATCTCCCGGATGTATTTTTTCTCCTTGCTTAAAGAACTTTTCTGCATTTTCTAAATGTTCTTTTCTAGCTGCCCCACTTCTGATACTTCCAGCCTTTTTAATTTGTTCTAAACCATCCTCATAATAAGAAGCAGCACGAAAAGGAATATAGACATACTTATATCCTGTAATAAGTCCTATTAAAAGTAAGATCCCCGCTGCAGAAAGTAAAATTGTCCTTTTAAGTTTTTGTCTTCTTTCAAACTCTCCTTTCTTAGTATAGATTGGTTTAGTAGCAATGATGGGGATCCCAGCTTCCGAATACTCTCCCGAACTATCAACCAACTCAACTTCATATCCTAGTTTCTCTGACAAATAGATGGCTATGTCTTCAGGCTTCTGTTCGGCTTTAATGAGTTCTAAAAGCTCTCGTTTCTCTCTTGGATCAATCTTATCTTTAGTGATAGCATCTATAACTGCACGTTTTAACTTAGGAGGATAGCGGAGTAATTCTCTTTGAATGAGAGCAAGTTCTTCGTCTGTAAGTTCTGGCTCTGGCTCTAGTGTATCTTCAGCTAAACTAGAAATATCTTCCTCTAAAGACTGTTCATAGTCTGCATGTACATCTTCCTCATCTAACTCACCTAAAGGAGTTGCTTCCTCTGTATCTTCTGTAGAATCTAGAGAAGAAAAATCCTCTTTTCCGCCAGCATCAAAATCAGAAAAAGGATCATGTTCTTCAATTTCTATAGGAGCTAGCTCAGATGTACCCCTTTCTTCTAAATCAAAATCAGGTATTTCACTTGGACTCGGCTCTTTTTCCTCAAAACTACTAAATTCATCAGAAATCTCTTCTTGAGTTGGAATTGACTCTTCTAAGCCTTCTTCTTGAGTTGGAATTGACTCTTCTAAACTTTCTTCTTGAGTTGGAATTGACTCTTCTAAACTTTCTTCTTGAGTTGGAAACGACTCTTCTAAACTTTCTTCTTGAGTTGGAAACGACTCTTCAAAACTTTCTTCTTGAAACTGCTCAGTTTCACCTAGGGCATCAAAAGGATTTTCTTCTAATTCAGGACTAGAGACTTCTCCAAAAACTTCTTCAGAAGGAGGTTCTGCTTCTAATTGTTCTTCAAAATCAAATTCTTTAATGGTTGGAGCTTCTTCTAAATCCACAGAAATTTCTTCTGGCGGAGGCTCTGTAAAATCTTCTGAAGTTTGTTCAGATTTTGCATGTGAGGCAGAGTAGGAATCAATATTTTCATTTAAAAGAGCGTCAATATCAGAATCATCCTCGTCAAAAGTTCTAAGAGGTGGTGGGGACTCTGAAAAATCTTCCTCTGTAGTGAAATTTATACCCCCTTCTTCTACACCTGTCTCTTCTGGAGAAGTTTGGATTTCTTCTTCATCAGGTATAATAGGATCAGGCTCTCCCTTAATCCGTCTTAAAACCTTTGCCATAGGATTTAAAGACTCAGTAAAGACAGGGTTTTTGTTCAGAGGAGATAAGATCTCTGCTATTCTAGCTTGTTCTTCAGGGGTATACTTTGCCATAATCTAATTCTATTTTTCTATCGGTATTTTTTTAAAAAAATTCTACTTTTTAATTGATTTCTCTCGAAATAAATATTAGACACTTCCTACTATGAAAACTAAAAATTTTAAATTTCAGATACTCATTTTATCTTTTTTTACACTTATTGCCTTCGGTAAACCTTTAAGTCAAGAAGCAATGGATTGGGTAGGCTCTTACTCTTCTAAAGAAATAGAAGCCACAGATCCCGTCCAAGAAAATAAAAAAATTTACTATTATTGGCAGATCCAAAGTTTAAAGAGAGTTGTTTCACCTAGATATATAAGACTCTTAGATATAGCAGAGTACAGCAAGACAGGTTCTTTTTTAAGAAAAGGTGTTTTATTTACTTATAATGGACTTAACAATTCAGAAGTAGAAATTTGTGGAAATTTTAGTTCTTGGAAATGTTTACCTATGACTCGAAACCGCTATGGGATTTATTATAAACTTATTACTACAGAATTTCAAAATAGAAGAGAGGAACCTATTTCTAAATTTGAATATAAGTTTAGAGTAGATGGGATTTTTGATTATGATCCTTCTAACCAAAATAAGGAAGAAGATGGAAAGGGTTCTTTTTTCTCGACTTATACCATTGAGAGAGTTGATTTCGAGAAGAACATCACATATCGTATTCTTGATAGAGAGATAGATGAGGATCTCGACTTTAAAACTGTAGAATTTCGTATTTACAGTCCAAATTCAGACACAATTGCTATTGTAGGAGATTTTAACCAGTGGAATCCCGAACACGATTACTTGACAAAAGGTAGAAATGGAGTTTTTTCTCTTCGTAAAAAGTTAAAACCGGGACAGTATTTGTACTATTATATCATTGATGGAAAACCTTCCTTAGACATCTTTAACCATGAAACTCGCTATAGAGAAGAAACAGAAGAACTTTGTTCATATATTTCTATAGAGCCTAAAAAACAATTTGATCATATAGCACGTGATTTTTAAAAATTCCTTATGGAAAAAAAACAGGTTAAATTTTCTCATGAAGCTGTTTCTAAACTTATCAGAGAACACGCAGAGATGACACGTCTTTTAGAGTCTTTTCCAGAAGAAATTTCTCAGATCAATGCTTGGATAAAAAAGAAAAATCAATTTTTAGAAAAATTAAAAAAACATAAATAATGTCCCAGCACCATTCTAAATTTTATCTTGTAAGGAAGTTGCCTTTATTTTCTAATCTTGCAGATAAAGAAATAGAGTTAATTGCTAACTCATGTAAACTTATAGAATTTGAAAAAAATGAAATCCTATATAAAAAAGGAGAAGTAGATTCTTACTTATACATTTTACTTTCAGGTACGGCCAGCATTTTTGACGTTTACGAAGAAGATGAAACAATAAGAGAAGAGACTATTGAGGTTTTACGAAGAGGAGATATTTTAGGACTTGTTTCTTTTTTAAATTCTGAACCACATTCTTTTTTTTGTAAAGCTATCACAGATTTAAGAACTTTAAGATTCGAGCATAAAACACTTCAAACTATACTCAAAAAAATTCCTAGCTTAGCTTTTCAATTTTCTAACTTTTTATCTAGAAGGATTCGAGATTTACGCACTAAAGAAGTTTTTGACTATGAAAATAAGACAATAGGTATTATAAGCTTTCTTTCAGAGCAAACAACAAAACTTTATTTAGAAACCATATTAAAACATTTAAGACAAATTTCAAAAAAAGAAGTTAAGTTTTTTGAAGGTCTATCTTATAAAAAAGATCTAAAACTCTTAAATTTTCTTACCTATAGCTGTGAAGAAGAATTAAGTGAAATTCTAGCAAATTACTGTCGAGAGTGTGACCATGTAGTTGTCTTATTAAAAAAAGAAGACTTTCAACAAAGAGAGCTTGTTGAGAAAAACTTTGATTTAATTTATGTTTTTACTGATACAGATACTTACTCTGAAGAAATAGAATTTATTCTAAAAGAAACTAAATATCCTAGAGTATATAAAGTCTTTTCCGTTGGTGCAAACATCAAATCTGAGTTTTTAGAAACTCGTTTAAAAATCTTTGCTAGAGAACTACATGGAAATAGACTAGGACTTTCATTAGGTGGTGGAGCTGCACTTGGACTTGCTCAAATAGGGATCATTCAAGTATTAGAAGAAGAAGGGATAGAAATAGATATCATAAGTGGCACAAGTATAGGTTCACTTATAGGAGGACTTTGGGCAGCTGGAATCAGTGGAAGAGAAATGGAAGAAATCTGCAATGAATTTAACTCTGCCTATAAAATTTTAAAATTAGTAGATATAACCATTCCTACTCAAGGACTTTTAAGTGGGAAAAATGTAATTCAATTTATAGAAAACTATATACATGAAATCCAATTTAACGAGTTGAAAATCCCTTTTAAAGCAATAGCTTGTGACATTACCAGTCGAAATGAAATTGTCATTCACACTGGGAAAGTCTCTGAAGGAATCCGAGCTAGTACTGCTATTCCAGGTATTTTTGCACCTGTTGTAGGCCAAAGAGGAGAAGTACTTGTAGATGGAGGTGTTGTAAATCCTCTACCTGTAAATGTAATTAGTTCAGAAGGAGTGAAAAAAATTATTGCAGTAAATTCCATGCCATCTTCTAATATGCTCATGAAGTCCAACTTAGGACAAAATCCTAATTTTTTTAACATTATGATCAATAGCCTCTACTCTTTACAATATAGAATAGCAAAATTTGCAGCTAACGAAGCTGATATTTACTTAAACCCTATCTTACCTAAGTCTTCTTGGTACGAGTTTCACAGAGCTAAAGAATTTATTGAACTAGGTAGAGAGAGTGCTTCAAAGGTATTATCAGAAATAAAAAATTTACGAATAGATCATATTTAAAATGAAAGTCCTTATCTTTTTAGCAATAATTTTTTTAATTCCCTTTTGTGTAAATAGAACTTTACTTAAATGTACAGATAAATGTAATTTTTCTCGAAGAGTCTGCATACTTTCCTTTAATTCTTTAATCAATCCAAACAATCCAAACGAAGCTAAAAATCAAACTTTGCTTTCTGATGAACTTTGTTTTATAGATTATGAAAGATGTATATTTTTGTGTAATCGTGCTTATAGTTCAGACAGAGGTAGTACAGAAATGCGTTAGTAAAAAATTTATTTTATTACTTTACTCCTATAAAAGTAATCTTGACCCACCCTCTAATCCCGATCTCTCATCTTCACCTTTTTTAAAAAGATTAAGATTTTTTTATAAAAATATTCAAAATTTCAACCTCAGGTTTTTGTTTTTAGATTATATTATATGGAGGATCATTCTATGATTAGCTATTTTCACCGCAAACATGAGAAAAAAGTAGATTTGAAAGAGTTTGAAAGATCCACTGTGTCAACTTTACTTATCCCAAGGCATTTAGTAGAGAAGCTGGACTTAGTGATTCCTTCTGTAGAAAATTCTAATA
>Ga0308419_1002392_pt1 | contig 12156 bp, 12 predicted proteins | sample HotsprSampleMS50_FD_203674 | JGI IMG/M metagenome (GOLD analysis project Ga0308419, IMG submission 203674) | Hot spring phototrophic mat microbial communities from Mushroom Spring, Yellowstone National Park, Wyoming, United States - 20090730_MS50 ... | reverse complement strand
CTCCTTTGTCGAATCCACCCCGCCCGCCGCCCCCACGACTTCCTCAGCGTTCGCCTTACGTCTTCGTCTTCTCAGACTCGAGTTCCTCGATGCGCTTACGCAGTTCGCTCAGGGCGCTCTCGACGTACTCGGCCTGACTCTTGAGTGCCTCGAGCTGCTGCTCGCGAGACGGCGGAGTCGCGGTCGGCGTGTAGGGCGGCCTCCCGCCCATGCCCCACGCCGGCCACCCCATGGCGGCGCGCGGCCATCCGGGCAGCCCCGTGGCATAGAACCAGTTTCGCCATCCGCGGCCTCCGCTACGACCCCAAAACCCGCGACCTCGGCCAAACCCCATCCCGAATCCTCGTCCGGGAATCGGATTCATGTACCCAGGCACGGGATACCCCGCGCAGAATCCCGCCGCGCGGCCCGTCATCGGCCCCATTCCCAGGGGCCCTGTTCCGTCTCCTCGTGGCACAGCTGCCTCCTTTCGTTGATCGTTGGATGTTTCGGTATTCCTTTGCCTCTCAGGCCCAATGTCCTTCGACATTGGCCGCCGAGGCTTCCTGAAGCTTGCCGACCTTGCATGCCGTGACCGCGTCCGCCACGCTCATGGGCAAGCAGAGACAGACCTTGATTCCCGCCGTCTTCAACGCTCGGAACGCCTTTGGACCAACGTGGCCGGCAATAACCGCCTCAGCGCCAAGACGTGCGACCGTTTCGGCCGCCTGGATGCCAGCCCCCTGCGCCGCGTTCAGGTTCTGAGCGTTGTCGTGAACCGTTGATCCGCCCGTGCCCGTATCCACGACCACGAAGAATTTGGTGCGTCCAAATCGCAAATCCACCGGCTCGGTGAGCGCTCGGCTGGTGCCGTCACAGCGACTTTCATGGCGTCCTTTCCCCGTTCGTTCCAACCGTTGTTCACCTCATTGATATAACAGGAATCGTGCCAACGTTGCCGGCGGCCGTTGTCTTGACGTAACCCCTTGACTTTCATCGACTTAGGCAACGGGCCCATGCCCAGAGAAGTACTGTTGAGTGTCGCATTTTCGCAACGTATGTTGGTCTGTGCCGACGCATTTTGGCATCGCGAAGAAACTGGCGAGGGATGATGGTCGTCACCGACAGAAGGACGGACGCCACTTGCGACAAAAAAACTTAATGCGCACCTCACCGCTTCATTATTTTGTTCCCCTATTTTTGAGGCGGAATGAACAAGGAGGAGGAACGGATAGTGAACCGAAACGAAACCGTTTTTCGACAGGCGGCTATGCTGTTGGCCTATGTGATGGCGGGAGTGCTGGCCGTCAGCCTTCCTTTGGAAGCAGAGATCCTCCAGAGAATGCCCCAGGGAAGGCCATCTTTATCCTACAGTGTCACCCTTTTTGACGCGACGGAATCAGAGCGCGTTTGCGTTTCGACAGGCAACCACGCGCCTGCGATGGTATGGAAGGTGTTCCTCCCTAACGCCCTCGGAGGCACAGGGGGCCGGACAGGGGAAAGAGGGGGGTATGGGATCGAGGCCTTTTACCGTGTCGCTGAAATGAATATTTGGAATGCGGCGATTGTGGAGGCCGGCGTTCGAGGCGAGTGTCCCCTGCTACGAAAGCGGGCTTTCGGAGAGGGCCCGGTCTATCAGATCATCAATCCCTACGCAGGGATAGATTGGGCCACCGATCGGCCGTACAAAGCGAACGTCCATACCCACACTACCAATAGCGATGGCCTTCTCGCCCCTGCCGCTGTTATCGACGCCTACAAAGCCCTCAACTATGACGTGCTGGCTCTGACCGATCACAATGGCGTTTCTTTTCCCTGGACCGCCTACGATCGTGACCCCGACGAAATAAACATGGTGGCCATCGCAGGCAATGAGCTTTCCTTCGGGCATCATATCGTCAGCCTGTTCAGTTCTTATACCAGCACCTCCGCCGTTGAAACAACCCTCCTCGCCGAAGTGGGTGCCGTCGGAGGAATCGCGTTTTTCGCCCATCCAGGTCGTTACTCTTTCCACCCCGAGTGGTACGCAGCCCACTACCGTGCCTATCCCCACTGCCTGGGACAGGAAATACACAATCAAGGTGACCGTTATCCCGGTGATCGGGCCACATGGGATGCCGTCTTGACCTTGCTCATGCCATCACGCCCCGTCTGGGGTTTCTCCACCGATGACGCGCATCAACCCTCCGAAATCGGGAGAAACCGGATCTATCTGTGGATGAAGTCTCTGTCGACCTCGAACGTTTATAAGGCACTCTGCCACGGGGCGTTCTATTCGACCTGTTCGAGTTCCAGCACGCAGACGCCGCCCGCTCTGACCGGTGTGTTCGTCAACGAGTCGGTAGGTACAATCACGATTCAAGGCACCGGGTATACGGAAGTCCGATGGATCTCCCGTGGTGTTTGCGTGAGCACCGGGGAAACGATCGCTGTGACCCGTACTCCTGGCGTGGCCTCGTATGTGCGGGCCGAGCTCCACGGCCCCGAAGGGATTGCGTACTCTAACCCATTTGGGCTGCTTCCGGTTGACCACAGACAGCCCCACGCTCCTTTCGTGCCTTCCACCCGGTAGCACCACCCATCGGGCCTGCCGTTAGAGCCTAGCGCGGCCTCGTCGGGGGGAGATCAACTGGCCGATCGATATGGCGGAAGCGTGGCATTCCACTCTTCCCAAGCGCTCTTTAATTGCTGAACCTTTTTCGGCGCCTTTTGGGCCAGGTCCTTCGACTCGCCGACGTCTTCTGCCAGATTAAACAAAGCCCAACGATGGTGTTCGTTTCCTTCGCTAATCAGCTTCCAATCGCCCGAGCGAATTGCCTTTGCGGCCATTAAACGCCAATGTAAGAATCGATGGGGATGGCCCCTTTGTTGGCCGGTCAGAAAGGGCAGAAGATTAATCCCGTCCAGTCGGTCGTCCTCCCGCCTGGGCGCGCCCACAGCACCAAAACCGTGGGCACGATATCCAAGGCGCTGACCGGCGGGTCGAACCGTCTTCCGGCGGGAAGAACACCTTTCCATTGGACCAGAACCGGCACACGAATACCACCCTCCCATAGCGGCCCTTTGAAGCCTCGAAAGGGAACGTTTCGTGAGGTCGTACGTCCCGTCGACCCCCCGTTGTCACTGAGAAAGAAAAAAACGTGTCCTGCTCCAAACCCTCCTTTCTCAATGTCGCCAACACGCGCCCTACGGCATCATCCATGGCAACCGTCATCGCCGCATAAAGCCGCCGTTTGGGGTCTTGAATGCCGGATACCCTTTGAAGATATTCCGCCGCAGACGCCATCGGTCCATGAACCGCGTTGAACGCAAGGTAGCGGCCACATCCCAACCGCCCTATCGAGGTCATCCCCAAAAGGCTTGCTCCGCCTATCCTCAAAAACTCGCGCCGCGTCAGCATGGGTAGATCCATATTGTCCGTCCTTCGGCTTCGATCTTGGTCGGCCGCCCTGAATGCTCCGACTGGAAAAGGAAGCCCGCATTGTCACTCCGAAATAGGTTTCGACCCCGTGGGGCGCTGAAGGGAAAGGGAGTATGCGCGAGAGCGACCGGTGGAGGTATCCCGCTTCCGAAAGGCCGATGCTGCCGTTCGTGGCCATCATGCAGCGATCGGCAGCATAGATCACAACCGCTTCTTGGCGAAGGCCCGCCCGGATGGGGACTTCAGATAGCGCTCGAACGCCAAGGCTTCCTCGCCGCCCGTGAAGGCGATGGCCGTCTTGATGCGCCATGGCCGGCACTTGGCCGTGTGCGGATCGCCGCCCGAATTGTGGTGGGCAAGACGGGAATCCAAATTCTCGGTAAAGCCCGTGTAGAAATGAGGTGGATCACTCTCGGATCGCAGAATGTACACGTAGAAAAAGTCGGTTTTCATACCGGAAGCAGAGGCCCGCCTACGTTGCTCCGCAACTTCGGCGCGGCAGCCTTCGCTCGTCCCTGGCGTGCCGACGGGTCGGGCCGGAGCGCGCAGCGCGGAGGCCGAGCCGTAGTTTGGAGCGGAAAACGAGGCTCGCCTTCGCGTTCCGCTGGCGTGCCGAGCCGTAGCTCGTCCCGCAAGGGACGAGCGAAGGCTGGTCGGGGCGTCGGGATTTGAACCCGAGACCTTTTGCACCCCAAGCAAACGCGCTACCAGTCTGCGCTACGCCCCGTTTAACAATCGAATTGGATGCAAAAACGAGCCTACCTTAACACGCCCGCCGTTCCGCGTCAAGAACCGAACCCTTCCCCCAGCCCCGCCCTCCAGCCCGCAGGAGGCCTCCCCGACGGCGAATGGTTCAAAAGGGTTGACGGCCGGCCCTATTGTGGTATTCTTATAAACGTATACATGAAAGGACCGCCAACCATGAAGCGGACGATCGTGCAAATTGACGAGGCCAAATGCAACGGATGCGGCCTCTGCGTCCAGTCCTGCCACGAAGGAGCCATCCAACTCGTCAACGGCAAGGCCCGGCTCGTCTCCGAATCCTACTGCGACGGGCTCGGCGCCTGCCTGCCGGCCTGCCCCACCGGCGCCATCACCCTGATCGAACGGGAGGCTGCGCCTTTCGATGCGCAGGCCGTCGCCGCCGCCCAAGCGGCCCACACGAACGCCCCTTCCGCCGCCTCTCCATCCCCGGCCGCCAGCGTCTCTCCCCTCCCCTGTGGATGCCCGGGAACCATGGCCCGAGCGATTCATCGCCAGAAGCCCTTCTCCACGACACCCGACCCCTCCGGAGAAACCGAAACCCCCAGCGAACTGCGCCAATGGCCGGTTCAGATCCGTCTCGTCCCCATCCGCGCCCCCTGGCTGGAAGGGGCACGCCTCCTGATCGCTGCCGATTGCACGGCCTATGCCTACGCCCGTATCCACGAGCGTTTCATGCGCGGACGAATCACCCTCATCGGATGCCCGAAACTGGACGATACCGACTATGCCGAAAAACTGACCGCGATGTTCGCACAAAACGCCATCGCCAGCGTGACCGTTCTGCGAATGGAGGTCCCCTGTTGCGGCGGCCTGGTCAACGCCGTTCAACGCGCCCTCGCCGCCAGCGGCAAAACCATCCCGTGGCGCACGGTCATCGTCACCACCGACGGCGCTCTCATCGAGGAGGTGACGTCGCGCCGCCCGGGGGATCCGGCTCTTTGAGTACCCGTCGAATCTTCCTCAACACCTCATCCACCTCGAAGGGTTTCCGAATGACATCGGCCGCCCCCGATTCCCGGCAGGCCTTCTCAACATCGTCGTTGGCATAGGCCGTGATAAAAATCACGGGAATCAGTGCCGTTTGGAGATTGTTCTTGAGATTCTCGAACATCCCCGCGCCACCTCCCGCCGGCATCCGAAGATCGAGCAGAATCAGATCCGGCGCCGACTGAACCGCCAGCCGAAACCCCTGGATCGCATCGTAGGCCGCCAGCACCTCGTAGCCGCTGGCCCGAAGCCGGGCGTTCAGAAGCATCGCAATCTGCGGCTCATCATCCACAATTAGGATCTTTTTCGGCATCGCCTCGTTTCCCGTGCGGTCGCCCCGTCAGATCAGAAATCGCACCCAACGTTCGATGTCCTCCGGGCCGAACGGCTTCTTCAGCAGGGGAAACACCGTCGCGCCGCTCTCCTCGTCCAACTTGTCCGGCTCGACCTCGTAGGCCGTGATGATCAGGAGCGGAATCGTCGCCGTCCGGGCGCTGTGCTTCAACCGCCCAATAAACTCATACCCGTTCATGCGCGGCATTCGCATGTCGAGCAGGATCAGCGCGGGAAGCGCCTCCTGAATCCGCGCCATCCCTTCCACGCCATCCCTCGCGGAAACGACATTGAGATACCCCAGCTGCTGAAGAAACTCGGTGAGGGTGGAAACCACCACCGGATCGTCATCCACGATAAGGACCCGCCGGGTCAGGCGGCTCGTTCGTTCCGACTCCAGATCCGCCTCGGCGCGGCCGACCAGATCGGCGGCGTAGGAGCCATCCCGGGGGAAGACGGCCATCCCGACCTCATAACGGATCGCGCGCTTTGCCTCGACCGACTGTTCAAAAAAGAAGGTCCGGACCAGCCGTTTCAGGCCCTCCGCCGTTTCGCCCAACCGGAACGGATCGGCATCCTGAAAGATCGCAAGCCCCCGCCCACCCCGTACCGCGGCATAGCCCTGACGCTCCGCCTCCTTCTGCAGCGCTCCGTAGAGTGTTTCACGGGCCATCTCCGTCTCGATCCGCACAAGGGTCAGGACGAGCTCGCGTCCCGGACGCCGGAGTTCGACCAGAATCGCTTCGATCCGATCACTCAAGGCCTCGTCCGCCCCGAGACGCGGCAGGGTGAACGTGAAGGTCGTTCCTTTCCCCAGAGCGCTCTGAACCCGGATCCGCCCGCCGTGCAGTTCGACCAGGCTTTTCGCAATGGCCAAGCCCAAACCGGTCCCCCCCTCAGGTCCGGTCCACGGCTCCCCAAACTGAAGATACCGACTGAACACCTTTGGAAGATCGGTCTCCGCGATGCCCACACCCGTGTCCGCCACCTCGCACTCGACCTCCCGCCCCCGATCTCGGGCCCGGACTGTAATCGAACCGGAGGAGGTGAATTTCAAGGCATTGGAAACCAAGTTGGTGAGAACCTGATGAATCCGGCTCCGGTCTATCGAAATCGGAATGGAAGCCGGCTCGGACTCTACCTTAAGGGTCAGTCCCTTGGCCCGAACCCGCGCGGCGAACAACCGTTCAATCTCCCGGATGAGGTCGGCCAAATCCACCGCTTCCCGCCGGAGCGCGGCCCGTCCCGCCTCCAGTTTGGACACGTCCAAAAGATCGTTGACCACCACCCGCAACCGTTCGGCCCCTTGATAAGCCATGTCCAGGAGGGTGCGCTGCTCCGGCGTCAACGGCCCGGCAAGCCCGTCCAGCGCCTGGCGCATGGCCTCGAGCACAATGGTCAATGGCGTCCGGATCTCGTGCGAGGCTTCCGCGATGAACCGCGCCTGCATCTCGTTGTGATGCCGCAACTGGTTGACGACGGCATTGCGCGCCGTCACGTCGCGGACATTTCCCCAGATCACCGGCCGGCCGTCGGCCTCGTAGGCATGGCAGAGGAATTCGACGTCCACGTGATGCCCATCGGCCCCGGTCACCGTTAACTCCTCGCAACTCACCCGTCCCTCCCGAAGCGCTTCCGTCAATAGCGTCCGCGGCAGCGCTGAGAGGCGAAACAGGGGAATCTCCCAAAAGGGCCGCCCCAGAAGACTCTCCCGCGGTCGCCCCAGCATGCTCGTAAGAGAGGGGTTGACATCCAGAACCTTTCCCGTCTCGCCGTCCAGAATCAGAAGGCCATCCCGCGCCGTCTCAAAAAGGCGGCGATAACGGGCTTCAGACGCGCGTAACTCTTGGGTCCGCTCCTGAACCTTTTGCTCGAGTTCCCGGACATGCTGCTGAATTTGCTCGGCCAGCGCCCGGCGTTCTTCTTCGAGACGTTTCAACCGAATCGCATTTCGGACAGTACGCAGGAAGGTCTCGCGCTCCACCGGTTTCGCCAGGTAGTCAAAAGCCCCCGCCCGAACCGCCGCCGCCGCCGTCTCGACCGTCGGCATCCCCGTCATCATGATCACCGGAACGAGGGGATACCGGCGGCGGATCTCATCCATCAGCGCGACCCCCGATTCATCCGGAAGCACTATATCGCACACGACCGCATCAAAGGAGGACGCCCCTACCAGGGCACGGGCACGACTCGCCGTATCGGCTGTTTCGACGGTATATCCCGCCCGCCTCAGAAACGCACCGAGGAGGGAACGAAGCCCCTCTTCATCGTCCACCACAAGAACACGATCCATGCCGTCTCCTTTGCCCTCTCACCCACCTCGACGGTATCCTACCCAGCGCTTTCCCGCTTGTCCAGCCGGCAGTTCTTGTGAGAATGCCGATTATGCGGTAAGGAAACGCCAAAACAAACGAACCCCGCAACGGCGGCATGTTCTCTTATAACATCTAAACGGCGAAACTCACTCTCGATGCGGGGCAACATAACGTTCAGGCGTTGGTTCGAGAACTCCATGTTGCTGGCTCAGTCTCAAGAATTCTTCGCACATTGCCTCTATGGCCTCCGGGCTGTGGCCCGCGCCAGCCGGGTCGTCATACCACTTCGTGAGGAAGCCCCCTTTTGGACGGCCAAGCGTGTTGACGAGTTTGCGGCAGTACGCCCGGATGTCGTCCAGAGACCCATAAACCATAGTCGCTTGTATGTCGACAGGACACCAGAACGTGATGCGACCGCCGAATCGCTGGCCCAGTCGGTCAACACCCATGTTCTCTTGCTGATCCATTTGTATGACATCCAATCCGGCAGCGATCAGGTCATCGAGCATAGCGACGATGTGACCGCAACTGTGCAAAAATGTGAATAGTCCGGCATCATGGGCCGCCTTGTAAACTCGCTCATAGCGGGGACACCAAATCTCACGCCATGCCTCGGGGGAGATCATGAGGCCGCCCTGAAGGCCCCAATCATCACAAAATATGTAGCCGTCTGCTCCGGCCTGGGCGTAGCACTCGATGGCAAAAAGGTTCATGTCCACGAGCACGTCTATCAGACGTCCCAGTTCGACTGGGTTTGTGTATTTATCCATCCATGTTTCTTCCAACCCACGAATGAAATGAACCCGTTCGTAAAGAGAGATACCATAGGCCAAGAGGAACTTGTCACCGGCTCGTTCTCGCGCACCGTCGAGCGACTTCCATCGGCGGGGATCACGGATATCAGGAATGTTCAAAGAATCCCAGTCGGCCCAAGTGGCGAGGGCCGGGTGCTTGACTTCGCCAAGGTTCGAGACCCCAATGTTCTCCCACACGCATCCCCACTCATCCCTTCCGCTCTTGGGACGTGCATCGGGGGAGGGATTCATGGCTACTCCCGCAAAATCGGATCCATACGGGGGGCAAGCGAATACGGAATACGATCCGCACCCTCAAATCGTATCGTTCTACGAACAACTTCTCGTGGCGTCATCGGCATGGCCTTCTTTCCTTACGGATGTCATACCTCTGCCCCAGGACTCATGGATGGAAACGGTACAGGGAGCTTACCCCTATGGTTTGGACAACTACCGCCATAGAATAAGCTAAATTTTTTGGATGTCCACCTCCTTATCTGGCCCCCTACCGCCCTCCCTGGGGGGATCCTTTTGGGGGTCGCATCTATAGATGCGGCCCCGGCTCACGCCACTTTCTGCAATGCCAACGACTTCTCCATTTTTTCCTTGTGCCCGCTCGACGGTTCGCTACGCTTCCTCCAACTCGGAGAAGGAGCCATGACGAACCGTCCCCGATTGACCGATCGCGCCGAATGGAAGGCGCTCCAGGTGCATTTCAACACCATTCGACAGCGTCATTTGCGGGAGCTCTTTGCGGAAGACCCCTGCCGCGCCGAGCGGTTTACCCTCGAAGCCGCCGGCTGGCGGCTCGATTATTCGAAAAACCGCATCACCGATGAGACGATCCGCCTTCTGATCGCCCTCGCCGAGTCCTGCCACCTCCGCGAAGCCATCGCCGCCATGTTCCGTGGCGACGCGATCAACGTCACCGAAAACCGCCCCGTGCTGCACGTGGCCCTCCGCCATCGGGCACCGACTCCCATCCTCGTCCAGGGCCGGGATGTCATGCCGGAAGTCCGGGCCGTGTTGTCCCAGATGGCCCATTTCGCCGGAGCGATTCGCCGCGGTTCCTGGACCGGATTCACCGGCCGTCCCATTCGCAACGTGATCAACATCGGCATCGGGGGTTCCGACCTCGGCCCCGCCATGGCCTGCGAGGCCCTCCGTCTCTACGCCAACCCGACCCTTCGCGTGCGATTCGTGTCCAACGTGGACGGTGCCCATTTCTATGAGCAGACGCGGGATCTCGACCCCGCAGAAACCCTCTTCATCGTCGCCTCCAAAACCTTCACCACGCAGGAGACGATGATGAATGCCGCGACCGCCCGGGAGTGGCTGCTCGCCTCCCTTCGCCATCCGGATGCCGTAGCCCGCCATTTTGTCGCCGTTTCCACCGCCGAAGCCGAAGTGATCCGGTTCGGCATCCGCCCCGAGAACATGTTCCGCTTCTGGGACTGGGTCGGCGGGCGATACTCGCTTTGCTCCGCCATCGGCCTTCCGCTCATGATCGCCATCGGCCCAGAACGATTCGAGGAGATGCTGGAAGGCTTCCACGCGATGGATCGGCATTTCTCTGAAACCCCCTTCGATCGGAATATGCCGGTCCTCCTCGGCCTTCTAGGCCTCTGGTACATCAACTTCTTCGGCTGCCAGACCCACGCCGTCCTTCCCTACAACCAGTACCTGGCCCGTCTCCCCGCCTATCTCCAGCAAGCCGACATGGAGAGCAACGGAAAGTCCGTGGATCGGCAGGGACGGCCCGTCGAATGGGCCACCGGTCCCGTCCTCTGGGGTGAGCCCGGCACCAATGGACAGCATGCCTTCTTCCAGCTCCTCCACCAGGGAACCGTTCTGGTCCCGGCCGATTTCATCGGTTTTGCCTCCCCCCACCCGAACCCCCTGGCCGCCCGTCACCACTCCATGCTGATGGCCCATTTCCTCGCGCAGACCGAAGCGCTCGCCTTCGGCAAAACCCCTGAGGAAGTCCGGGCCGAGGGAACGCCCGAGCCCTTGGTTCCCTTCAAAACATTCGAGGGTAACCGGCCGACCAATACCCTTCTGGCCGAAGCCCTCACCCCCTACACGTTCGGCGCGCTCATCGCCCTCTACGAGCACAAGATATTCACGCAGGGCGTTCTGTGGGATATTTACTCCTTTGATCAGTGGGGCGTCCAGCTCGGCAAGGTTCTGGCAGGCCGTATCCTCACCGAATTGGAATCGCATCGCGAGCCCGAGCTGACGCATGACAGCTCGACCAACGCCCTCCTCCGAACGATCCGCCCCGCGTTACGAAATCCCTCGGCCAATCCATCCCCTTCACGGCCACCGCAATCTTCATAAACGGACGCTGGAACCTAACGGAAAATTCTTCCCTGTGAACCGTCCCGTTCTTGAGCCTCCCTATGCTTTTTGCTACAGTCGTATTGATTGAGGGGGTATGGTGGCTACCGGACGATGGATTCTTCGCCAACCGATGATGACGCGGGTCCTCATCGGCCTTCTGCCTCTAGCAGTGTGGGCCGTGCGGCTCTATGGTTGGCGGATTGTCGTCATGCTGGCGCTGGCCAATGCCACAGGTTTCTTGACCGAATGGCTTTTCTGTCGGGCCTGGAAGCAACCCGTCTCCTCCGCTGTTTTTGTCACCGCCACGCTTCTCGTCTTCGGCCTGACACCCGCGGCCCCTCTCTGGATGGCCGTTCTGGGAACACTCTTCGCCCTGGTGTTCGGCAAAATGGCCTTCGGCGGATTCGGCCGAAACGTCTTCAACCCCGCCCTTACCGGTCGGGCCTTCCTCTATCTCTCCTTCGGCGCCGTGATGACGGCCCGCTGGAGCGTTCCATTCTCCGGAGCGCTGGAGGCGTTCACGCAATGGGCCCCGGATGCCGTCACGCACGCCACCCCCGGCATGCTCCTCAGAAGCGGAACGGACATCTCTCTTTCCACCCTCTTTTTCGGCCTAAAACCCGGCACAATTGGCGGATGCAGTCCGTTCCTGGCCATCCTCGGCGGGCTCTACCTGATCGCCACACGTACGGCCAACTACCGTATTCCCCTGGCGGCGCTGGTCGGCTTTTTCCTTCTCCATACCCTTTTCTGGAAATTGGGGCTCGGAAAGGCCGCCCACCCGGCGATGACCGCTATGGCCGGAAGTTTCCTCGTCGCCATCTTTTTCTACGCCACAGACCCCGTCACCGCAGCCCAGACGGAGCCCGGCCGCTGGATCTACGGGTTTCTCGTCGGTGCCCTTTCTAGTGTTATTGGCACCTTTTCGGTCTGGCCTGCCGGCAGCATGTTCGCCATCCTGCTCGCCAACATGTTTGCCCCACTTCTGGACTGGGCCATCCGCCAGCGCGCGGGTCCGAAAGCACCGGCTTCGGCCGGACCCCTCACGGGAGCGGCCCCATGACCCCGCTTCGCCAAACCTCGTTTCGCAACCGGCTGGCGCCCGTCCTCTTCGTAACGCTACTCTCCGCGCTCCTCATTGCCGTCGTGAGCGCCGCCCATCTGATCACCCGGCCGGTAGTCGAACGAAACCGGACCCGCTACCTTCAACGGGCCGTCC
>Ga0308419_1002391_pt1 | contig 12158 bp, 11 predicted proteins | sample HotsprSampleMS50_FD_203674 | JGI IMG/M metagenome (GOLD analysis project Ga0308419, IMG submission 203674) | Hot spring phototrophic mat microbial communities from Mushroom Spring, Yellowstone National Park, Wyoming, United States - 20090730_MS50 ... | reverse complement strand
CTCCTCGGTTCTCGACTTCGACCAGTTCGGAGACGTGACGCCGGACTTCGGCGTCTACTTCATCACCAACGGCCAGCTCGTGCGCCGCTACGTCGTCGCGATCTGAAAGCCCGGAGCGCGGCCTGCGCGGCTGCCCCGTCTGCGGATGGTGTTCTGGATCGAGCTGCTCATCGCGGGCCTTGTCTCTGGTCTGGTGATTGGGCTCGTCGCGCTGTCGATCACCCTCGTCTTCGGGATCGCGCGTTTCCCGAACGCCTCGGCGGGGGACATCATGACCCTCGGTGCCTACGCCGCGCTCGCAGGCCATGCCGCGACCGGATCGCTCTTCGCGGGCGGGGTGGCCGGCGCTGCCGCGGGCGCGGCGGCGTCTGTCGCTGCCTATGCGCTCGTGTTCCGCCGCCTCGCCGGGCGCTCGACGGTCGCCCTCCTCGTCGCCTCGATCGGCGTGGCTTTCGTCATCCGCGCCGGGCTCGCTCTCGCCTTCGGGCATGCGCAGCAGGTGTTCCAGGTGCCGCTCGTTCGCCCTTGGCGCATCGAGGGCGTGCGCGTGCACCCGAACGACCTCAGGCTCGCTGCGACCGCTGCCGCCTCGCTCGCTGCCGTCTTCGTCATTCTCTACCTCACGCCGATCGGGCGGCGCATGCGCGCTGTGGCAGACGACCCGTCGCTCGCGCGTGTCTCGGGCATCTCGCCGGTGCGGGTGATGGTTGCGCTCTGGCTGGTCGCGGGTGCGGCTTGCGCGATCGCGGGCGTCATCCTCGGGCTGCGCACGGTGGTGTCGCCTGAGATGGGCTGGGAGATGCTGCTGCCGGGGTTCGCCGCCGCCATCCTCGGCGGTATCGGCAACCCGGCCGGTGCTGTGGTCGCCGGCCTCATCCTCGGCATTGCCCAGGAGATGGCCACACCTTTCGTCGGGTTCACCTACAAGATCGCTCTAGCCTTCGTCCTCATGCTCCTCGTGCTGCTGGTCCGGCCGCGCGGTCTGTTCGGACGCCTCGAAGGGGTGCGGTGATGGAGGCCTATCTCGCCGCGATCGCGACTGTTGCACTGATCTACGTGCTCCTGTCGCTCGGCCTCACGCTGCACTACGGTCTGACCGGGCTGATCAATTTCGGCCATGTCGGCTTCTTCTGCATCGGCGCCTATGCCGCGGCGATCCTCTCGACCAAGACCGGGCTGCCGGTCGCTGCCGGCTTCGTCGCTGCCGCTGCCCTGGCCGGCCTCGCCGCCTGGCCGATCGGCCTTGTCTCGCTGAGGCTCCGCGACGACTATTTCGCGATCGTGACGCTTGGATTCTCCGAGACCGTCCGCCTCGTCGTCACGTCGGAACGATGGCTCACGAACGGCGTGCAGGGGATCCCCGGCATCCCGCGACTGTTTGACGGCCTTGGCGTCGGCATGGCTTCCGCGATTGCCCTGCTTGCGCTTCTCCTCGCCGTCAACGCTGCTGCGGTCGCGCTCTTCCTCCGCCTGGCGAGGAGCCCGTTCGGGCGGATGATCGAGGCGATACGGGACAACGAGGAGGCGGTGCGGGCGCTTGGGAAGGATCCTGCCCGCTTCAAGATCCGGGTGCTCGTCATCGGCGCGGCGGTCGCCGGCGTCGCCGGCGCCTTCTACGCCCATTACATCGGCTACGTTGTGCCCGACCAGTTCGTGCCGCTCATCACCTTCTATGTCTGGATGGCGATCATCATGGGCGGGGTCGGGCGTATCTCAGGCGCGGTCGTCGGCACGGTCCTGTTGATGCTCTTCCTCGAGGGCAGCCGGTTCCTGCGCGATGCGCTGCCCTTCATCTCGGCGGTCGACATGGCCTCGGTGCGGATCGGCGCGGTCGGCCTCGCCCTGATCCTCTTCACCATCTACAGGCCGCAGGGGCTGATGGGGGACTATACGCGGCGATGACTCTCGCGGTCGCCGATCTTGCGATCGCCTTTGGCGGCTTCCGCGCCGTCGACGGCGTTAGCCTTGCCGTGCCGTCTGGCGGGCTCGTCGGCATCATCGGGCCGAACGGGGCGGGCAAGTCCACGCTGTTCTCCCTGGTGAGCGGCTTCCTCGCACCCGACTCGGGAACCGTCACGCTCGACGGCGCCAACATCACCCGCGCACCGGCGCATGAGCGCGCGCGCCGCGGTATGGTGCGGACGTTCCAGGTGCCGCGCGAATTCGCGCATCTCACGGTGCGCGAGAACCTGATGGCCGCGGCACCGGGCCAGGCCGGGGAGACGCTGCGCGGCCTCTTCCTCCGCCCCGGTTGCGTCCGCGCCGAGGAGCGTGCGGTCGCTGAGGCCGCTGCCGAGACGATGGCATTCCTCAGGCTCGATGCCGTCGCAGACCTGCCTGCGGGCCGTCTCTCCGGCGGGCAGCGCAAGCTCCTCGAGCTCGGCCGCGCGCTGATGGCGCGCCCGCGCCTGATCCTGCTCGACGAGCCCTTCGCCGGCGTTAATCCCGTGCTGGTCGAGGCTCTGTCGGGCCACATCCGCGCGCTCAACGCCCGCGGCATCGGCTTCCTGATCATCGAGCACGACCTGCCCGCGCTCACCCGCCTCGTCAGCACGCTGCATGTGATGGACCGCGGCCGGATCATCGCCTCAGGGGAGCCGCAGGCTGTGCTTGCCGATGCGCGGGTGCGCGAGGCCTATCTCGGCGCCGTCGGATGACGCTTCTTCGCCTTGAGGGACTCGCCGGCGGCTATGGCGAGATCGACATCCTCAACGGCATCGATCTGTGCCTCGATGCCGGGGAGATCCTCACAGTTGCCGGAACGAACGGGTCGGGGAAATCGACGCTGGCCAAGGCGCTGGTCGGGCTACTGCCGCGCGTGCGCGGGCGTATCCTGCTCGATGGCAAGGACATCGCCTCGGTGCCGACCGAGGCGCGCGCGCGCCTTGGCATCGGTTACGTGCCGCAGGTTGCGAACGTATTTCCTTCGCTCACCGTGACCGAGAATCTCGAGGTCGTGGAGGGAGTCGCCTCGCGCCGCGCGAGGATCACAGCGCTTTTCGATGCTTTCCCGGCGCTCGCCGAGCGCCGGCGTGCCCGGGCAGGCTCTCTGTCAGGCGGCGAGCGGCAGATGCTCGCCTTCGCCCGCGCGCTGATGACCGAGCCGAGGCTAATCGTGCTCGATGAGCCGACGGCCGCGCTCGCGCCTGCGCTCGTGGCTGAGGCGTTCGCGCGGATTCGCGGCCTGCCCGCGCTTGGCGCAGCGGTGCTGCTGATCGAGCAGCGGGCGCGGCCGGCGCTCGCCATCTCCGATCGCGGCGTGATCCTCGACGGCGGCCGGATCGTTCTTGCCGGTCCTGCCGAGACTCTGTTGGCCGACGAGCGCGCTGCGCGCCTCTATCTCGGGCTCGCGCCCTGACCGCTGCGTCGCGAGGGCGCCCCCGCGAGGGCGGCAATCACATCAGTGGCGGCGGCCGCTCCGGCCTCAGCTCAGCGTCCTGCGGACGGCATCGCGCCAACGCGCGTAGCGGCGTGCGCGCTCCTCCTCGCCCATCCGCGGCTCGAAACGCCGCTCGAGCGACCAGGTGCGCGCGAAGGCCACGGAATCGGCGAAGAGCCCGGCGTCGAGGCCTGCGAAGAACGCGGCGCCGAGCGCGGTCGTCTCCTGCACGCGGGGTCGATCGACCGGGCAGGCGAGCATGTCGGCGAGGAACTGCATGGTCCAGTCGCTCGCCGTCATGCCGCCATCGACACGAAGCACGGTCTCCGCTGGCTCTGCCCAGTCCGCCCGCATCGCCTCGATCAGGTCGCGCGTCTGCAAGGCGACGCTCTCGAGCGCCGCGCGGGCGAGCTCGGCCCGGGTGGTGCCTCGGGTGAGACCGAAGATCGCGCCGCGCGCCTCGGCATCCCAGTAGGGAGCGCCCAGGCCGACGAAGGCCGGGACGAGCGTGACCTCCTGGGCCGGGTCGGCTGCCTCGGCAAGCGCCTCCGTCTCCGCCGCATGCGCGATCAGCCCGAGCCCGTCGCGCAGCCACTGCAGGGTGGCACCTGCGATGAAGATCGCGCCTTCGAGCGCGTAGCTCCGCCGCCCGCCGAGCTGGAAGGCGATGGTCGTGAGAAGCCGGTTCGACGACGCAACGGCGGTCGCGCCGGTGTTGAGTAGCGCGAAGCAGCCCGTGCCGTAGGTCGACTTCACCATGCCTGGGGTGAAGCAGGCCTGGCCCGCAAGCGCCGCCTGCTGGTCGCCCGCGATCCCGCGGACCGGGATTGCAGCGCCGAAATGGCGCGGCTCGGCGATGCCGAACAGCCCGGCCGTATCGCGGACCTCCGGCAGGATCGCCTCGGGAATCTTGAACAGCCGCAGCATCTCGGGGCTCCACGCACCGGTTCGGAGGTCGAAGAGCAGGGTGCGCGAGGCGTTGGTCGCGTCGGTAGCGTGTACCGCGCCGCCGGTCAGCCGCCAGAGCAGGAAGGAATCGATCGTTCCGAAGGCGAGAATTCCCGCTTCCGCTGCTCGGCGCGCGCCGTGCACGTGGTCGATGAGCCAGGCGATCTTGGTCGCCGAGAAATAGGGATCGAGGAGCAGCCCTGTCGTTGCGGAGACGAACGGCTCTGCTCCGTCGGCCTTGAGCCGCGCGCAGGCCTCAGCGGTGCGCCGGTCCTGCCAGACGATCGCGTGGTGGATCGGCCGGCCGCTCTCGCGGTCCCACAGCACCGTCGTCTCGCGCTGGTTGGTGATACCGATCGCGGCGATGTCCGCCGCCTCGAGCCCCGCGTTGCGGATCGCCGCTCTGCCGGTCTCCAGGACGCTTTGCCAGATCACCTCAGGGTCGTGCTCGACCCAGCCAGGCTGGGGATAGGACTGGGGGAACTCCTGCTGCGCGAGGCCGCGCACGGCGGCGTTGGCGTCGAACACGATGGCGCGCGTGGAGGTCGTTCCCTGGTCGATCGTGAGGATGTGGGCGGCGCGGCTCATGCCGGCCCCGCTCCGGCCATCGCGCGGTCGACGGCTGCGCGCTGAGCCTCGGTGAGCTTCAGGCCGAGCTTAGTGCGGCGCCAGAGCACATCCTCCCCCGTGCGCGCCCATTCGTTCCGGGCAAGGAAGCAAAGCTCTGCCTCGGTCAGCCCTGAGCCGAAATCCCGCCCGAGATCGGAAAGCGACGCCGCACCGTCGAGCAGCCGCTCTGCCTCCGTGCCGTAGGCGCGCGCGAGCCGCCGCGCGAGCGGTGCGGGAAGCCACGGCCTTGCCGAGAGGAGGCTCGAGACGAGCGCGTCGAAGCCCTCTGCCGGGAAATCGCCTCCCGGCAGCGGCTCGCGCCCCGTCCATCCCTTCGGCTTGCCGCAGCGGGCGGGGAGATCGCGGGCGAGCGCATCGAGCGCTGCCTCGGCGAGGCGACGGTAGGTGGTGATCTTGCCGCCGAAGATGGAGAGCAGGGCGGGCTCACTGGGTGCGCCATCGCGCGCGAGCACGTAGTCGCGCGTTGCCTCCTGCGCTGCGGTCGCGCCGTCGTCGTAGAGCGGGCGGATGCCGGAATAGGTCCACACCACGTCTGCCGGTGTGACGGGCTTGCGGAACCAGGCGTTGGCGGCGGCGCAGAGATAGGTGATCTCGTCCGGAGTCGCCGTCACCTGCGCCGGGTCGCCACGCCAGTCGCGGTCGGTGGTGCCGAGCAGCGTGAAATCGCCCTCGTAGGGGATGGCGAAGACGATCCGGCGATCGCTGTTCTGCAGGATGTAGCAGGCGTCGTGGTCGTAGAGGCGCGGCACGACGATGTGGCTTCCCTGGACGAGACGGATGGTTGCCGGAGAACGGACGCGAACGACCCTCGAAAGCACCTCCGCAACCCAGGGGCCGGCGGCGTTGACGAGGATGCGGGCGCGGAACGATCGCCGTCCGCCGCCATCGGCATCGGCGACGGTGACGGTCCAGGCGCCTCCCTCGCGGCGCGCGTCGAGGCAACGCGTGCGCGTTTCGATCACTGCCCCATGCGCCGCGGCGTCGCGCGCGTTCAGCACCACGAGCCGGTTGTCCTCCACCCAGCAGTCCGGGTAGGCGAAGCCGCGGACGAGGCCAGGGGCAAGCGGCGCGCCGGCCGGGTCGGTGCGGAGATCGAGCGTGGCCGTGCCCGGCAAAGCCGTTCTGCCGCCGAGATGATCATAGAGGAAGAGGCCAAGGCGCAGCATCCAGGCTGGCCTGAGGCCAGGACGGTGCGGCAGAACGAAGCGCAATGGCCAGATGATATGCGGCGCGATCCGCCACAACACCTCGCGCTCCTTCAGCGCCTCGCGCACAAGCCGAAACGCCCAATGCTCGAGATAGCGCAGCCCGCCATGGATCAGCTTGGTCGAGGCGGACGAGGTGGCGCCACCGAGATCGCCCTGCTCGACGAGACGCACCGAGAAGCCGCGCCCTGCGGCGTCGCGCGCAAGCCCCGTGCCGTTGATCCCGCCGCCGATGATCGCGAGATCGACGATTCCGCCCGCCCTGTCCGCCCTGCCGTCCATGCGCGTCCGACGCTACGGCGCGCGCGCGGCCTGCGTCCAGGGGAATGGGTCGGATGGACCATGGCCTGCGACGATGCCAGAGTGCCTCCATGCCTGACGACCTCGCCCCGGCGGCCGCCGCGCCGTGCCTCTCCTCGACGATCGCCGGCACGGATTCGCCGCCCATTCCGGCAGCACGCGCTTGGGCCGCGCGCTACCGGGGCGATCAGGGACCGCTGATCGACCTCACCCAGGCCGTGCCTGGCTATCCGCCGCCTGCTGACCTGCTCGGCCGGCTTGCCATGGCCGCAGGCGATCCTGCCTCGGCCGGCTACGGGCCGATCCTCGGCGACTCGCCGCTCAGGGAGGCGCTCGCGGCCGACATCTCTGCCCGCTATGGCGCGCAAGTCTCGGCCGAGGAGGTGGCGATAACTGCAGGCTGCAACCTCGCCTTCGCGATGGCGATGGAAACGATCGCCTCGCCAGGCGAGGCGGTGATGCTGCCCGCACCGTGGTACTTCAACCACCGGATGGCGCTCTCGATGCGCAGGGTCGCGGCCGCGCCGCTCCCCTGCCGCGCCGAGGACGGGTTCGTTCCGGATCCGGAGCGTGCCGCGGCCGCGCTCGGGCCCGAAGTGCGGGCGATCGTGCTCGTCACACCCAACAACCCGACAGGCGCGATCTATCCGCCGGAGACGATCGCCGCCTTCGCCGCGCTCGCGCGCACTCGCGGCCTCTGGCTCGTGCTCGACGAGACTTATCGCGACTTCCTGCCCAGTGAGGCACCGCCGCACGCCCTGTTCCGGGATCCGACCTGGCGCGAGGGCGTGGTGCATCTCTACTCCTTTTCGAAGGCGTATTGCGTCCCGGGGCACCGCATCGGCGCCGTGGTGGCCGGCAAGTGCTTCCTCGAGGCCTTCGCAAAGGCGGCCGATACGCTGCAGATCTGCGCGCCCCGGGCGCCGCAGGCGCCGCTTGCCTGGGCCATCGAGGGCCTTCGCTCCTGGCGGGAGCGCAACCGCGCGGTGATGGCGCGCCGCGCCGAGGCGTTCGGCGCCGCGCTGTCGGCCGCTCCCGCATGGCGCATCGACGCGCTTGGCGGCTACTTCGCCTATGTGCGGGTTCCCCGCATTCTGCCCGATGCAGTTGCGGTATCGGAATGTCTCGCTGCGGAGCAGGGGCTCCTGCTCCTTCCTGGCCCATTCTTCGGGCCAGGGCAGGAGCGGTATCTCCGCGTCGCCTTCGCCAATGCGGACGAGGCGACGCTCGCCTCCGTGCCAGCGCGGCTCGCCGCGCTCGCCTGAATGGGCTCGCTGCGGCAGGCGCGAGGGCGGGCGGCATGGCTCCGCGGCGCCGCGGCGGAAGCCAGGGCGGTGCGGACGCTCGAACGCGCAGGCTTCGCGGTCCTCGGCCGCAGGCTTCGCACGCAGGCGGGCGAGATCGACCTCGTCGCGCGGCGCGGAGATCTTACGCTGATCGTCGAAGTGAAGGCGCGGCCGAGCGCTGGCGAGGCTGCCTTCGCGGTCTCTGCTCGACAGCGCTCGAGGCTCGCCGCCGCGGCGGAGGCGCTGATGGCGGCAGAGCCTCGCTGGTTCGGCGCCTCGCTCAGGTTCGACGCGATCCTCGTCGGGGCCGATGGCGCCGTCGTCTGGCTCGAGGACGCGTTCCGCCCCGGCGAGTGATCGCGCTCACGCGCTCTCGCGGAGGCCGCGGGCGCGCCAGGTCAGCGCCTCCGCCACGTGCAGCCTGCTGACGCGGTCGCTGCCGGCGAGGTCGGCGAGCGTGCGGGCAACGCGCAGGGTGCGGGCGAAGCCGCGCGTCGAGAGCTTCAGCCGCCCCGCGGCCTGCTCTGCGAGGGCGAGCGCCTCAGGCTCGGCAGCAATCGTCGCGCGCAGAAGCGCGCCGTCGACCTCGGCGTTGCAGGAGGGGCCGCCCTCGCCGTAGCGGGCGCGCTGCCGGGCGCGGGCCGCGGCGACGCGCGCGGCAACCGTGGCGGAGGTCTCGCCCGGCGGCACGCGCGTGAGCTCGGCGGGCGCGATCGGCTGTACCTCGACGAAGAGGTCGATCCGGTCAAGCAACGGACCGGACAGCCGGCCCTGGTATTCCTCGCCGCAGCGCGGCGCCTTGCTGCATTCGCGGGCCGGGTCGCCGAGATGGCCGCAGCGGCAGGGATTCATCGCCGCGACAAGCTGGAAGCGTGCGGGATAGGTGACGTGGGCCGAGGCGCGGGCGACAGTGGTGCGCCCTGTCTCGAGCGGCTGGCGCAGCGCCTCGATGGTCTGGCGCGGGAACTCTGGCAGCTCGTCGAGGAAGAGCACGCCGCGGTGGGCGAGGCTGATCTCGCCCGGGCGGGCGCGGTGGCCACCCCCGATCAGCGCTGGCTGCGAGGCGGAGTGGTGCGGTTCGCGATAGGGCGGGCGGCGCAGAAGCCTGCCTCCCGACAAGAGGCCCGCCACCGAATGCACCATCGAGACCTCGAGCGCCTCGGCTGGCGTGAGATCAGGCAAGAGGCCAGGCAGGCGAGCGGCGAGCATCGACTTGCCCGCACCTGGCGGGCCGATCAGCAGAAGATTGTGCCCGCCTGCCGCCGCGACCTCGAGGGCGCGCTTTGCGGTCTCCTGGCCCTTCACGTCGATCAGGTCGGGCCCGCGCGAGGCGGCGGGAAGCTCCGGGATCTCCGGCGCGGCGATGACCTGGTCGCCCTTGAAGTGGTTGATCAGTTCCAGGAGCGAACCGGCAGCGAGCAGCCCGATCTCTCCGGCCCAGGCGGCTTCCGCTCCCTGCGCGGCGGGGCAGATCAGGCCGAGCCCGCGGGCGGCAGCGCCGATCGCGGCCGGCAGCACGCCGGCAACGGGAGCGATGCGCCCATCCAGCCCGAGCTCGCCAAGAGCGGCGTACTCGACCGCCTCTTCGCGGGGAATCACGTCCATCGCCGCGAGCAGGGCAAGCGCGATCGGCAGGTCGAAATGGCTGCCTTCCTTCACGAGGTCGGCCGGGGCGAGGTTGACGAGGATGCGCTTGGGCGGCAGGGAGAGCCCGAGCGCGGTGAGAGCCGCGCGGACGCGCTCGCGGCTCTCAGCCACCGCCTTGTCCGGCAGGCCGACGATCGCGAAGGCAGGCAGGCCGGGCGCGATCTGCACCTGGATCTCGACCGGGATCGTCTCGATCCCCTGGAAGGCGAAGCTCTGGATCGAGGCAAGCACGTGCTCAGAGCGCCTCGGAACCGGGAACGATCCCACGAGGCAACGAGTAGATGTGGTCGAAGATCGCCCCCGCCGAGGTGAGCCAGATCGCACCGCGATGCCCGGCGATGTGCGCGAGCGCGCGCCGCAGATGCCGCAACCGGTGCGGCTGGCCGACGATGTAGGGGTGCAGCGCGACCCCCATCACGAGCGGCTGCCGCGCGCTCTGGACAAGCATCTCGTCGAAGGTGTCGATGACGATCCCGGCGAACTGCGCGGCACCGTCCTTCCGCGCGATGATGGACGGGATGTCGTTCGTCTCCTGCGGGTAGGGGATGGAAAGGAGCGGCCCGTTGCGCGTGCGCATCCATACCGGCTGATCGTCCATGCACCAGTTGAGCGTGTAGCGGTAGCCGGCCTCGGCGAGCAGGTCGGGCGTGTTTGCGCTCTCGGCGATCCACGGGCTGAGCCAGCCGCGCGGCGGGCGGCCCTCGGCTGCGGTGATGGTCGCGGTCGCCTCAGCGATCAGCGCGCGCTCCTCGTCCTCCCCAAGCAGCGACTGGCGCTCGCTGTTGCTGCGGCCGTGGCCGACGATCTCGTCGCCACGCGCGCGGATTCGCGCAAGCAGCGATGGCGCATAGGCGTACATCGCGCTGTTGACGAGCATCGAGGCGGGCAGGCAGAGGTCGTCGAGGAGCTCGATGAGACGCCAGGCGCCGACGCGGTTGCCCCAGTCGCGCCAGGCGTAGTTCAGCACGTCCGGCTGCGGCCCGCCCGGGGCGAGCTCGGCGCCAAGGCCCTCACCGAAGGCAAAGTGCTCGAGGTTTATGCCGAGATAGACGGCGAGCCGCGCGCCGCCCGGCCAGGCATAGTCCGCCCGCTCAACGATGCCGCTGTAGTCGTAGCGGCCATGGCTGCGAAGCATGCATTCCCTCCGATCACTCATGCGAGCGGAGTAGCAGGGGCGCGCACGCCGTTCCAGCCCGCGGTCAGGCGCCGAAGGCTGGGCTCGCCGGCGCTGAGGCTGCGCCGACCGCAACTGCCCTGTCCCAGGCCGCGAGCCATGCCGGAACGGCGACGGCCGGCATCGGGCGGCCGACCATCCAGCCCTGGGCGAGATCAACGCCGAGATCGCGCGCCATCTGCCAGGTCGCGAGCGTCTCGATGCCCTCGGCCACGATGAGGAGACCAAGCCCGTGCGCCATCCGCACAACGGCTGCGAGCGCGCCGCGGGCGGAACGGTCGTCGCGCGCGGCGATCACGAGGGAACGGTCGAGCTTCATTTCGGAGAAGGGAAGCGAGACAAGCCCGGCCTGCGCGGCGGAGAGGCTGAAATCGTCGATCGAGACGCCGAAGCGCTCGTCGCGCAGCCTGAGCGCGGCTGCCCGGACCGCGCCGAGATCCTGCGCGATCTGGCTCTCGGTCAACTCGATCGTCAGCGCCTCAGCGGGCAGGCCGGCAGCGGCAACGGCCTCAGCGAGCCGGTCTGCGGTGGCTGGGTGCAGCAGCACATCGAGCGGCAGGTTGAACGCCATGCGAAGCCGCACGCCGCGCCGGTACAGAGCGGCGAGGTCAGCTATGGCCGAGCGCATCACCCTGTCGGCAAGAGCACCGGCGAGGCCGGAGCGCTCAGCGAGCGGAACGAAGTCACCGGCGCCGAGGAGCCCGTGCAGCGGATGCTCCCACCGCGCCAGCGCCTCGAGCGCGAGCGGCCGCGCGTCCGACATACGCACCTGTGGCTGGTAGCGGTTGACGATTGTGCGGGCGCGGATTGCGCCAGCGAGAGCCTCGGCCGTCAACGGCGGGGAAGCCCCAAGGGGAAGGCGGGCCGCGAGCCCGCGCAGCGCCTCCGCATGCGCCGCAACGCCGGCTTCCGGAGCGAGCACGATCGCGGAGAGGCCGAGGTGTTGGGCGATGCCGAGCGCGCGCCGCTGCTGCGACGGTGCGAGGCGAAGAAGCAGCGGCACAGCGAGATCCGGGTCGGCCATGCTGCGCATCAGCGGCACGAGCGTGCCGCCGAGACCGCTCGAATCCGCAAGCACGAATCTCGGCGGGGCTGAGGCGCGCAACAGACGCACCAGGGCGATGCTGTCGGAAGGGACGATGACGACCTCGCTGCAGCCCGCTTCGGTTGCGGCAGCGGCAAGCAGCCCTGCCGCACCGCCGCGGGCGATGACGAGGGCGGTGCTGCCAGTCGCGCGGCCGCCTTCGCCCCTGGCGTGCAGGTCTGTCGCCGGGTCGGCTTTCTCGGGCATTGGTCCTCTGTTAGGGTCGTCCAAGTAATAGGCGCGTGGGCAGGGCGTGTAAACAAATGCAAGACATGTCGCGCATCATTCATCGGGACTTACGGGTCACGCCGCCGGTGGCCGCGCGCGCTGAAGGGTTATGGATCGAGGACGAGGCCGGCAATCGCTACGCCGATGCCTGCGGAGGGGCAGCCGTTTCCTGCCTCGGCCATGCCCATCCAGCAGTGGTTGCCGCGGTACGGGATCAGGTCGGTCGTCTCGATTATGTGCACACCGGATTTTTTTCGAACCGTCCTGCCGAGGACCT
>Ga0308419_1002389_pt1 | contig 12163 bp, 8 predicted proteins | sample HotsprSampleMS50_FD_203674 | JGI IMG/M metagenome (GOLD analysis project Ga0308419, IMG submission 203674) | Hot spring phototrophic mat microbial communities from Mushroom Spring, Yellowstone National Park, Wyoming, United States - 20090730_MS50 ... | reverse complement strand
CCACCTGCGCTCACTGCGGCTTGCCTGTTTATGGGAAAAATCTTCCCGAACCTGCGTATTGCTGTTGTGGGTGCGAGATGGCGGCAACCATCTTGAAAGAATCTCCAAACGCTGAATCAGCACTTCCACCGCATCTCTTTCGTGTGATTTTAGCGTTTATCGTCTCGATGTTCATCACGCTTTTGAGCGCAACGATTCATCAAGAACGAGAGAGCGCGCCGATTGCGCTTTCAGTTGTGAGCTTCGCGCTCACGCTTGTTGTGTTTGCCTTGCTCTCAAAAGAATTTCTGCGGGCAATTTCGCAAGAACTTCGCAAGCGGTTGTTGAGCATTGCCACACTTGTCTTTGTCGGAACAAGCGCGGCGTTTTTGATTTCATCGTGGAATCTCTTTCGTGGCGATAGCGCACATCTCTACTTTGAAACGGCAGCAATGGCACTCACGCTCTATGTCGTGAGCCTCACGATTGACGCGCATTTCAAACTCAAACTTTCCAACGCGCTCTCGGCTTGGACTTCAAACGCAAGCCTTTCCGTCATTAAACTTTCACCTAACCAAGAGCGATGGCGCACTAACGCCGAAGCACTTTCGCTTGGCGATTGTTTCGAACTCGATTCAAACTCGCCATTCCCCGTAGACGCTGTGCTGACAAAGGGTTTCGGCGATGTTGATGAATCGCACCTGACAGGAGAGCCGTTGCCCGTTTTTAAGCAAACAGGCGACGAAGTGAAAGCAGGCGCAATTTGGCGCGGCGGAACAGCACAATTTCAAGCCACATCAGAATACAAAAACTCTTCGCTCAACCGCTATTTCAAGCGCGTGCTTGAACTCAAAGCCAAACAAAGTTCCTTTGAACGCTTGGCAGAAAAAGGTGCCAGTGTGCTTCTTGCGATTGCGCTTTCAGTGGCTTCAATCACGTTCAGTTATGGCTTGTTAAATCTCTCGTTGGATACGGCGTTGCTCAATGCGCTTTCGGTGTTGCTTATCAGTTGTCCGTGCGGACTTGCGATTGCTACGCCGATTGCCTTTTGGCTTGCGATTTATCGCTTGGAACAAGCAGGCGTTACAGTTTCAGGGTGCGGCACAGCGATTGAAAAACTCGCCTCTGTTAAAACCGTTCTTCTCGATAAAACAGGCACGCTCACCGATGGCATCACGATTGCACGCATTGACTCCGATGCTCAACTTTCCGATGAAGAACGCACGCAGTTGCTTTCGCTTGCGATTGCACTTGAATCCGAACACGAACACCCGATTGCCGAAGCCTTCCGCAACTACGCACAGGCGCACAACCTTTCGCCTGCTTCGCTTGTGATGACAAGGCTTCTTCCCGGCATTGGCGTTGAAGGCGTAGCGATTCTCAACGGCGAGAGCGTTGCACTTGCGGTTCTCAATTCGCATCATCACTTGACGGCGCAGTTAAAACCGAATCAACTGGGACTGGTTGTGAATGGCGAGTTGAACCTTGTCTTCACATTAGCACATCAGCCGAAACCGCAAGTCCAACAAGCGATTTCAGCCCTTCACGCACTCGGCTTGAAAGTTGCCGTTCTAACCGGTGATGCTTCTCCGAAACCTGAATTTCTTTCATGCGAGTATCACAACGCGCTTTCGCCCGAAGCAAAAGCAAGACTTGTCAAAGAGTATGAGCAAAACTTCGGAGCGGCAGTCTTCATCGGCGATGGCTTGAACGATTTAGAAGCCATGACGACTGCCACAACTTCCATTGCGCTCTTTCAAGGTGCGAACCAAGCCAAGACAACCGCTGATTTTACGCTCTTTCACCCAAACCTTTTGATGATTGCGGAAATGATTGCGTTTGCAAGAACAGCAAAGCGCAAAGTCTTGCTCAATCTTGTTTGGGCGATTAGTTACAACACGATGGGCATTGGGTTGGCGGCATTCGGCTTTTTAACGCCGCTGTGGGCGATTGCGATTATGACCGCGTCTTCGGCAATGGTTACGCTCAATTCGCTCTCGCTCTTGAAATCAAATCCTTCTCTTTCAACATTAGCGCGTCGCACGTCGGAAAGAGCGTTGCAAGCATTGACACCGACTCAACCTGTGTAATTGTGGTGATTGTTAATTTTCTTGTTGGATTTTTCTCCAAGCGATGACGGAATTTCTCGGCTTTTTCGGATTTGGTGTTTTGAACAGCCTTCACTGTTTGGGTATGTGCAGTCCGATTGTGCTGGCGTATTCCTCACGCTTGACACTGTCAGAAGAGCCGTCGCCGCAAGTCGCTACCGCAACGCATTTGCTTTACAACTTCGGGCGAATTACGACATACAGTTTCATCGGCGGCGCGTGCGGACTTGTCGGAAAGATGCTGAGCCTTTCGCTTCTCACGCTTGGCTTTGGCGTAAGTCATCAACTTGTTGGGAGCGTGGCGGGCGTGTTGGTCGTTCTTTTCGGCTTCATGCAAATTGGCGCGATTCGGCGTTGGCAGTTTCTTTCCGAAAATATCTTTTTCACGAGTTCGATATTTCAACAGTTTGTTGGGCGATTTATGTCAGCGCAATCGCTTTCGGCGAAATATGTGATGGGCGTGTTGCTTGGCTTTCTGCCGTGCATTTTGACATACTCCATGTTTGTCACCGCGCTTTCAAGCGGCGGATTTTTGGAAGGCTTCTTGATGCTCTTTGCCTTTGGACTTGGCACGATTCCGATGCTCTTTTTCACGGGTGTTTTTTCAAGTGCGTTGCTTCGCGGGCTTCGCGCTTACGGTAATGTGATTTCAGGCGTTGCAATGATGGGGCTTGGCGTAGCGATGGTAGTGTTATCGTTCTCGCATCACGGTCATCATTGAGCAAAGGGTTTCCATAAATTTCTTCTTATATTCACCCAACATTGATGCGACAAAAAATGAACACTGTCGCCCGCTACATTTTAATTCAGTTTCACTTCAAAATTTTAACTGCAAGGAGTATTCACAATGGCAGAAATCACCACAAACGGAAATGGCAAGGCGACCAAGCCGAAAGCGGGTCTGGAAGACATCGTCGCCGCAACGTCTGAAATTTGTTTTATTGACGGCAAGCAAGGGCGGTTGGTCTATCGCGGTTACGACATCAACGACATCGTCGCTGGCGGCGCGACCTTTGAAGAAACGGTTTATCTCCTATGGTTCGGGAAGTTTCCGAACAAGCAAGAACTTCGAGAGTTCCGACGCGAGCTGTCGCAACATCGTCGGCTTCCGCGCGAAGTTGTTTCACATCTGTTCAGTATTCCGACCTCGGCACCGCCGATGGAAGCCTTGCGGACGGCAGTTTCCGAGCTTGCCTTGTATCAAGAATCGGAGCAAATGTCTCGTGAAGTGCATATCAGCCAGGCGATTCACCTGCTCTCGCAAGTTGCCACGATTGTCGCCTTTGACGATAGAATCCGCAAAGAAAAGGATTTAATTCAACCTGACCCCAGCCTCTCTTTTGCGGCGAACTTTCTCTACATGCTCACAGGCAAAGTGCCTGACGATGAAATCGTGCGCATGTTTGACATCTGCTTAATTCTTCACGCTGACCATGAACTCAACGCTTCGACCTTCACAGCGCGCGTGATTGCGGCGACGCTCTCCGATATGTATTCCGCCGTTACGGGTGCGATTGGCGCGCTTAAAGGTCCGCTTCACGGCGGCGCAAATGAACAAGTGATGCGTATGCTCCAAGAAATCGGCGACCCCAGCCGCGTCGATGGTTACATCGAAAAAGCATTTGCTGAAAAGAAAAAAATTATGGGATTCGGACATCGCGTCTATAAAACCGAAGACCCACGCGCCACACACTTGCGCCAAATGTCGAAGCGAATGGGTGAGCGCACCGGCATTATGAAGTGGTATGATATGTCGCGCCGAATTGAAGACCTCGTTTTGCAAGAAAAGAAACTCTATCCGAACGTCGACTTCTACTCCGCTTCAACCTATCACTTGATGGGTATTTCGCTCGACCTCTTCACGCCGATTTTCGCTATCAGCAGAACGGCAGGCTGGACGGCACACATCTTGGAACAATACGCCAACAACCGCCTCATTCGTCCCACCGCCGATTACACAGGACAACTCGACTTGAAGTATGTTCCACTTGAAGAGCGCGGATAAACGCGGATAAACTCCAACAACCGAACTCACAAGCCTCGACAACTGTCGGGGCTTTTTAATTTCTCGCCGCTTGCTTTGCCGTGATAATGTTTTGAAGTGCGACCGCACCGATAATCACGCTTCCGCCAATCACCGCATTGAGCGATGGACTCTCTCCGACAAACAGCATCACCCAAATCGGATTCAAAATCGGTTCAAGCATTGAGAGGAGCGAGGCTTCCAACGCAGGAATGTGTTTAATCGCATTGACGAAAAGCAGATAAGGAAGCGCGATTTGAAACACGCCGAGAAAGCCCGTGAGTAGTGCGTCTTTGGACGAGAGCGCAAACGCATCGAGCGAATAAACTTGAAAAAATGAAATCGCCGCACAGATGATGACAATCCAAATGTTGCCGAAGAGAATCGCGCTAACGGGTTCGCCGCCTTTGTTTTTGCGAAGAAATACGGTCATCACGGCGAAGCACACGCCTGAGCCAAGCGCGGCAAGGTTGCCTACAACGCCTTCGGGCGAGAGTTTATCCAAAAAGAAAATCGCCATTCCTGCCATGCACAGTGCAACCGTCATCACGCCGATGCGCGTCATTTTTTCGTTGAGAATGAAATGCGCCAACACGAGAATGTAAATCGGTGCCGTGTATTGAAGCAGAATCGCATTCGCCGCTGTGGTGAGTTTCGTGCCAAGCACAAAGAGAATGAGCGTTGCCGCATATGCGAGTGATGCAATGAGCGAAGTGGCGTCCAACAAGAGTATTTTTGGGCGAACTATCAAAAGAATCGCAAGGCTTGCAAAGAGCGACCGCCAAAGCGAGGTCTGAAACGCATTGAGCGACGTGGCTTTGATGAACACGCCGCCCGTTGACCAAAGCAGTGCCGCAAGAAAAATCAAAAGAACGCCTTTGTTCCGCTCCGTCATTTCTCTTGCGAGGCGAGTTCCCAATCAATCACATTTTCAAATGTGCCAACAGGCGTGATGCGCACATTCTTGATGCGTTTATTCACGCCAATGAGTCCCGTCATCCAATACAAAATCGTTTCGGGTTGGTCGTCATAAATAATTGCCGCGTATTCTTTCCAATACTTGGCGGCGTTCATGAGGTCAATTTCCGATTTACCTTTCTTGATGAGGTCATCGACTTTCGGATTCTGATACGCAACCATGTTGTAAGGCGTTTTCTCCAAGTCGGAAAGGCGCGTTTCAGAAGGGTCAATATCAGGCGGGCTGACAATCCAGCCGAAGAGAAACGCATCAAGTTCGCGTTTGCGCGTGCGCTCCATGACAATGTTCGATTCCAACTGCTCGATTTGGCAATCAATACCGATGTCTTTGAGATTTTGTTGAATAACGGTTGCGGCATAATTGCGTCGTTGATTGCCGGCGTTGATGGTGAGTTGAAACTTAAACTTGCGTCCGTTCTTTTCGCGAATGCCATCTTGACCAATTTTCCAGCCTTCTTCTTCTAAAAGTTTTTTGGCTTGTTCAGGGTCGTAAGGCATCGGCTTCAAATCGGGCTTCGCCCAAAGGCAAATGGGCGGATAGTCCGTAATCGCAAGCATACCGTAGCCTTTCAAGAATCCATCGATGATTGATTGTCGATTGATTGCCATTGTGAGGGCTTGTCGCACTTTCTTTGAGCCGAAAAGCGGGTGCGGTTTGATTTCCTTTTTTTCGTTGTAGAGTTTTTGGTCGATGTTCATCCACGCCACATAGTCGTAGGTGATGTAGCCGCGCTCAAAGATTTGAATCGATGAAGATTTATCGTTTGCAAGTTGGAGTGCGTCGTCGGGCGTGAGGTTTTGGACAATGTCGGCGGCACCTGTTTTGAGAAGCGTTAATCGTGTAGTGTATTCAGGCACGAAGCGATTGACAAGGTATTTGATTTTCGGCGGACGCGGCAAATTGCACTGCTCATTCGCCACCAACACACACTCTTGATTGCGAATCCATTTTTCAACTTTGTAAGGACCGGCACCGATAATTTTTTCAGGATTGAAATTGCGCTCATCTTTTCGAATCGCCACTTTTTCAGCGGGCGACATCGCTTCGACATCTTTCCACACTTCGCGCGAGATAAAGCCAAGATTGACATACTTCAAGAGCATTTCAACAGGCAACGGCTTTTCAAAATTGACGATGAGCTCGTAGTCGTTTGGAATCTGAACGGCTTTTTGAAAATCCACTTGTCCATTTGCGCCAAGTGCGAAATTTTCCGTAACGAAGTTCTGACGCGAGGAGGCAATGACCGTGTCGGCGTAGAGTTTGTAAGTGAAAAGCCAATCGCGTGCGGTTACGGGCTTTCCATCAAACCATTTGACATCGTTTCTCAAAAGGAACTTGACGCTTTTATGGTCGGGCGACACTTCAAACGAGGTTGCGAAGAGCGGCTCAAAGGCGGTGATGCCACGCACGGAATCGAAGCGTTCTTCGAACAAGCGCGGGAAGATGAGGTTGCACATTTCGCGGCTGGTGCCTTCTTGTAAGAGAACGGGATTGAGATAATCAAAATCGGCGATGTAGGCATGAACGATGGAGTTCGTGCGATTGATGTCGGATTGTTTGCGCCCACAACTTGCGACGAAAAGCGAGAGCGCGAGTAGAAAAATGATGAGCTGTTTCATTGTTGCGAAATTTGACTGCTGTTGCTTACGTGAGCGTTGTTGTTGGAGTCAAACGGTTGAATCAACCAACACGATTTGAACATCCATGACGTTTGTGTTCGTTGCGCCAGTGATAACGAGATCGCCGACGAGTTTGAAAAAGTTGTAGGAATCGTTGTTTTGTAAATGTTCGCTGGCGACAAGTCCGAGATTTTTTGCGCGAGTGAGGGTTGCACCATCAGCGATTGCGCCTGCGGCATCGGTATCTCCATCAGTGCCATCGGTGCCTGCGCTCAAAAAGACGACATTGGGCGTGCCATCAATCTCGATAGCGGCGGCAAGAGCCATTTCTGTATTGCGTCCGCCTTTGCCGTGTCCGACAACGGTCACGCTGGTTTCTCCGCCTGCAATCAAACAGGCTTTTGCTTTTGACTTTGCGAGTTTTTTGGCGCGGGTTGCAAGGTTTTTTGCGACTTCACGCGTTTCGCCTTGCAGTTCATCGGTTAAAATCCCGGCTTCATAACCGAGTTCTTTCGCATAGTCTTCAATCGCTTTGAGAGCAATTCGATTTGAACCGACAACGATGTTATGCGTGCGTTGAAAGCACTCTTCGTCGGCTTTCGGCGTTTCGGCGATTTTGCCTTCGATGCCGCGTTGCAAGCGCGCACGCACGCTGTCGGGAATCATTTTTTCAAGACGATATTTTTCAATCACACGATAAGCGTCAAGGAAGGTTGACGGGTCGGGCGATGTAATTCCAGACGCAATCGTTCCTAAATCATCTCCAATGACATCGGAAAGAATGAGCGAGAGCATGGTTGCAGGAAACGCCGCACGCGCGAGTTGTCCGCCTTTAATTTTTGAGAGATGCTTGCGCACGATATTGACTTCTGAAATCGTTGCGCCCGATTTGAGCAGGAGCGAGGTCGCGAAGCGTTTATCGTCAAGCGTGATTTCACCCGCCGGGAAACACAAGAGCGATGACGCGCCTCCTGATACGACATTGATAATTAAATCTTCTTCTTTGGCTTCGTTGCACAAGCGAAACATCTCACGCGCATTTTTGTAACTGTTCTCGTCAGGAATTGGGTGCGCAGAGTAAGCAATGCGCAACTCGCTCGGCGCATCTTGGGCATGATGATACTTCGTAACAATAAACGACGACTGAATGCGCTCACCCAACACGTCCTTTGCCGCCCTCGCCATTGCAACGCTCGCTTTTCCCACACCGATTAAGTGAATCCGTTTGAACTGCGAGAGTTGAAATTGTTTCAATTTTCCTTGTGCGACGACGGTCAAAACATCGCCGTCAAGCCGCAACGCATCTTGAACCACTTTGTATCCATTGACAGCATCAATTCCTTTTTTGAACAAAAGCAGCGCATCTGCCTTTAAGCGTGAAAGCGTGTCGAGATTGAGTGTCGCAGACTTCATGAACGTGCTGATTGATTTTGAGTTGTTGTGATAACGGTCGGATTTATCTTAAATTTCTTGAAAATGATTCAACACAACGAAGGCGCGTGAATTTAGTGAGATTTTTCCGCTCTCTGAATTTTTCAAACGCTTAATCTGAACCGTCAAAAAGTAGGACGCTCAATACTATGGCACAAACACCAACCGCTTCCAGCATCAATAAAGACCTGAACAAAGCCCGCAACACTGCCTTTGAACTTGCCGAGCCTGAAAATCCGTATTCGCACATTGCGCCATCTCCGATGGACTATCTTCCTGCTGTCGGATTTTTTCGCATCGGACAACCGATTCAAGGCGCACTCACCATCGGTGTGATGCTGTTTTTTCTCATTGTGATACTTTCAAACCAATTTCTCTTTTGGGGCGGCTTAAAATCGTTCTTCATTTCACTGTTGCTTCTCTTTGTCTCGTTCAAAGATTTGAAAGATGTCTTCACGGTCGACATTCTCGAATTTTGGGTAGCATCGATTTATTGTTTGGTTGGATTTTTCGGCGCGTGGTGGCTATCGGTGCGGATTTATCGCAAGAAGCTTGCGGTCGGCAAACAGACGAAATCGAGCATGAGCCTTTCGCAGATTGCGTGGCGTGAGTTCAAGAAACGCACGATTGCCTTTGTCGCCATGTGCATTGCCGCCGTGCTGTATTCCGTTGCCCTGCTTGCACCGATGCTTTCGCCCTACGACCCCAACGCGCAACAAGATTTCATCGTAACGGCACTTCAACCGCCCGGCACCACGCTCGACTGCTTCTTTCTCAAAGAATCTGAATCACAAACGATTCCTCTACGCGAGGGCGATGACTTTGCCAGCTCGCTCACCAACGCGCTCATCACACAAAACTACGCTCTCCGATTTCGTGGCGAAACCGAGCGCAAAATGATTGTCAATTCTTATCGCATTGAATCCAACAATTTGATTTACAAGCAAGGCTCGCGCGAAAAATCTATTCCGATTTCGGAACTCAAAACCAATTCCGATGGCTCGCCCGTCATTCAAAAGAAATTTTATTTGATGGGAACAGACCAATACGGACGCGATATTTTCAGCCGCGTCATTTACGGTTCACGCATTTCGCTCTCGATTGGCTTTTTGGTTGTTGCGATTGCTATTACGCTTGGCATGATTTTGGGCGTTGTGTCAGGCTATTTCGGCGGCTGGGTCGATACGCTCATCATGCGTCTTGTCGATGTGCTTCAAGCCTTTCCGAGTTTTTTTTTGATTCTCATCATTATTGCGTCGTTTGGCAATTCCATTTTTCTGATTGTGGTAACGATTGCCTTTACAAGCTGGATGGGCGTTTCGCGCTTGGTGCGCAGTCAGGTGCTTTCGCTGAAAGAGCAAGAGTTTGTGCAAGCGGCGCGGGCGTTAGGGCTTTCCAATGCACGCATCATTTTTAAGCACCTTGTTCCCAATTCGCTCACGCCGGTTATCATTGCGGCAACACTTCGCATTGGCAGCATTATTCTCACCGAAGCCGCGCTTTCATTTTTGGGATTGGGCGTTCAACCGCCGACTGCCTCGTGGGGCAATATCATCAACGAAGGACGCGACAACCTTTTGAACCACTGGTGGATTTCCACCTTCCCCGGTCTCGCCATCGTGCTGACCGTCGTTTGCTTCAACCTCATCGGCGACGGCGTACGTGATGCCTTAGACCCACGCCAACGCGAGTAAAGAGGTTTGAGAAGTGAGAAGTGAGAAGCGAGAAGTGAGAAGCGGGAAGTGAGAGTTGAGAATTGGGAATTGAGAAGCGAGAAGCGAGAATCGGGAAGTGAGAAGTGTGAGCCAAATCCGCACTCCGCACTCCACATTCCGAAATCCGAAATCCGCATTCCGCACTCCCCACTCTGCACTCCGCACTCCGCATTCCCAAATCCGCACTCCACACTCCGAAATCCGCACTCCGAAATCCCAAATCCAAAATCTGCAATTCTCACGCTTGGCTATCAATAAAGCCTAAGGCGCGCATCTCCGACCAATACAAGCCGTGCGCCGTTTCTTCCGTGATAAATCCTAAATGCCCACCTGATTTTGGCGTTTCAAGAAAAACGACATCGCTCGTTTTGACTTCATCAAAAGGAAAACACGACGGTGTAAGGAAGACATCGTTTTTTGCGTTGACGATTAAGGTTGGAATCGTGATACGTGAGATAAATTGTTTGGCACTGCATTTAGCGTAGTAATCGTCTGCGCTTTGAAAGCCGTGCAGGGGCGCGGTGTAATGCTCGTCGAAGTCGCGCAAGGTTTTGATGTGTTTTTTGAGATACGGTTCGAGCGAAATGTCGTTTGGAAACAGGGTTGCTTTTTGCTCGATTTTTTGTCGGAGTGAGTTCAGGAATCGGCGTTCATAAAGCCGATTGGAGACACGCGAAATTTGTTTCGAACTGGCGGCAAGGTCGCACGGCACAGAAAACACAACGGCTTTTTTGACTTTGGGAGACAGGGCTTCGGATTGTTCGCCCAAGTATTTGAGCGTTAAATTTCCGCCGAGACTGAACCCGATGAGATAAATTTCATCATACTTTGTGGCGGCGTGTTCAAGGACGGTGTGCAAGTCTTCGGTTGCGCCGCTGTGATAAGCACGTGGAAGTTTATTCGGCTCACCTGAACAGCCACGAAAGTTCCACGCCAGCGCATCAAAGCCACAAAGCGAAGCGGCACGCGCCATACCAACGACATTCGGGCGATGCGAATTGCTCTCCAAGCCGTGAGAGATGATAACCAATTTTTGCGAGGGAAGCGATGATGTGGCGTAGAGCCAATCGCAGTCAAGAAAATCGCCGTCGGGCGTGGCAATGCGCTCGCGTGTGTATGAACTTGAAGCGACTTTGCGAAACAATGCGGGAATAATGGTCTGCAAGTGTCCGCCTGAAACCAACCACGAAGGCGGCTGATAAGTAGAGTGTTCAAGAATTGGCATGGCGATTTTTTTAATACAGAACTCTAAAACTAATGAAAATCACTTACAATGCGCCTGTGGTGCTGACCTTCACGTTTCTTTCAATCGGCGTGATGTTATTGAGCGCGCTCACGGGCGGCTGGTTTGCAAAAAACATTTGCGCTACATACCCAAATCAAAGTTGGCTCAACCCACTCACCTACTTGCGCTTGTTTACGCACATTTTGGGACACGCCGATTGGGCGCACCTTGTGTCCAACTTCTCCTTCATTTTGCTTTTGGGCGGATTGCTCGAAGAAAAATACGGTTCGCAAACGCTCCTTATTCAGATGCTCATTACGGCATTTGTGACCGCTGTTCTTAACAACCTCTTTTTTTCAACCGGCTTGATGGGCGCGAGTGGCATTGTGTTTATGATGATTTTGCTGTCGTCGTTTGTCAATTTCAAACAAGGTGAAATTCCGCTCACGTTTATTTTAGTGGTCTTGCTTTATGTCGGTCGCGAAATCATCAGCAGTTTTGAGCGCAATAATGTGTCGGAATTTGCGCACATTTTAGGCGGCATTTGCGGCGCGGTGTTCGGCTTTTTCCGTCCGTTTCAACACACATGAAACATAATTTGAGGGGTTGCGCTATACTTTGGCTATCGGAAAACTTCGCTCAATCGCAACCATCATCAACATGAAGAAAAAGTTATACCGCTCGTCTCGTGGGAAACTCATCGCTGGGGTTTGCACAGGTCTCGGCGAATACTTTGAAATTGACCCTGTACTCATTCGCGCACTCTTCGTCATTGCACTATTGTCGGGTGGCATCGGCGCGACGCTCTATGTGGTGATGTGGATCATTATGCCAAATGAAGAAACCGTTTTATCCTCACCCTCTCCAACCGACTCTTCCGAACTTTCTGAAACCGATGACAGCATTTTCTCCGAGAAGCATAAAGGTGCTGTCCTGACGGGGTTAGTGCTGGTCGGGCTTGGTATGTTCTTTTTGATTCGCGAGTTCTTCCCGATGTTTAGTTTCAAGTTTATGTTTCCGATTGCCTTGATTGCGATTGGTGCCGTCATCGTCTTCACTGCACTTCGTAAAAACTTGACTTCTT
>Ga0308419_1002388_pt1 | contig 12168 bp, 6 predicted proteins | sample HotsprSampleMS50_FD_203674 | JGI IMG/M metagenome (GOLD analysis project Ga0308419, IMG submission 203674) | Hot spring phototrophic mat microbial communities from Mushroom Spring, Yellowstone National Park, Wyoming, United States - 20090730_MS50 ... | reverse complement strand
GCAGGTCAGCGGTGAGCGCACCAGCACCTCCTGCACTTTGGCCTTTTCAATGGCCTCAGCAGTCGCTTCGTCGATCAACGCGTTGCGATCAACCATGAGTTCGCCGGTCTTGGGGTGCAACACCGGCGCGGCCGCCACGCGGCCCAGCAGGCGCTCGCGCATCTTCTGGCCGCCGATGTCATCGGAGGCGCGAATCCAAACGCCGCTGGTCGTGCCGCAATCCGGCGTGTTGATGATCACGTCCTGCGCCACATCCACCAGGCGCCGGGTCAGATAGCCGGCGTCGGCGGTGCGCATGGCCGTGTCCGCCAGACCCTTGCGCTGGCCGTGCGTCGAAATGAAGAACTCCAGCGCGTCGAGGCCCTCGCGGAAGTTCGAGCGAATGGGCAGCGCGATGATGCGCCCTGAAGGATCGGCCATCATGCCGCGCATGCCGGCCAACTGCGCAATTGGGCCGAAGCCGCCCTTGGTTGCGCCGGACACCGCCATCACACTCAGGTTGCCGATCGGGTCCATGAACTTCTTGACGGCGCTCGCCACCTGGTCTTTGGCCTCTGTCCAGATGGCAATTGTGCGGCTCTCGCGCTCGTCGTCGGTCATCAGGCCGCGGCGGAACTGCCGCTCGACTTCGCGCACTCTGGTCTCAGCGTCGTCGAGGATATTGAACTTCTCCGGCGGAACAGTGATGTCACTGATCGCCACGCTCACGCCGGACAGCGTGGCGTACTTGAACCCGATATCCTTGACGGAGTCGAGGAATTCGATCACATCGTCATGGCGATCCGCGCCCAGCACGCGGAAAGTCTGCGCAATCAACCTCTGCAAGTCGCCCTTGTCGAGCGTGCGGTTGACAAAGCGCATTTCGGACGGAACAATGCGGTTGAAGAGCGCCCGGCCCACCGTCGTTTTGATCACGCGGCGCGCCGGCTTCTCGTCCGGGTAGCGCGCCCCACTATCGTCGAAATACGTGTCCACCAGCAGGTTGATGTTGGCGTGAATATGCAGCAAGCCGTTGGCGAAGGCCATCTCCACTTCGTCGATGCCGCTGAAAGTGCGCCCATCGCCCTTGAGGGAGTTCGGCTCAGCCATGGTCAGGTAATACACGCCCAGCACCATGTCCTTGGACGGCGCAACCACCGGCTCGCCGTCGCTCGGCTTGAGCAGGTTCTGCGTCGAGATCATCAGCCGGCGCGCTTCCTCAACCGCCTTGCGCGAGAGCGGGACATGCACGGCCATCTGGTCGCCGTCGAAGTCGGCGTTGAAGGCGGCGCACACCAGCGGGTGAAGCTGAATGGCCTTGCCCTCCACCAGCAGCGGCTCGAACGCCTGGATGCCAAGCCGGTGCAGCGTCGGCGCGCGGTTGAGCAGCACTGGGCGCGTCTTGATAACGTCCTCCAGCACTTCAAACACTTCAGGCCGCTCGCGTTCAATCACGCGCTTGGCGCCTTTCACATTCGAAGCGTAGTTCAACTCGACCAGCTTTTGAATGACAAAGGGTTTGAACAACTCCAGCGCCATCGACTTGGGCAGACCGCACTGGTGCAACTTCAGATTCGGGCCGACCACGATCACTGAACGACCGGAGTAGTCCACGCGCTTGCCCAACAGGTTGCGGCGGAAGCGCCCCTTCTTACCTTTGAGCATATCGCTCAACGACTTCAACTCGCGGCGCCCGCGCCGGCTGAGCGCCTTGCCGCGCTGCGAGTTGTCGATGAGCGAATCGACCGCCTCCTGCAACATGCGCTTCTCGTTGCGCACGATCACATCCGGCGCGCCAAGCTCCAGCAAACGCTTCAAGCGGTTGTTGCGGTTGATCACGCGCCGGTACAGATCGTTCAAGTCAGACGTGGCAAAGCGGCCGCCATCGAGCTGCACCATCGGGCGAAGCTCGGGCGGGATGACCGGCAGAACCGTCAGAATCATCCATTCGGGCCGGTTGCCGCTCTTGCGCAGCGCTTCGACGATGCGCAGGCGCTTGATCGCCTTCTTCTTCTTGACTTTGCTCAGGCTATGGCGCACTTCGCGCCACAATTCCTTCGCCAACTGATCGAGATCAATTCGGCGCAGGATCTCGTAGAACGCCTCCGCGCCCATATCCGCCTTGAACACCTGGCCAAACTTCTGCTTCAGTTCGCGCATGCGCGACTCGGCCAGAAACTGAGACACGGCCAGCGACTGCAAATCTTCGCGGTCCTGCGCGTAGCGATTGGTCAAGGTTTCCATTTCTTGAGACAACCGCTCCGCGATCACGCGCGTCTCATTGTCAACCTTGCCCTGAAGAATCTCGATCTCGCCCTGAATCTTGCTGACCTGTCGGTCCTTCTCCTCGGTGATCCTGGACTCAATGGTGTTGAGCTGCTCTTTCACCACGCGATTGAGCATGGTGATATGCTCGCGGCCCACCGTGTCGCCCTCAGACGCAATCGTGGTGTTGGTCGGCTCGTAGACAATGGGCACGCGGATTGTGCGCCCTTGCTTGGTGTCGATTTCTTTCTGCAGGCGCTGAGCAGCTTTCATGATCGGCTCGGTCGCGGCAGCCAGATCCTCATCGTATTTTTGGATGGTCGCGTCCAGCGCCTGCTGCAGCTTGACCAGCTGCTTGAGCAACTTGCCGCTGGCGCTGTCTTCCTGCGCCCTGGTCTTGGCCTCCAGGTCTGCGATGCGCTTGTCGTAGTCTTCCTGCAGCCGGCGCAACGCTTTTTGCCGCGCATCCTCGTCCACATAGGTCACGATGTATTGAGCAAAGTACAAAACGCGATCGAGGTTGCGCCGGCTGATATCGAGCAGCGTCCCCAGAAAGCTTGGCACGCGCCGGGTGTACCACACATGCGCCACCGGCGCGGCCAGATTGATGTGCCCCATGCGTTCACGGCGCACCGAGGCCTTTGTCACTTCAACGCCGCATTTGTCGCAAATGATGCCCTTGTATCGAATGTTCTTGTACTTGCCGCAGTAGCACTGGTAATCCTTGGTCGGGCCGAAAATAGCCTCGTCGAACAAACCGTCTTTCTCGGCGCGCAAGCGCCGGTAGTTGATGGTTTCGGGCTTGGTGACTTCACCATAGGACCAGGAGCGAATCTGCTCGGGAGACGCCAGACTGATTCGGAGAGCCTTAAAATCCCGCAGTTCCATTAATTCGCACACTCCTTGTTGGAAAACAAACGAGAGCGCGTGCGATAGCTATCGCCCGCGCTTAAGCACGATTAGTCAGGTTTCTTGATTGTAGTCAAATTATACAAAGCCACGGGTCAAAGTCAATACGCCTGACAGAAAGGATAGTATACCATAAAGCGCATACTCACAGCCCATGACCGACCGCAAACAGTCCGGGCAGTTCCACCGGCAGATGGCCGCGCGCTTTCTCGTGACCGCAGACCACCGCCGCCAGCATCTCCAGAGAGGCCGGCGTGTCACCATATGTTGCCAGATAAGCGCTGACCTGCGGAAACGCCAGTAAATCGTACGCGCTCCAAAGCGCGGCGACCGCCACCCGGCCCGGGCGCGCCGCCTCCAGCGATTCGACCAGTCGCACCTGGCCCGCATAGCGGCGCGCACTGGCTGTTGCCACAATCACGGCCGAGGCGTCGGCAGACGCCCGAACCGCGCGCGCCACATCGCGGCTGGACGGGTTGCGCGCAATCTGCAAGACGCGCAACTTTGGCAGACAGGCGCGCAACGGGCCGGCCACATCCCCCACCCCGCTCGGCACAACCAGCAGAGGGCGACTGTCACCAGCCAGCGGCAAAAGCGCGCCGCGATTCTGCGCCAGCGTCACACTATCCCGCGCAACGGCCCGCGCCGCTTCGCGGTGCGCTTCGGCGCCGACAACGCTGCGCAGATCAAGCGGCGGCCCCAGCGGCTGCCAGTCCAGAATTCCATACCTGGCCTTTGCAAGCAGGATGCGCCTCACTGACTCGTCCAGCCGGGCCGTCAGAAAGGAGTCGGCCTGCACAGCCTTGACAAAACGCGCCATCACATCGCGCTGCCGAACAGCGGAAGCGTTTCGGTCGGCGCCGAAGGCAATGACATCCACACCGGATCGGAAAGCGGCCAGAACGGCCAGCAGCAGATCGCGCTTGCCGTCAATGGCATCCATCGTGATCGAGTCGCTGACAATCAGCCCGTCAAAAGCAAGGCGCTCGCGCAGCACATCGCGCAGCACGCGCGGCGACAGAGTGGCCGGCAGTTGCTCATCAGGATCGAAGGCGGGATAGGCGACATGAGCCGTCATCACAGCGTCCAGGCCGGCAGCAATGGCCGCGCGAAAGGGAGCCAGTTCTGTAGCCCACAATTCGTCTGCGCTGCGCCGCACCACAGGCAACCGAGAATGCGAATCATCTGATGTGTTGCCGTGGCCGGGGAAATGCTTGGCGACTGCGATGATGCCGTTATCGCGATAGGCGGCGACCATTGCCGCGCCAAGCGCCGCCACCAGATCGGGCGAGGAGCCAAACGAGCGCAGCCCGATGACCGGATTGTCGGGATTGTCATTCACGTCGAGCACCGGCGCCAGGTTCATGTTCACGCCGACAGCGCGCAATTCGCGGGCGACACTCTCGGCGACGCGGCGCGCATGGCCGACAGAGCCGGTTGCGCCGATCGCCATGTTGCCGGGGAAACGCGTGGCGCCGGCCGGCAAGCGCGCGACATCCCCGCCCTCCTGATCGACGGCCACAAACAAGGCAATGCCAGCGCCGCTCGCCACAGCCTCGGCCTGCGCGCTGGCAATCAAAGCGACAGCCTGGCGCAGCGATTGAAGATTGCCGGTCTTGTTGAACAGCACCACGCCGCCAACGTGCTGGTCGCGGATCATCATCGTCAGATCGCGCGAGACCCTGGCGCCACTGAAGAAGACCATGAAGACCTGGCCGGCCTTCTGCTCAAGCGTCATGCGGGACATCAACGCGTTCACGCGCGCCGCCTGCTGAGACGTGAAGCGTCCGGCCGGCGCGGGCGTTGGGGGCGGCAGGGCAGCATCTGCGGCGCCGGCGGCGATAGTTGGCGCCGCCGCTTCGGCGAGATCGCCGGCTGTTGCTTGCAAGGCCGGCGCTCTACGCGCGCCGCCTTCTCGCGCGAAGAACGCCGCCGACAGGACAGCGCCGGCCAGCAGCAGCCTGAGAACCAGATGAACTCGCTTCATGCGCGCGACGCTCACGTCTCGGCAAGGAACCGGTCCACGATCTGTTGCCGATACTCCGGCGATAGCGCGCGGAAGTAGGCGCTGTAGCCGGTGACGCGCACCACCAGGTCGGGATGCTTCGATGGGTCCTTGTGCGCTTCGAGCAGTTGTTCTCTGGACAACACATTGATGTTGATGAGCGTGCCGCCCTGGGCATTGTGAGCCTGAATGAAGGACTCGATGGCCTCAATGCCGCCCATCTCGCGAGCCAGGCGCTGGTCGAAATCGATTTGCAGCGGCGCCGAATTGCCCCAGCCCGGTTGCACCGAGGCCACCGCCACGGCCTTGGCGGTCGGGGCGGAGACGCCACCGGCCATGAAGCCGGGGTCGGGATCGGCGCTGTGTGAGATTGGCTCGCCGGCGCGCCGGCCGTTTGGTGTCGCGCCCAGGCTCCTGCCCAACTGCCCAACCACGCCGTGAGAGAACAGGCCGGGGATCACGTTATAGCGCAGCTTTGGGGTGGGCGTGTCCCTGACGAGACGGGTGTACAGATCAGAGACGCGTTTGGCCCAGTCATCTGCGCGCGATCCGCCGCTGCCATAGCGCGGAATGTTGCGCAGCATCAGTCGAACCTTCTCACCCTCCACGCCGGCAAAGTTGTCGGCCAGATGCTGCGCCAGTTGTTGCCAGGTCAGACGCCGCTCTTTGACGACGCGCTGCTCGATAGCGGCGAAAGAATCCGCCACCGTGGCCAGGCCGACGCCATCACACGTGAGGTTGTAGATATCCACCCCGCCAGCCGACACATCCAGTCCGCGCTCGATCGGCCCGTGGCAAAACAGATTGAGCACGATTTCGGGGCTGTTATCCGCCTGGCGCTCCATGTGCCAGTCAAAGCCTTGTTTGATGGTGTCGACGCTCATAGACAGATGGCGCGCATAGTGTTGCCAGAGCGCCTCCATCACATCGCGCCCTTGAAGATCGCGGGCGTCTCTCAGTTCCTGCGTCATATCGGCGAAAGCGTGCAGAAACGGCGAGACGAGACACAGCCGAGTGACATCCTGAAGGCAGTATTCGACGCCGGGCAGCGCCGTCCAGTTGCAGCCGACCTTGGCCCGCAGCCGCGCCAGAGACAATGGCACACCGTTGCGAGCATAGCCCTCGTCCAATCCTTTGGCGCAGGAGTAGCTGGCGCCGGTGCCGTCCTCAAACAGACGCCGAACAGCCTCGCGCAGCAGCGCGGGGTCCAGGCCATCATGCACGCGCACGGCCAGATTGGCCGGGATTTTCAGCCGGTGCATGGCGTCGAGAATGAGGAATGAGATACGGCTGGTCACATCGCGCCCGTCGGGGCCGGGGCCGCCGATCTGCGAGTAGTGCGTATCGTTGAAGAAGAGACTGGCGATAAACCACACCACTTCCTCATCGTCCTGGATACGTCCGGCCTGCCGATCGGCCTCGTAAAACGGGCGCAGCAGCTCGTCGAGTTGGCCCAGCGCGCCGCCGGCGGCCCACATGCGGTCGATCGACTGGAACCAGGCCAGGAACTGGCACGCCTCGCGCAAGGTGCGGGGCGGATGATCGATCAGCCACTCGTTCATCTCGGCGATGTCGAGCAGGTTTTGTTTGACCCATCCATCCGTCTCAGCGGCGGCCATTTCGCGCGCGCGGGTCACATGGCGCGCAATCCATTCCTGCACGCCGAGCACCAGTTGTTCCTCGCCGTCATAGAATGAGGTGTCGGCCGGGTGATTGAGAGTGCGATAGTGACGTATTTTCCGCAACAACCCGCCCCACCCCAGGTCGAGGCCGATGCGCATATCGGGACCGAGGTGGTTCATCGCGCCGATGCCGGTGTACAGCAGGTTGTATTTCTCGTGCAGAGGGTAGAGGTGCGTCGGCTTGTCTTCAGGCCGCCAGCCGCCCACGCCCGGCACAAAACCGACCCAACAGCCGGCCAGCGCGCTGCGCGGATGGATGTACACCGGATGGACACTCAGCCAGGCCCGGAAATTTTCGCCTATGCAGCGGGCGCCATAGCAGCCACCGTCAGGATGATTCGGCCTGGGTGTGAAAGGGATTGGATCGGGCCACGGAATGTATCCATGGTCGTCGATGTCGTGATAGCCGCGCCGGGCGATCTTCAGATCGGTGAACTCTTGCTTGGTTTTGCGAATGGCCTCGATGCATTGCAGATAGACGCCGGCCGGAGCGCGGCCATCAGGCGGCGCCCAATCCATGACGGGCGCAGAAATGCTTGTGGACATGGTGAATTCTCCGCCATGATTGTAGTCCCGCGCCGGCCCAACATCCCGGATTGAGCGCCCTCTTCAATGGCGGCGCCTCGCGAGGCGGCCTCGGCGGCTGCCCCGCATCCCGCCGGACGCGTTCAATCGTCCGCCGGCCTCTCGTCCTCATCGAACGCGCTGCCATCTGTGTTGGCCTTGCACGTTCGCAGCCACACATCCCGCGTCACCGGCTCGAAGCCTTTCCAGCTATAGGGATCAATGCCGGCCACCGGCACGATCTTGCGCACGTCGGCATTGGCCGGCCGTTCACCTTCCTTCAGACTCCAGGGCAACAGCGACCAGGCGTTCATGTAGTGGTTGACCAGCACGCGCCGATAGCCCTGGCTGCGGTTCTTGCGCGAGCGATGCAACAGATAGCCGTTGAAGAACACGACCGTGCCGGCTTTGACTTCCACCGGGACCTCCTCCGACTCGTCGAAGCCGTAGCTCTCCGGCGCGAAATCGAACTCGTCGGGGTTGTTGTGCGGGCGCTGGGGAAACAGATAGCCGGTGCGATGCGAGCCGGGAATGACAAACAAACACCCGTTTTCCACCGTGGCGTCGTCCATAGCTATCCACGCCCCGATCAACGAGCGATCACGGGTGGGGATGTAAATCTCATCTTGATGCCACGCCTGGCCCTGAAACTGGGGCGGCTTGACGAACAACATCGACTGCATGCACTTGACGCTGCCATCCCAGTAAGGCAGATGCGCAGCCGTGATCTGGCTGAGCACGCCGCAGATTTTCGGATGCTTGACGTACTTGAGCATGATGGGGCTGATGTAATGCGGCTGGTGGATGCACAAAATGTTGCGCAGCACCTCCGCGTCGGACATCGTGGCCGGCAGCGGCTTCAACGTCTGATTCGGGTAGCCGCCGCGCGCAATAAAGGCCGTGTCGCGCTTCAACTCATCCAACTCATCCGGCGTGACCAGGCCCTCCACGATCAAATACCCTTGTTCAACGAAAAAGCGCACCTGCTCTTCATTCAGCATCTTCGGGACTTCGATGCGATGCGCGGTGTCAATCCGGCCTTCCTTCACCTGTCCGTTCGTCGGCGTCGTTGCAGTTGCCGTTCCCATTTGCATTCCTCCATATGACAACACAGTTTTTCACAGAAAGCGAACGCCCTCTGTGATACCATGCAGCGCGCCGCCTCACCATAGCCGGCATGCGTCGAAAACTATCTGCAATTATCATCGGCGCGCTGAAAAATAATGGAACGCGCGATTCAAAACCTATCCAGAACCATCCGGCGCGCCGCCGCCAATGGCGTGTTCTTTGGCGAGGTGCAGTATCGGCCCGGCGGCGTGTGCGGGCCGCGCGTGCAAAGCGACTTTCAGATTGTGGTGATGGAACAGGGCCAGGCCGGCGTCGAAATCGACGGAGAGACATTGCTCATCCCGCCGCGCCATGCCGCTCTGATGCTGCCCGGCCGGCGCGAGTTCTTTCGCTTCACGCCCGACGCCGACACCCATCACACGTGGTGCGCGGTTCATCCCAGTCTGGTGTCGGATGAGTTGAGCCGGCGACTGGCGCGGCTGCCTGCGTGTCAAATGCTGAGCAGCCGGCTGCGGGCGCTGATCGAAATGGGCCTGAACGCGCCGACCGCCGAGGTCTCCGCAGCAGCCGGCGTCATCGAGCATCTGGCGCTGGCGGTTCTATACCAGTATGCCTGCGATGCCGAAGCCGCCCATCGCGAGCGCGCGCAACCCGAAGCCTTGCGCGCAGCGCAGACATTCATCAGCGAGCATCTGGCCGAGCCGCTCACCCTGCGCGCCGTCGCTCAGGCGGCCTACATCACCCCGCCGCATCTGATCCGGCTGTTCCGGCAGCGCCTGGGCACAACGCCGGCGCGTTATTGGTGGCAACTACGGCTGGATCGCGGCGTTGAATTGCTGCGCGAGACCGGCCTGCCCATCGCCGAGATTGCCCAGCGCACCGGCTTTCGCAATCCCTTTCATTTCTCGCGCATGGTCAAGCAACGCTATCAGATGTCGCCGCGCGCGCTGCGCCAGCGCGCATGGAACACGACGTAGAGACGCGCTGCGGCGCGTCTCTACGCGGCGCGTCTCTACGCGGCGCGTCTCTACGCGGCGCGCCACCGGTCGATGGTGTCCTGGCGCAGCGGCATACCGAAGCCCGGCCCATCTGGCACATACATGAATCCATCCCGGATGGCCGGCTGCTGAACAGGCAGGTCGTACCACATCGGGTCGCGCTGATAGTTGGGGAAAATCTCCACATGCAGGCCGTTGGGCACAGCGGCGAGCAGATGCAGCGCGATCTGCGGCTCCTCGTGATGGGCCATGCTCACGCCGAAACTGTGCGCCATCGCGGCAATGCGCCGCCATTCGGTGACGCCGGCGGCAATGGTGACATCGACATTCAGAATGTCTACGGCGCCGCGCACGATCAGATCGCGGCAGCCGTGACGCGAGATCTCGCCCTGGCCGGCGTTCACCGGGATGCCAAGCGTTCGCACGCGGGCGTTGCCCTCGATCTGGTCATGCCAGCGCACCGGCTCTTCGAGCCAGGCCAGGTTGAGATCGCGGGCGCCGCGCGCAAACTGCATGGCTTCGGCGACCGTCCAGGCCTGATTAGCGTCGACGCACAAATGAAAGCGGGGACCGCCGGCTTTGCGCGCCACACGCGCTCGCTCGATGTCTTCTTCCACAGACAGATGGCCCACCTTCAACTTCATGCCGAAGATGGCGTGCTCTTTGTAGTGCTCGACTTCGCGCTCCAGGTCGGCCAGCGTCTTGCCTTGCATGACATAGCCGCCGATAGCCAGCACCGGCGCGCGGTCACGGTAGCCGCCCAACAGCTTGAACACCGGCTGATCGAGCGCCTTGCCCAGCGCGTCCCAACAGGCGTTGTCCACCGCCGCAATGGCCTGCGTCTCGACGCAATGCTTGGCCAGATCGAGCGTGTGAATGCCGCGATTGTTCAGATCGACGCGGGTCAGCCACATGCGCTCCCAGTGTTTCTCCACGTCGCGCACGTCTTCACCCGCCAGCAACGGGGCATAAATGTCATTGACGATGCGGCACACCTCCATCTGATATTGATCTTCATCGCCGCCGAAGGTTTCGCCAACGACGCCGTTGTCCAGCGTCACGCGGGTGACGATTGTATTGCGGCTGGTGATCTTATACGTGCCGCCCTGGAAAACGTCCTCAAGATGGCGCACAAGCGGTATGGCTTCGATTGATTGGATTCGCATAAATGACATCCGATAGTTGACAGGTTGCGCCTCGCGCGACGCCTCAGGGGCGCGCTCACGGCGCGGTTTGCTGGTCTTCGGGGCGCACCTTGAGCTTGAGGCCATCAACGCCGACCACGCGCACATGCCGGCCGGCCGCAACCGGCCCGCCTTCGCTCTCCGCCGTCCACAACTCGCCGGCCAGTTGCACCGTGCCGCGCGGATTCAGCGCCTGACGCACTTCGGCCACCTGGCCCACCAACGAGGCCACCGGCGCCACACCCACCGGCCGGCGCCGCGCCCGCAGAATCAGGAACACCAGGCTCAGGAAGGCGGACCCGATCACCGCTGACACCCCGATCACAAAAGGCACGGACACCTGGAAGTAGGGCAGAGAGCCGGGCGAGTTGAACAGCACCAGCACGCCAATGACCAGCGATATCACCGCGCCCACACTGAGAAATCCAAGCCCGGTCTGTAGATCGACCAAAAACAGGATTACGGCCAGGCCGATGAAGATCATCCCGAACCAGTTAACGGGCAACACGCCCAGGCCATAGAACGCCAGCGCCAGACAGATGACGCCAACCAGGCCGGGGAAGCCGATGCCGGGGCTGGACAATTCGGCCAGCACGGCCTGCACGCCGATGAACAACAACAGGAAGATGATGTTCGGATTGGTCAGCAGATTCAGCAGCGTTTCGACGAAGCTCATGTCCAGCGGCAGGACCGCCAGATCGCCGGTGCGCAGCGTCACCGGGCGCTCCTGCACCTTGACCGTGCGCCCATCGAGCTGGCCCAGCAGATCGGTGACATCGCCGGCGATGATGTCGATCAAGCCGGCCGCTTTGGCTTCTTCGGCTGTCGCCGCTTTGGCTTCTTCGATGGTGGCTTCGGCCAGCGCAATGGCTTCCGGGCCGCGCTCTGCGGCGAGCGTGCGCGCCTGCGCCTTCAGCACATTCTTGACTTTGGCTTCCATCGTCTCGCCGATGTCCTGCCCCTCGCCGCCCACCGGGCTGGCCGCGCCAATGGCCGTCTGTGGGGCCATGGCGTTGGCATGACCGGCCAGCGTGATGAGCGTGCCGGCGCTGCCGGCCACCGCGCCGCGCGGCGCAACATATACGATCACCGGCGTGCGGCTCTCCAAAATCGAGTTGATGATCTTGTCCATCAAATCGATCGCGCCGCCCGGCGTGTTCAGTTGCAGGATGATGACCTCGCTGCCTTGCAAGGCCGCCGTGTCGATGCCGCGCTGAATGTAGTTGGCCATCGCCGGCGTCAGCGGCCCTTCGGCCGTCAGGAGCAGCGCGTGCCGGCCAACACCACCATCCACCTGCGCCAGGCCGGCGCGCGGCAGCGACAGCGCAGCAATCAGGCTGAGCCACACGGCAAACATAATCGTCACAGATCTCATCCTTCTCATCGGACAGCCTTCTTATTCTTATCTATACCGGTCTCTCTGTCGCTCAGTATATCCGCCCGCTCTCCCTCTCTCCTGCTGCCCTGCCCTGCTGCACTGGACGGTGAGCCTTGTCGAAGCAGAGCCGGGCAGT
>Ga0308419_1002387_pt1 | contig 12168 bp, 9 predicted proteins | sample HotsprSampleMS50_FD_203674 | JGI IMG/M metagenome (GOLD analysis project Ga0308419, IMG submission 203674) | Hot spring phototrophic mat microbial communities from Mushroom Spring, Yellowstone National Park, Wyoming, United States - 20090730_MS50 ... | reverse complement strand
CTTTTTAAGATTATAAACAAAAATTTTTAAATATTTCTTGGAAAATTTTGATATGAATTGCTTTTTTTACGGTAACCTGTGCTTATTTTGACGCTTACGAAACAACAAGATCTTGTATTGATGTCCAGGAGTGATGTTAACTGGTTTGATAGAAGAGCTACCTACAATTGGTCTTTGAAATATGATTCAATGAGCAATGTAACCCGTGATGTTGTATTTTTTATGCCGTTATCATTGCTATTGTCTGATTATATACGCCAGGATATCCTTACTATTTCAGTGCTGTATATTGAAACCTGGCTCATTGCCAATGGCGTAAAGGATTGTTTGAAATCAATAACAGGTAGGCCGCGCCCATATGTTTATAATGAAGATGTTGATGACGAAATTAAAATGACACGCGATGCAATACGTTCATTCCCGTCAGGGCATACTACTACAGCGTTTTTTAGTGGTGCATTTTTTGCTACAGTATTTTCGGATTATTATCCCAAGTCAGAATGGAAACTGCCAGTATGGATTGCGTCGCTGAGTATAGCTGTAGCCACCGGATATTTCAGGTATAAAGCTGGCAAACATTATCCAACAGATATTCTTGCTGGTGCCGTTATTGGAGGTGTTGTAGGGTATGGCGTGCCTTATCTTCATAAAGAATGTAGTAATGTAGCGATAGTTCCTACGGGAGATGGTATAAGTATTGGCATCATGATAGCAATTAATTGATTCATGTATAAAAAAATAAAAAAATATATTGACAAAGTGATAACGATTTCATTATGAAAATAAGCCTCTTTCCGAAATTTTGGGATTTTTAAACATGTACATTATTTGCCTTTTGTCAATTTATGTGTTAGCAATATTTATTAAATATTTCAAAGTTATAAATCCTGGAATATTAAGGACTTATGTAACTTCAATGATTAAGGCAATCAAACACAACATTGGACACTCTTTTCCACAGTTTTATATTATAAACAGTATTGGTGATAATGTTCAATTTTCCCAACATTCCGGAATGAGCCGAAAATAATAATACAGGTTTAATCGTTTAAATTTTTTATGATCTCTGCTTGTATAAATTGTGTTTTAACATCCGCTAAAGTTGAAATCCATCTTCAAAACGCTATTCCTTCCGATTGCGTGTAATTTGTATCACTTATATAATAAAGTGAGTTTATCATCGCATTCCATGGAATATCTTATACAAGCAGGTTAAACATTTAATAATGCTGGAGGAATATATGATGAAGGCAAAACGAACAATTGTTATTGTAGCAATGGTATTACTTTCCATGTCGCAAGTTTTTGGAGCTGATATTAATAAGGGCTCACAACCATATCCTAATCTGTATATCAATATTCCTTCTATTTCCTTAAATTGGTTTGAGATGTATATTAACCAGGGCACTTTCGATATAGGTGCCTGCTTTAGTACTTTAGAGGGTGATGCAATTGATGGCAAACATATTGGATTAGGATTTTCGGGTATGCAAAATATTTGGGGGCCATATATTGGATTTTCAATTGGGCCATCCATTGATTTTAGCTGGGGAAAATTGTATGATGATGATAACAAGAAATATAATGTATTTTCTGAAAGGATACCAGTATCTTTACTGGTACAGGTTTTGCGCATAGATAATGCTGCTATTAATCTATATGCTGGAGGAGATATTAGCATAAATGCCCCTTCTATGGATGTTCAAGGTGATACATATGAGTCTGCTTCTGTTTTTGGTTCATTTTCCTATGGATATCATTTTGGAATTCAGGCAAGTGGCAAATATGCGGGGCTGGCTCTTGGCGCTGTAGCAGGAATGCAGAGTGCAAAGTTTAATGAGAGCAAACTTGAATATGAAAATATAGATGATGGCAATACATATTATTTTAAATTACCTGCTGAAACAGTGACCGGTTATTTTTATGGTATCAAGTTAGCCATAATACCCTGGGATATTTCTGTTAGTTATACCACACAGACCTATAAAAAGTCGGATAAAACCGAATTTCCTGAATTTTCGCAGCACTCGTTTATGATAACCTTTATAGTAGGATGAGACCATAAGGATGTCAGGGAGGAAAAAAAGGAGGAAAAGCCTAAGCCAACAGTTGATACACTATAATAAGTATCTATGAAATTTTAAATATTATGAATCCTACAATTAATGAAACGAGGTGGACATGAATTCATATAAATTACTTTTTGTTATGATGATAATTACCGTCATGATGACAATTGGTTGCGTGTCAACGCAGCCGGAGAAGGAACCGGTAAAAACTATTCCGTTTCCTGAACCGGTTACAAATAATATGTCATTTTGCAAACCAGTTAATGTTTATACTAAAGAAAAAGCTGATGCTATTTTGCAAAATTTGCAACCGTACATTTACCAGTTGCGAAGTGAAACCGTTTTAGCAAAAGCTGATGATGTTATTGTGGACAGTGAAGCAATCAAGATAAAATGGATATGGGAAGAACAAGAAACTGAAGTAGTATCCCAACAATCAACAACATCCAATGATGCAGATGCTACCGGTGCTATTGTTAAAGGATTATTAAGCGGCAAAAAAGAGGATGTAATTGGGGCTTTACTGTCAGGAATGGATTCGTCATCTCAAACAACATCAACCCAAACTCAGGTTACTAAAAAGGTAGAAAAGCATAATAAAACAATAGTTATGTTTGAAGATGTCAGTAATATATTTAGGTATGGGTCAAACTACATCATGATAAAACTAAAGAGTGGTGAAGACATATATATAGTCTGCAATAATGAGTATTATTTGCAAAAGTGGATAGATGCATTTTATTCTGCAATGAATGCACGGGGGCATAAATTTGATTTTATGCTTGGTGTGATATGCCAACGAACACCAATGACAAAGGAACAAATGGCCTATACCAATCTAACCGGAGGTGCAGTAGTTCTGGGTGTGATGCCGGGAAGCCCTGCAGAAGAGATGGGGTTGGAATATCTTGATATTATCACAAAAGTCAATGGTGTGCCTGTTACGTCGCTTGGTGATTTAGTAAATTATTTGAAGAATAAAAAACCCAAGAAAAATGAAAAACTTACATTTGAGATTGTAAAAATCAGAAGTGAAGGTGATGAGGTACGTAAAACTACTGTGATAAAAGACCTGATTGTAAAAAATTAGAAATTTAGTGACTTTAAATACACATCGTTAAATTCATGATGCGATGATAAATCAATTGTGGTTATATTATTTTTCATTGTGGCAAGTGATTGAATAAATTTTTCATTGCGTATTGCTTCAATGGCTGCCATCAGTGATGTATTGCCTATTGCGTTGTAGTGCGCATTTGTGAAGTGTGGAATAAATGATAACCTGGTAAAATTATTAATATCAACATTCTTGCCAAATGCTCCTGCTATGTAAACAGTGTTGATATCAGGCTCTGTTAATCCTGCTTCTTTAAGCAAAATGCGCGAAGCAGCAAGACTGGCAGCTTTTGCCAGTTGCACATTGCGTATATCAATCTGTGTCAGTGTTATACAATTCAAAAGTTTTAATGCCTTTATGCCGTTGGTGTATTCCAGGCTAACCTGGCCTTTAAATTTTTCAGGTATTGCATTCTTTATAACACCGTTTGAATCTATAATTCCCACCTGTAATAAAATAGCTATGATATCAACAAGCGCTGTGCCGCTTAATCCTGTAGGTGTACCCAATGAGGTATAGGTAAGCGTTGAATCTTGAAGCATAAAGTGTGTGATGGCCCCTTGGGTTGCAGTCATGCCGCTTGATATGTTCATGCCTTCAAGTGCCGGACCCATTGCACAGGATGTTGCAATGATGCTGCCGTCAGTTTTTATGATTGCCATCTCGCCGTTTGTGCCAATGTCAAAGAAAAAGCTGTTATAACCTTTTGTATATATAGTAGCAAAACCGCCTAAAAAATCACCGCCAAGAAATGCACTGACTACCGGCAGCACATAAACGCTGGATTTGGGAAAAATATTCTTAAATGGGCGATAGTTACTGTATTCGTCAAATGTCGTTATGGGTGCAGAGTATGGATAAGTGCCAAGTGGTGTGATGTCAATGCCAAGAAATGAATAACTCATAACGGTATTGCCGCTTATAGCTATAGCTTTTATATTATTAAAATCTGTTTGCGATAGCTTGCAGGTTGTTGCAATAAGTGATATGATTGTGTCCGTAAGCAATTGGGTAAGCTTTTGTGCAATCTTAGGATTGCCGGCATTGCTTATGCGTGTAATAACATCATGGCCAAAGCGTCGTTGAGGATTAAGTAGCGTTATTTCAGGATGCACAGTGCCAGTTGTAAGGTCAACAAAAGCAATCTGTAATGTGGTGGCGCCAATGTCAACAGCAACACCGTATGTGTGTGTTGGGTCTAGAAGCGGATAGTGTATATATTCACGGATGCTATCGGCCAGCACAGTTACATTGCCTTCAATGATTGCGCGGCAGGCTAATCTACGGTTACTATCGCCCAAACTTTTTTCAAAATTGTCAGGCTGCGATAATTCACCTGTAGCTTTTAGCGCACACTTTTTACATATACCTTTGCCACCGCACGGCGTATTAATAACAATACCGCATTCAAGCAGGGCGTCGGCAATGCTAACGCCCGCATCAATGGTTATGACAGTATTATGCGGAAGTATGGTAAGTGTAACTTTTTTCGTTTCCATTATTATATATTATATAGTGTGTTTGATTCAATGGGCGCATCGTATATGTAGTGCGAAATAAAGTAAATATTTTTTATTTTTTTCTTTACAGATGAAAAGTCCTTGCTATGAAACAACAGTATGAATACTATCGTTATGAAATTTACCAATAGGATAGTTTAGTGCCGATGGATGCAACTATCATATCATATCCGGATACAGCTTCAATTAATTTACTATCGCTTACCGCAAACAGGTCAAAATATATGGTGCCATTTGCCGGTAAGTTCCGTGTTGTTGATTTTGTCATAGGAAATGCAAAGGAATTAGATGCACAAACTGTTATCTACAGCAACATTAATGATGATTTAGCTCAGTATGTAGCATTGCATGGCATTGATGAAAAAAAACTTAAGGTTGTAGTTAATGAATTCAACAGTATAGATTTTTTCTATTCACTTATCCGTGATAGTGATTCTGCTTATTTTATAATATATAATGGCGATAATCCCGGGATTATAAACTTTGCCCACTTAATTGAACGATTTGTAAAATTGAAAAAACCTGCTGCTCTTTTCAAGATGCATTTTAATGATAGAGCACGCATGGCACACCGTATACTGGTAAGTACTAAAAAGGCTTTGCTTGTAACATTGCGGCAGGCGTTGAAGCATGAACATACATCGCCCAACATCTTTGAAATGATTATCAATATGATGGTGAATGAGGGGTTGCCAAAACAGGAATTTTCATGTATGTACTGGCCGTTTAGCACAGTAGTTGATTATTACAATTATAATTATGAGGTTATTAATAAACCTGAATTTTCAAAGCATGTTTTCAATGGCCATATACATTCCAAAATACAGTTATACCGCTATTCAATGTTGGGCCCGCATGCTAAGGTTGTGCATACATTTTTATCCGACAGTTCATATATTAACGGCGAGGTGATTAACTCAATAATTTTCCCTGGTGTGGAAATTGCAGAAGGCGCTGTTATACGTGATTCAATTATTCTGCCCTATAATAAGATTGGTTCAAAAGCACGCATCATGCGTAGCATCATTGATGAACGCACCGTACAGCCGTTTGACAAAACGCCGCTTACTATTGGCAATGGCTGTAAAATTGGCACAACCGAAGAAGGCATGAAAAATAGTGACTACCCTAAAGTGCTGTTTAATAGCGTAACGCTAATTGGTAAAAACTGTACTATACCTGATGCTATCACTATAGGTGGCTGCTGTTATATTTCACCCGGTAAAACCCCGGCTGACTTTGAAAAGCGAAAATATATTTATAACGGTACATCGGTGTGACATGTTCTTCCCCTATTCAGATGAAAATCCCACACGGTCTTTTCCGCTTTTTACGGTTATGCTTATTATTCTGAATTGTGTTGTTTACTATCTTGAAGTTTATGGGCAACCAAGTTTTGAAAATATACTGAAAATGTATGCGTTTGTTCCATGCAAGGTTAACAAGATTAATTTTTATGATTACAATCACTTTGTACCATTTATAAGCCACATGTTTTTGCATTTAAATATTTTCCATGTGGCATCCAATATGCTTTTTTTATGGATTTTTGGCAATAATATTGAAGATGTATTAGGTATTATTAGGTTTTATACTTTTTATATTATGTGCGGCCTATCAGCTGCTTTGACATTTTATCTGTTTCACCATAATGAATGCATGCCCGTTATTGGTGCTTCTGGTGCTATATCAGGGCTTTTGGGTGGGTATGTTGTGTTGTTTCCATCGGCACGCATTAAGGTGTGGTTTATGTTTTTTATTCTGCGCTTGCCAGCATGGTTTTTTATTTTGCTGTGGTTTTTAATTCAGCTTGCCAATCTATATGGTGAAAAATTAGGAATGACACAGGTGGCATGGTCAGCACATGTTGGTGGATTTATTGCCGGGTTTATACTTATATTGTTTTTTAAGAAGAAATATTGAATGTATATAATTTTGAGCGATAGTTACTGTTTAAAAAAATATTGCTTTTAAAAGGAGGAAATTGATGAATTTTGAAACAACAACATGCATATCCCATGAACACAGAGAGATTTTAGAATTGTATGCAAAAAAATACAATGTATCGTTGCGCAATTTGATTGCGATGCTGGTTCAGTATATTGCTGAACATGAAAAAATTATGTTTAATGGTAATAGAAGGATAAAATATCGAAACAGAAAGGGCCCTCATACCTGGCAAAGAATGCATATTGTTTTATATCCTCAGGAATATGAATTTGTTTTGGATATGAAGAAGGTGTATAAGATGTCATTTGCTTTGATTATTGCTTTTGGTATTGATTTTGTACTTGAAGAGTTTATTAAATTGATACTAGAAAAAGAAAACACCGATAACTATCGTTTATGTAATTATCATTTTGAGTTTGGTGAGGATGAAGGCATTAAATATTGCCACATATACTGGGGACTACCCACAAAAATACTTACAAAAATACTTAAATTGCCACAAAATAGATTGCTTTTATAAGAATTTTTCTTACTGAGAAGGAAAATGTATATAAATGTAGCCCAATACTGAATATTGGAACAATACATCTATGTATAATGTCAAAAAAACTGCCAGCTATTACTGGCAGTTTTCTCAATATATCTAATGATCAACATTATCGGGATGTAATGAATGTAGCATGTTTTGTTAGCTGGAATAAAAATCTTTTATCAGTAGTTTCATATCCTGGAAGAAGCCTTGATACCCTCTCCATAATGGTGTAATTGACATCAAAATCCCATGTACCAAGCCGTAGTGTTAAGCCACCAACACCACCTTTGCCAGTATTAGTCTTTTCCATTAAATCCGTATACTGATAAATAAAGCCACCTCTCAGTGATAGCCAGTCAAAAGGCCATATTTCAATGGATGGTATAGTGCGGCTAGCCCATCCTTCGCGCTTGTATTGGCTGCTGGCAGCGCCTGCACTTGTGTAAAAATCAGTAAGTTGCTTTAATACCAAAAATAGACGTCGGTTTAAAAATACACCTGTTATTGTAGTTTCCCATACTGAAGGGTAGTGAGCTTCTAAAATGACCCTATCTCCTGATGGTGTTGTACTGGTGTATGGTGGAAGATAAGGTTGCTGTTGTGTATTGAAATTGTATGAAGTATCTATATAGAGACTTTTATTAAGAAAAGTAAATAAAAGCCCAAAGCCAAATGATGCATCGCTGCCTTTATATAGATCAACTTTACTATTATCTTCTTGCCAGATATGGCTGCTATATGCCGCTATGGATAAGCCCGTACTTAACCAATCACAAATAGCATAACCAACCCCAAGGGAAAGCCCGTAGTGATCTTCCAATGGATGAAAGAAACTAGTTTGTTGCCCTTCAAGATAAAAAGTATATGGTGTATTTACTTTTGGATCAACTCTGGAAGCCATAAATTCTATATTAATGCCCCAACGATTACCCAATGGAAATTCATATCCAACCCTGTTTACTACATTGCCCGTTTCATCCAGTTTATATCCATCACCAACATCTTTTGGTTCAACCGAACCACCGCCTAAATTATCCTGACTTATGGTAAAAGTCCAGTATATTCTATCTTGTTGGATAGTTCCTAGTACAGCAGGGTTTTGTGATGGTATATAAAAGTCAAGTTCCACTTTAAACTTTGAAGATGTCACTGATAGTTTTGCTATATACTCCTTTATGACATCGTTTTCGGGGTCAAACTTTTTAGCTTGTTGTAATTCAGCACGTGCTCTTTCTGTATCATTCTTGTCAATAGAATCAACTGCTTTTGAAAAAGCAACTACAGCCCTTTCATTCTTTTCCTCTTTCTTTTCCAACTTGGCAATAGTCGAAGTATCAGCCATTGCATTGAGTGCTTTTAAAATACCTCCGGCAAAATATGCGCTGATATATTCGTATTTTGACAATTTTTCAGTCAACTTATCCTGCCATATAACTTTTCCTGTTTGTACATCTATAACCTGAGCAGTGATAATGACAGCTTCGGCCATATCAATAATTTTACCTGATACTATATACTGTGCAGCTAACATCTTTCCCATTTCAATTTGTTGCTCACCAGTTAGCATAGCAAATTCAACTTCTTTCATCATCTCCGAGCGTTTTTCGCGACTTATTACCGTTATGTTTTTTGATTTTCCAAGCTCAAAGCTTATAAGCTCGGCAATTCCTTTACCTATGTATTTATATGAAGGGTTGGAACTTTCAACAGTAAAATCTGAAATAGAAATAGTTGTTGCAAATGCATGTATGCTAAAAGATAAAATCGCAGTTACAAGTATAAAAATTCGCTTCATAATGCCTCCTATAGAAGAATTAAAAAGTTATAAGTCATATACAGTGTTTTTAATGATGATCTAGAAAAAAATATGTCAATAAAAAAATACTGGTAGTAAATGATGGTTTTATATTGCATAGAATTATTTGGTAATGTATCAATATTTGGAGAATACAAAAAGTCTATTTGATTACTGTGTAAGAAGCTAACTGCCTTTCCTTTGCAATCTTATTGGATTGTTTGAAACACTATCGCTTAATTCCTTCATTCCATTTGAGCTCGCCGATTATAGTCGATTTGAGTAGCCAAAGCTATTGTGCTATCTGATTATTTGAAAATCAGTTTTACAAAATCCATATATTATGCCTCTCTTTTTAAGGGTTAACTTGTTAATAAGCTATTTTTGCCTACTCTTTTGTTTAACAAGAAAACTATCAAAAGAAGAGTAAACTTATTAGCAGTCAACCCTTCTTTTTCAAGAAAGGTTGCACTTGTTACTTGAACCCAAGAATATAAATTTGTGATTACATAATTGATTGCGTGTTTGTTTTGTAATTGACATATAAAAATATTTTTCTGTAAATTTATATGTTATCTTAAATATTGTAAAATAATAAAGAAATTAAATGCTGAAATTAAAAATAAACTGTTTCAAACTACTATTCTTCGTTTTAATTTTATTTTTTTCATCACCTTTGTTTGCTGACACTGCTGTGCTTCCCTATAAGGTTGAAAGTGCCGATAGTTCCTATGATGAAACCTTAGGCAAGGAGTATGCAAAATTAGTTGCACTGGCAATGCACATACAAAAAGGCATTGCAATATATTCCCATGATCTTCTTGAGAAAGATTTACATGAGTTTTCTATTGACCCACAGGGCGTGGTGGGAAGTGAAGCGCTGGATATATTAGGCAAATCCCGCTACATTGACCGCATACAGATTGGCACGCTTACCAAAACAAAAAGAGGCTTTGCAGTTAAAAGCATTGTGTATGAGGTTGCCACACAAAAAATAATTTCCCGATGCACTGAATATGCTGATACACTGTTTGAACTTGCAAACACAGAAATGCGTTCACTGTACCTTAATTTCCCTGATAACACACTTGCGCCGGGGAAAAGTGTATATGATATTGCCTTTCTTGTAGATAATTCATACAGTGCAAGCCGGGAGTGGAAGGATATTAAGCGCGGCATCATCACGCTATGTGATAGCATAAGCGATAACTGGTCAGATATGCGCGTTTACATTGTGCCAATGCTTTCGCAGTCAAAGAAGATTGGAACGTATGCAATTGCAAGTGCTACAACTCTGGATGACACTTTACAGGAACTATCGCTTACTAAGGGAATTGTTAAAAGCATAACACCACAGATTGGCTACATTGCAAAAAGTTTACCGTGGCGTAAGGATGCAAAGAAGCTGTGTGTGATTATTGCAGCTTCTTCTTGCAACTACACTGAAGCGCGTTCAATGCGCTTTATACTGAAAAAAAATAATGTTACTATCTATGCGGTTGGTACAGGGACATTGACGCATGCTGACCGCGTTGCGCTTTCACAATTTGGCGATAGTTACTATGATATAACTTATCATCAGCGCATGTATGATTTCAGTGGCAATCCGGTTGATGTCTTCTGTGAGGCAGGAAGGATATTCCATGGAGATGCCGGATCTCGCTGGAGAAACGGCGTGACTACTAAGACAAAAGCAGCAAAGCCATTTGTTGCAGAGGTGTTTGGCGCAACCGCTGCCCTGCCGTATGAACTGCCCACCATTTATCCAAAACTATCGCCCATTAAAATTCTTAACACCGATGAATTGGAAAACAATATTGTTGATATTTGCCAGGCGATTGCAGCAGCCAGTACGGTGCAGGGAAAGGACATAGCACGGGTACTGTTGTCAGGTGAGGGGTATTCGCTGTGGCTTCCGGTTGCAGATGCGAGTGTACTTGCATATCTTAAGCAGAATCAGAATATACGTATGTATATAGGCATTTCGCCAAAACAGGATTTGAGCGCGCCGTATGGTGTGGCACTTTTACCGGTTGCTGTCACCGGAATGCCGGGCAGCCACATACCTTCCATGCTAAAAATGACACTTAAGGATATTATACAGCGTAAAGGTTTTTCAAAAGGGCTTTTTAATCCGCCAGTGTGGTTTGTGCCTGTTACTGTAACACAGATTATGGTATATGGCAGCCAGGATGATATACGCAACAAATAATACTTGACGGTTGGAAATAAATTGAGTATATTATATATACATATTCGTTATGTAAATCTTTGCTTCCTGTTGGGGCAGGGAAAAAAATATAAAATAAATTGCCTTTCTGTTATAGGTTCCTGCATTAGCACTCTCCATGAAGTGTTTATTTTTTATCTATGGAGGATTAATCTATGCGCATGGACAAGCTGACATTAAAGTCACAAAATGCGTTATATGAGGCACAAAATATTGCTACACAATATAATCACCCTGAGATTCATCCAGAGCATTTATTATATGCACTTGTAAATCAGGAAGATGGAATTTTCAGGCCCATAGCCCAGAAATTAGGGGTTGCTGTTGATGATATAAAGCATGAGGTAACGCTTTCTTTGCAGTCATTGCCAAAGCAGTATGGTGCAGGCCCTGGCGGTGGTACTATGTCTGCTGGGTTGCGCGATGTGTTGAACAATGCCTGGAATGAAGCAGTTGCTTTGAAAGATGAATACCTAAGCACTGAGCATCTTATCTTAGGGCTTGCAACAACCGGTAAAAATAAGGCACGCGATATTTTAAACTCACATGGATTTACCAAGGAAAATATACTGCGTGTGCTTGCTGATATTCGTGGCAGCAAGCGTGTAACCGATGAAAACGCTGAGGATAAGTACAATGCGCTTGAGCGTTATGGCCGCGATTTAACTAAATTGGCACGGATGAACAAGCTTGATCCTGTTATTGGCAGGGATGAAGAAATTCGCCGTGTGATGCAGGTGCTATCGCGCAGAACAAAAAACAATCCTGTGCTTATTGGCGAGCCTGGCGTTGGCAAAACTGCCATTGTTGAAGGATTGGCTCAGCGTATTGTTGCCGGTGATGTGCCTGAGAGTTTAAAGAATAAGCGTGTAGTTGCCCTTGATATGGGTGCACTCATTGCCGGTGCAAAATACCGTGGTGAGTTTGAAGAGCGCTTAAAGGCTGTTATTCAGGA
>Ga0308419_1002374_pt1 | contig 12200 bp, 5 predicted proteins | sample HotsprSampleMS50_FD_203674 | JGI IMG/M metagenome (GOLD analysis project Ga0308419, IMG submission 203674) | Hot spring phototrophic mat microbial communities from Mushroom Spring, Yellowstone National Park, Wyoming, United States - 20090730_MS50 ... | reverse complement strand
CAGACATAAAGGCCATGCTGACTTGACGTCATCCCCGCCTTCCTCCGGCTTGTGGCCGGCAGTCTCGCCAGACACTTGTAACTGGCAACGAGGGTTGCGCTCGTTAGGGTACTTAAACCAACATCTCACGACACGAGCTGACGACAGCCATGCAACACCTGTACAGGCTCCCTTGCGGGTCGTTCCCCTTTCAGTTCACTACCACCTGTATGTCAAGCCTGGGTGAGGTTCTTCGTGTAGCATCGAATTAAACCACACGCTCCGCTGCTTGTGCGGGTCCCCGTCAATTCCTTTGAGTTTTAAGCTTGCGCTCGTAGTTCCCAGGCGGGATGCTTAACGCGTTAGCTTTGGCACTGACAGGGTTAGATCTGCCAACACCTAGCATCCATCGTTTACGGCTAGGACTACCGGGGTTTCTAATCCCGTTTGCTCCCCTAGCTTTCGCTTCTCAGCGTCAGGAATGCCCCAGGAGACCGCCTTCGCCACGGGTGTTCCTCCTGATATCTACGCATTTCACTGCTACACCAGGAATTCCATCTCCCTCTGACATCCTCTAGCCCTGCAGTATTGAACGGCCTCCCCGAGTTAAGCCCGGGGCTTTCACGCCCAACTTACAAGACCGCCTACAAGCTCTTTACGCCCAGTAAATCCGGATAACGCTCGCCACCTACGTTTTACCGCGGCTGCTGGCACGTAGTTAGCCGTGGCTTATTCGCAGGATACCGTCCTTTCTCTTCTCCTGCAAAAGAAGTTTACGACCCGAAGGCCTTCATCCTCCACGCGGCGTTGCTGGGTCAGGCTTTCGCCCATTGCCCAATATTCCTCCCTGCTGCCACCCGTAGGCGTCTGGACCGTGTTTCAGTTCCAGTGTGGGGGGCCATCCTCTCAGACCCCCTACCCGTCGTTGCCTTGGTGGGCCGTTACCCCGCCAACCAGCTGATGGGCCGCAGGCTCCTCTCGTCACGCCTTTCGACTCTGATCAACAGCACGAACCGTCGATCCTTTTGGGTATTAGCAATCCTTTCGGACTGTTGTTCCCTGCGACGAGGCAGATCACCAACGTGTTACTCACCCTTCCGCCACTCTCCAATATTGCTACTGGATCGTACGACTTGCATGGGTTAGGCACGCCGCCAGCGTTAATCCTGAGCCAGGATCAAACTCTCCGTAAAGTTTGCTCCCAACTTAATGGGATTGTGTTTCCAAACTCTGGAAAAGATTGAGAACCCGAATCTGATTCCCAGATCTCTTTACCACTCTTCAGTTGTTAATGTGCCCTTAACTCAAGCCCAGCGATATTACTACTTCACACCGACGTTGTCAAGACCTTTTTCTTCTTCCGACTAAAAAGACCCGCTCTTGTCTTGGCTCTCAAGTCCTAAAAACAAGTTTGCAGGCCAGCCTTTAGTCCGTCTTGACTGCTCTATGAAGTTGTAAACGGAGGTGATCGGTTAAGCGTGTTGGATTCTACACGCCGCAGGCGAATTGTCAATAGCGCCCGGTCAAATTTGCGCAAATTTAAGGTTCGGCCGGCCATCTGGCACCAAAGCAACCCCGCTGAACGCTCCTGGCATCGATGCCCTACGCCCACTACACCGCTTCGCGACGACTGGCATTCGGCGCGACAGATCGTGACAAAGCTGATTACAATTAAGGCGCGACAGCGCGAGGAGGCAGATCATGTTGCTGAGAACGAATCGGGGACACCGACACCTCGTTCGATCAATTTTAATGCTGGCACTGGCGGCAGGACTGACGATAGCAGTGTTGCTCATTGCCGACGCCGCTTTCGCGGGCGCGCCTGGCCGGCCAGCCAGCCAGGAAGGCAACTTCCCTGATGCGTACGAGATCAACGACACCTACACACAGGCAAAACTGCTGCAAGGCCAGATAATAGTCTCTCTGACCTTGTACGTGAGCGGAACCGGCCAGCCCAATGATGTGGACTGGTACTACTTGTTTATCCCCGCAGGCCAGATCCTCAACCTCACGGCTGAACCGCGGCAGCCGGCCCCTCTTTTGGCCCGGGGATTCCTCACGGATGGAGTGACCCCTGCCGGCACATTCAACGATCCGGGGCATAATTCCACTGTAACCATCACAAACACTGGCGGCACCAGCCAGCAATATCTGATTCGAATCACCAATAATTCACCTTCCAACCTGCTTTATCAAATCACATATGCCTTCTCACCGATCCCTCCCCCGCCGCCAACCAACACGCCCATACCCGGCCTCAGCCCGGATGCCTACGAACCAAACGATTCGATCGCCGAGGCGCTGCTGACAAACACCGTGCGCGGCCCGGTCGCCAGCTTCATCGCCGTAGGCAACAGCATTCAGAATTTGAGCTTCACTCCGTTCAACGACGGGCGGCCCGCCGACACAGCCGACTGGTTCCAGATCTATGGCCGCGCCGGCAGCATCTACCAGATCAACACCGGCAACGTGCAGCCGGGGGTGGAAACTGTACTGGCCGTGTTTCAGCCGGATGGGGTGACGCTGCTGCCGGCCATACTTGGCTCGACCAATCCGAACAACCGCTACATCGCCGGCCAGCGCGGGTCGCAGGTCATTGTGCAGATCCCGTCGGACGGCACTTACTGGATTCGCGTGGTGAACCTGGATTCATCGCCGCGCGTCCCCGGCCAGACCTACTCCCTCTCCGCAATCGAGATTCTGCAGGCCACGCCTACGCCCAGCAACACGCCTACCCCCGGCCCCACACCCACTCCGTTTCCCGGCGGCGCCGATCAGTACGAGTACAACGGCTGGTTCGACACCGCCACCCTGATCGCGCCGAATGTGGATTACCGGGGCCTCAATTTTGTTCCCTGGAACCCGCCCACGCCGGACACGCAGGACAATGACTTCTATCGCCTGCCGGTCAAGCAGGGCGTGTACTACTCCTGCTTCACTTTTGAGCTCAGCCCCGGCACCGACACCAACATCATTGTGTACAACCAGGACCAGGCAGCCATTGGCGGCAACGACGACGCGGACCCCAATGGCCGGCTGCGCGGCGACTTCTCCAGCCGCTTCACCTGGCTGTCCGGCTACACCGGCTATGCCTATATCCTCGTGGGCCAGGTGAATCCACCGCGCGCCAACGAAGGCCAGAACCGCAGCTATGCGCTGCGCTGCGACATCGGGCTGCCGGCTACACCCACGCCCACCGTCGATCCGCGCGGCACGCCGACGCCGGCGCCGCCGTTCGTGCCGCCCACCCCAGAGCCGCCCGATCCGACCATGACGCCCTATCCCACGCCGCGCACGGCGCAGAACCTGCCCATCCGGCCACTGCCCGCCACGCCAATTGCGCCGATCGCGCAGCCGACGCCGGCGCCGCGACGTGTTGCGCTGAGCGTGCAAATCCACAACGACCTCAACCGCAACAATGCGCCCGACCCTGGCGAAGGCATTGCGAATGTGTCGGTGCGCGTGTCCGACGAAGCCACCGGCTTGCCGCTAGGACAGGCCGTCACCGATGCCGATGGGCGGGCCGGCCTGGTTGTGCTCAACAACGGCCCGGTGCGGCTGACCGTCCCGTTATTCGGCTACTCCACTGTAATCACGGATGCCGCAGCCAGCATCCGCATGGCCGTGGTGTCATCACCAGAACTGCCCAAACGCCTGCCCTAGCTGGCCAAAGCCGGCAGTTAAAAACATGCCGTCAGGCTGTTTGACTGAATCCCCCGATTTCGCTATAATCACCGTTTGCTATGTGACCGAGGCGACCGAAGACCTTCTTCAGTCGCCTCAACCGTATTATCTGGTGATCTGTGGAGGCAAGTCTGGAGACTCGCCTCTGCCCAGGATGGTGTATCTGAATGGCGACGAATCATAAACGCGCAATCAAGTCCTATGCCCGCGCACCCGAGATTCAGTTGCTCCCGAAACTCATCGAAGTCCAGCTCGAGTCGTTCAAGCTGTTCCAGAACGAGTTGCTGCGCGAGCTGTTCGAGGAGATCTCGCCCATCGAAAGCTTCAACGGCGAGATGGCGCTCTACTTTCCCGGCAACTACAAGCAGGCCAGGGAATACGGTCTGACCTACTGGTTCGAAGAGCCTAAAGTCAGCATTGAAGAATGCGTGGAGCGAGATCTGACTTACGGGGCGCCGCTGTACGCCAAAGTCGCCCTGCACAATCGCAAGACGGACGAGCACAAGGTCGATACGATCTATTTCGGGGAGTTTCCGCTGATGACCGAGAACGGGACGTTCATCATCAACGGCACCGAGCGCGTCGTTGTGTCGCAGCTCATCCGCTCGCCGGGCGTCTATTTCAGCGCCGAGGAAGACCCGGCCTCCGGCCGACCGCTCGGCCAGGCCAAGCTCATCCCCGACCGCGGCGCCTGGATGGAATACGAAACCCGCAAGAGCGACTACATCGTGCTCAAGTTCAACCGCAAGCGCACGATCCCGGTCACCATCTTCCTGCGCGCTCTGGCCGCCGTCGATGACGGCGTCAGCACCGACATTCTCAAGACCGGCCACGAAGACGAAATTCGCGCCCTGTTCGCCGATGTGGACACCAACCCGGATCATCAATACATCGACGCGACTTTCAAGCAGGAGCCGGAGTGGGCCAACAAACCCTCGCGCACCATCGCCCAGGAGGCATTGATCGAGTTCTTCAAGCGCGTGCGCCCCGGCGACCCGCCGACGCTGGATAACGCCACTGAGTTCATCCATCAGCAGCTTTTCGACCAGCGCCGCTACGACCTGGAGCGCGTCGGCCGCTACAAGCTGAACCAGCGGCTCGAGCTGGAAGGCATCGTGCCGCGCACAAACCGCACCATCACCAAGCTCGACGTGGTGCGACTGATCCGGCATTTGATCCAGGTCAACAACGGCGTTGTGCCGCCAGATGATATTGACCACCTGGGCAACCGCCGGGTCAAGACGAACGGAGAGTTGATCCAGAATAAGCTGCGCGTCGGCTTGCGCCGGATGGAGCGCATGGTCAAAGAGCGCATGTCGATGCCGGACAACGACTCGCCATCGCCGGTCAACCTGATCAACATCCGGCCCGTGGTCGCAGCTGTGCGCGAGTTCTTCGGCTCGTCGCAGCTCTCGCAGTTCATGGACCAGACCAACCCGCTGGCAGAGTTGACCAGCAAGCGCACCCTGTCGGCGCTCGGCCCCGGCGGTCTGCGGCGCGAGCGCGCCGGCTTCGATGTGCGCGACGTGCATCACAGCCACTACGGACGCATCTGCCCGATCGAGACGCCGGAAGGCCCGAACATCGGCCTGATCGGCCGGCTGGCCACCTACGCCAAGGTCAATGCCTACGGCTTCCTTGAAACACCTTATCGCAAGATCGAGCGGACTGTCGAGAACAAGGTCGAGGCTTCTGTCGGCCACACCCTGAGCCAGGATGTGACCGACGCCAAAGGCGAGGTGATTGCGACTGCCGGCACACGCATCGATCATGACACTGCCGCCATGCTCGCCCGTCACCGCTCCATCGAAACGCTGCCGGTGCGTCCCTATGTCGGGCAGACCACCGTGTATATGTCCGCCGACACCGAGGACAAGTTCACCATCGCCCAGGCCAATGCCCGGCTGAACGAGGTCGGCGAGTTCACCGAGAATCGCATCTCCGTGCGCCGGAATCAGAAGTTCATCTTCGCCAGCCCGGAGCAGATCGACTACGCCGACATCGCTCCCAAACAAATTGTCGGCATCAGCGCCGCCCTGATCCCCTTCCTGGAGCATGACGACGCCAACCGCGCATTGATGGGATCGAACATGCAGCGCCAGGCTGTGCCGCTGCTCAAACCGCACATCCCGGTAGTCGCCACCGGCGTCGAGCGCCAGGCCGCCATGGACAGTGGCCAGGTCATTGTCGCTGCTGAAGACGGCGAAGTCATCAGCGTGACCGGCAAGCAAATCGTGGTGCAAACCGCCAAGGGCAAACGGGTGTACACGTTGCGCAAGTACAACCGCTCGAATCAGAGCACCTGCATTGACCAGCGCCCTGTGGTGACCAAGGGCCAGCGGGTCAGGAAGGGCGATGTCGTCGCCGACTCTTCCTCGACCGACGGCGGCGAGCTGGCGCTGGGTCAGAACGTGCTGGTCGCTTTCCTGTCGTGGGAGGGCGGCAATTACGAGGACGCCATCGTCGTCAGCGAGCGCCTGGTGCGCGAGGATTACTTCACCAGCGTTCATATCGAAAAGCACGAGATCGAGGCCCGTGAGACCAAACTCGGCCCCGAAGAGATCACCCGCGACATTCCCAATGTCGGCGAGGAAGCGCTCAAGGACCTGGACGAGCACGGCATCATCCGCATCGGCGCAGAGGTCAATCAGAACGACATTCTGGTCGGCAAGATCACACCCAAAGGCGAGAAGGAACTGTCGCCGGAAGAAAAGCTGCTGCGCGCCATCTTTGGCGAAAAGAGCCGCGAGGTGAAGGACACCAGCCTGCGCCTGCCGAACGGCGAGCACGGCAAGGTGGTGGAAGTCAAGGTCTTCGATCGCGACGAACACCGCGACCTGCCGGCCGGCGTCAATCGCATGGTGCGCGTGAGCATTGCCCAGCGCCGCAAACTGACCCAGGGCGACAAAATGGCCGGTCGGCATGGCAACAAGGGCGTCGTGTCGAAGGTCGTGCCGGTCGAGGACATGCCCTTCCTCGAAGACGGCACGCCAGTGGACATCATCCTGAACCCGCTGGGTGTGCCGGGCCGCATGAACATCGGCCAGATTCTGGAAACTCACCTGGGCTGGGCAGCCAATCGGCTAGGCTTCCGCGCCGTGACGCCTGTCTTCGACGGCGCCGACGAGCGCGAGATCGAAGCCGAGCTGGCGCGCGCATGGTTGATCGATCACGCTTACACCGAGATCACCCGGCGCGCCTGGGCCGCCCTGCGCGAGAATCACATCGACACCGAACAATTGCGCGACGACCACGATGCGCGCATGGCGTATCTGTCCGAATGGTTGGCCAACAGTGAACGGGACTATGACCTGGAACGCGCCTACATCGACGAAGCCTACGCCCGACGGATCGTCCTGATCGAATGGCTGCGCGAACAAGGCTACGATCCTGACTACCTGCTCAGCTTCGAGGACGACACGCGATCGCTGAGCGAGCGCGCGCAGGCCGACGCCGACTGCGTCAAGGCTTGCATGCGTCTGTGGCTTGCGGCGCGCGGCGTGGACACCGCCGGCATGAACGACGAGCAGGTCCGCGAGCGCGCCACCCAGGTCAGCGTCGAAACCCATCAGCCGCTGCCCACCCTGGGCAAGATGAAGCTGATGGACGGCAAGACCGGCGAACCCTTCGACAACCCGGTCACAGTCGGCTATCTGCACATCATGAAACTCGCCCACCTGGTCGAGGACAAAGTGCATGCCCGCTCCACCGGCCCGTACTCGCTCGTCACCCAGCAACCGCTGGGCGGCAAGGCCCAGTTCGGCGGCCAGCGTTTCGGCGAGATGGAGGTCTGGGCGCTGGAAGCCTATGGCGCCGCCCACACGCTTCAGGAAATGCTGACCGTCAAATCGGACGACGTGCAAGGCCGCGTCAAGACTTACGAGTCCATCGTCAAGGGCGAACCGATCGAAGAGCCGGGCATTCCGGCTTCGTTCAAAGTGCTGGTGAAAGAGCTGCAATCACTTGGCCTGGCGGTGGAGGCCATCAACGAAAACGGCGAGATTACCCACTTCGGCAAGGATGAGGACCGTCGGGCCACGCCGCGCCTGGGCATGGGCCTGCTCGGACTGGAAGGCGGACTGGAGTAGCGACCGCCGCATCTCCCGTAAACCCAAAACAGCCTCTCGCAACTACGCGAGAGGCTGTTTTGATTTTCAGGCAGTCTGTCCAAACTACCGCAGCACAAGCAGGGTGTACAGGCCAACCAACAGGAAAAATCCGAACCACGCTCCCAACATGCCGGTGGCAATCCGCCCCAGGCGCTCTACGCGCAGGGAAACCTGGCCATCACGACTGGCTTGCGACTGGTAGATCACCAGCGCCAGATAGGTGATGATCGCCACGCCAACCACCGTGGTGACAGCAAAGACAATCACCGACCCCCAGTCCAGATGATAAGGGTAATTGGCAATGGTGTAGCCAAAGCGGGCCAGCGAGGCCGCGCGCAGCGCCTCGCGCACAACCGCCACCACCAGCAGACCGAGCAACCAGATCAACACAGAGAGCGGACCGCGCTGAGGCTGATTCCTGAGCCAGATGAAATAACCCAACAGCGCAATTCCCAGCGCAGTGAGCGGCGCCGCCACCCATGCGACGCCGAACTCCGGCCCTTCAGTCAACGCCCAGACCAGGCCGGCCAAGGCATACAACGGGCTGACCACCACAGCCAGTTTGCGCCCCAGCTCGGCGACCCAGTTCAAAAACGCCGGGGCGTCCCCGCGCTGGCGCAGATACCACGCGCTGAACTGCAACACAACAGCCAGGCTCAAGCCGGCTTGCAACGGCAACAGAAAAACCAGGCGTGGAATATTGTACGCGTGAAAGATCACGCCGCGCGTGTCAATCACGCCGCCGGGCGCGTACCACTCGCGCCAGTGCTCCGGTCGAATGGAGACCCCGTGCAAGACATGCATGATCCAACCGGCAAAGAACAACAGCATAAATGAGGCAACCGCTGTGAACAGCAGGCGCCGATCCTGGCTGCCTTTCAGATAAAAGAAATAAGCCAGGCTGTAACCGCCCGCCACAACGAAAATGAACGCAACCGACCAGAAGCCCGTCAGCGCATTCGAGGCGTACCACAGCGGATCATAGATCGTCTGCACAAACAACAGCGGCGCGATGCCGGTGACAATACCCAGGCCCAGGGCGTTGGGCGTGAGACGCGCAGCCAGCCGGCCCAGTTGCAACACGCGCTCATCGGGCCGCCGCCAGAAAGCATAGATCGAGAAGGCGCTGGTTCCCAGCGCCAGCGTGACAAAGAAAATATGCAACACCCACGTGACCACCAGCAATACTTGAAACACCGGCGGGAAGAAAGGCGCGCCAAGCGGGTCGCGCATCATTTTCAGCATTTCACCAACTGTCATGCTGCTATCCATGCCATCACCTCATCCAACCAACAAATTGCTCAATCACCTTTTGATCTGCGCGGCGTTGGCCGGGAAGGAATCCTGCACAAACGCCGCCAGATACTCAGCCAGCGCGCGCCGCTCCTCCAACGTCCCAACGAACGGATGCATGTAAGGGAAGCCCTGAATGGCGCCCAGATAAGCGTCGATCTCATCGACGGTGGACAATCCGCGCATTTGCAGCAACTTGGCCTGTGAACGCAAGTCCAGCGCCACGCCGGCAATGTTGAGTTCCGTCTGATGACTGACACTGTGACAAGACCCGCACTGCTGAATGGCCATCACGCGCCCCACGGCCACCTCGGGCTTGTCCGAGCCAAAGGCGACCTGCGGGTCTATGGCGATTTGCTCACGGGCCGGCACAAACGGCAGGTTGCCCAGCATGCCGGTCTCAGCGAGCCGCTTCTCTTCGCTCTGCACCTGGCGCGCCGGCAGGTCATTGAACACAAGCTGATTCGACGAGATGTAACCGGCGATCACATCGGGCTTGCGCAGCACTTCGCGCGTGCGCTCGGCGCCAAAAATGGCGCCGTACATCACCGCCATGGCTGCCAGCGCAAAGACGCGCCGCTGCCGGTTTGGCGCGATGAACGCAAACAACAGCCCCAGGAAGGTCGCCGCCAGGCCAAAGTAAATGATCTCAAACGTGGGCCATGGAATGGCGCGCGAGGGCAGAATCGCGCGCGCGTGCTGGGGCAAAGCCGGCTCGAACATCAGCAGCCATACCAGCACGCCGCCTGCCAGTCCGATCAGGCCGATGCCCGACGCATAACGAATGATCTTCTCGCGCTCGAAGAATCCCTTTGGCAGGCCGGTTGCGACAAACAGCACCCACGCCGCCGTAATCACGAACATGAAGTAGAAGCGCATCGAAATCTGCGGCCAGAAGGTGGGGTTGAAGAAACCGTTCAGGCTGTTCCCTGTTTCCAGCCACAGCCCTGGCGTCAGCTTAAACGACAGAATGCCCACTATGATGGCCAGTGTTCCGGTGCTGCCCAGCGCCAGAATCCAGGCCAGACGCAGATGGGTCTGCCGGCTTACGCGGCCAAACGTATAGTAGTACGCCATGATCCCGATCACGTCGATCAGGAACATGTGCCACTCCGCGCCCCAGAAGAAGACAAAGTTGTGAATCAAGGTCGAAATGCCGCGCGGATTGGCGGCTGTTGTGGTTTGCCAGATGCCCACCCCGGCCAGCGCCCCAAACACATACGCAAACACCAGCAGTCCCAGCGCGCTGCGCTTCAAATATTCATACAACTCTTCCCGATTTTCACGCACGGCGCGGCGCTCAATGTACAGGTTGAACCACGCCGCCGCCACGGTCAGGTGAGACACCAGCACGTGGAAAGCCGAGTTGATGGCCACATACAGCGTGGAATGAATCAAAATGCCTTCCCAGAACGGATACATACAACCTCCTCACGGATTGGACAGGCGGGGCAAGCCGGCCTTGTCAGGGGATTGGCTTGACGCGAGGAGCGCGCGCCCTTTCAGCATCACCACCGCTTGAACCCGCCTCTCGACCTTGCCACAAAACATCACTGCGTCCGAATCTGGAAGATACCCAACCTGGCTTGACCGCGCCAGTGATTTTCTTCGCGCAGCCGCAGTGACATTTGGCGCGCGACACTCTCGGCCAGACAACCGAAGCGGTCGGAGAGGCGTATCAGCCGCGCTACAATGACGACATGACTGACATCCAGCGCGCCCTGGCGCGCGTGCGCGAGCGCATCGCAGAAGCTGCGCTGCGGGCCGGGCGCGACCCATCCAGCGTGACGCTCGTTGCCGTCTCCAAAACCTTTCCGGCGGACGCCGTGATGGAGGCTGTTGCCGCCGGCCAGTTCGACTTCGGCGAAAATCGCGTCGAAGAAGCCCTGCCCAAGATGGCGGCCGTGGGCCGGTTGACAGAATACACAAGTCAGAACTCAGACGACAGAACACAGAATACAGAGTACAGAGCACAGACAACAGAAGAAAGACGACAGGGCGCGGAATTCACAGGACGCGCCGCGCAATACCCAATACCGAATACCGAATACCCGATACGCAATACGCCATACGCAACACACGACACGCAATCCCAAATCCCAAATCCAAAATCCAAAATCCGCTGGCACTTAATCGGCCACCTGCAATCGCGCAAGGCCAGAGATGCCGCCGGTCAGTTTCACTTGATTCACTCGGTGGATTCGGTTCGGCTGGCCGAGACGCTCAGCCGGCGCCTGACCGCCCAGTCGCCCGACGCCGGCCAGGATGTTCTGCTCGAATGCAACGTCAGCGGTGAGGCCAGCAAGTCCGGCTTCGACCTGGCCGGCTGGGAACGCGACCGCGCCAAATTGCAGCGCTTCATCGCCGAGGCGGCCCATATTCAATCCCTGCCCGGCCTGCGCGTGCTGGGCCTGATGACCATGGCGCCCATCGTCGAACAGGCGGAGCAGGCGCGCCCCTTCTTCATCAGCCTGCGGGCGCTGCGCGACGCCGCGCTTGAACAGGCCGGCCTGGCATGGCCTCATCTATCGATGGGCATGAGCGATGATTTCGAAGCCGCAATCGCCGAAGGGTCAACGCTCATCCGCATTGGGCGCGCGATCTTCGGCGCCCGACAGACTTGACGCGATGCCCATGTCCGCCGTGTCCCCCATGCCCGCCGGCCATCGCGCCCTGCTGAATCAGATTCAAGCCTTAAGCCTGGCGCGCAACACGCCCATTCTGCTCGTCGGCGGCGCGGTGCGCGACTGGCTGATGGGAACGCCGCTTACCGATTTTGATTTTGTCGTTCAAGGCGATGCCATCGCGCTGGCCCGCGCCGTTGCGAATGCCTTGGGCGGGCACTTCTACATCCTGGATCAAGAGCGCGGAACCGCCAGGGTGATTCTCAAAAGCCGAGAGACAGGCCAGCCAGCCGAAGGTGACGCGACTGCCCCGCCTTCCCTGATCCTTGACTTCTCTGTGTGTCGGGGAGCAACCTGGGAAGAAGATTTGTTTGATCGTGACTTCACCATCAACGCCATCGCGCTGGATCTTGCGCATGACACTGTGCTCGACCCTACCGGGGGCCGGCGCGATCTGGAAGAACGGATCATTCGTCAGGCGCGCGCCGGCGCCATCGAGGACGACCCGGTT
>Ga0308419_1002372_pt1 | contig 12202 bp, 12 predicted proteins | sample HotsprSampleMS50_FD_203674 | JGI IMG/M metagenome (GOLD analysis project Ga0308419, IMG submission 203674) | Hot spring phototrophic mat microbial communities from Mushroom Spring, Yellowstone National Park, Wyoming, United States - 20090730_MS50 ... | reverse complement strand
CAATTGTACTGTTTTTCAATAGTTTGCTGGTAGCTTGTGTTGAATACTGCTTTTGACCGCGTGGTGCGCGAATAATATGATACACACCATCAGAAGGAATTTTATTTTTTACAAATATTCGGCTCATGCCATCATGCGAAAAAACAAATACAGGCAATACTATATCTTTGTATTTCAGAAAATAGTCATAACCCTGCGGCAATTCATCATATATTGTTACAACAAAATTATCAGTATTTTGCTTAAGAAGCAGCAGTGAATTGACATATTCATAATTTTTAAAATCCTGTACTTTTGTATCCTGCCTACATAACGTTTGTACATACGCTTTTATATCACGTACAACTGGTTCTGTTATTGATTGCATATGTTGTATTAAATCATCAACAACATGTTCACGGTTTTTTGCTAAAAACGGCGTTGCCATGCCAAAGTTGGTTGTAGAAAGAAGCCGCATGCGCTTTTCAAATGATTTTTTTAAAGCAGCTACTACATCAAAGGGCACAGGCTTTTGTAAAAATGTATAAAATGATTGTACAAAACCATGGATGTGCCTGTCTTTTTCAACCTGCGTCCAGTAATCGCTGCAATATTTCTTTTCAGCCCACGATACATAGCCATTGAAGCTGCCATCTGCAGTATCCTGGCCAAATGAAATTTCTTTACCGGGTTTATGATTTTTAAGATATTCGTGTATTGTGGTAAACTCAACGTAGTCAAGCTTAGCAATATCATCTATAAGCTGCGACAGCCCGCCGGTATTTGGCACCCACTTTAAATATGATGGCAAGTTATAGCCATACCAGTATGAATCATCCGCATCACTATTAATACACAATAATACATCCTTTTGTATGTTGCCGCGAAGCTGATCATACCTTAACATCTTAACCCAATTTTCAATGCTCACATTTTCAATTAAATCTGCATGATTATACGCAGGTATGATAAGCATTCTTTCATTTGTTAAAGAGTTGGTATATATTAGCGGATTGTGCGCTTCTTCAAGTGTAAGCGGGTCAATAAAAAGCCTGAATGCATCAAATGGGATTGCACTGTAATACAGCACCACACCTTTTATCCCAAGCTCTTTATATAAATTAAAATTGCCTGCAGATACCATCATCTCCTGTGGCCGCACATACGGGGAATACACACCAAAGATATCTTTTACACCACTTTTCTTTGCATTAGCAATAGCGTTTTGTATTGAATACTCAAATTCATAACGAGTCATTGCCGAGACCAGCCCATTATTATACGACATCAGGATGATTTCATCACCATGTTCCTTCACACGGCGTTTTAGGTTTTTTATGATATCCGGCGCATACTTTGGCAGTATTTCTTCTAATGTAAAAAGATTCTCAAAATCCCACACACCTTTTACCGGTATTCCCTGTTTATTCTTTTCATCAAGAACTTCAATGATCTTTCGTACAATCCTGATGTCTTTTCCAAAGCCGGCTTCATCATTGGTATCTATACGGTATGAATGATAAAAATTGGCATGGAAACCTAATGCTACATATACCTTGTGTTTAGAATCTTTACCAATTACTAAAATACGTGGAATGCAAATATACCCTATGGCATACAGCATAAAAGAAGCTATGATTATAATAATTGCATATTTTACTATTTTTGTCTTTTTCATACATTACACCTCCACTACATAGTTTTATCTTGTAACTCATCCAACATACTAAAAGATAAATTCAGACAAAAGAAAAACCATCTTAATTAAATGATAGCAAAAAGTTAGTTTTATGATGTATTCTAAAAGGTATATTTATTATAAGCAAATTGTAAAACATTATTTACTTTATTACTTAAAAAAATTACGCCTTTTGCAGCGACAGTGTAGATTGTTTTTAAAATTCATAAAATATTTATTTTAAATTTACTATGTTAATGCTTATTATTATCTAGCACATTGATATAAGAAGGTTTCCTTATCTATTGCAGATGGAAATGCAATACATTTATTATACACTGAAAGGTTAATACCATGAAAAAATTATCATTTGTTAAACCGTTTATATTTACGCTTTTTGTTCTGGCACTCTTATCATGTTCTCAATCACAAGAAGAGCATGTACAGCCAATTGTGCAAAAAATTTTAAAAACTAAAAGCGCAATTGATAACTATGTAAAACCCAATAACGCAACAAAAATCATGTATATAAGTGCATGGGATTTTGATGGAACAATTTTAAAAGGTGATTGTTCCGAAGGATATACAGAAAACGGGAAACAGGTTTACAAAGGACTTGCAGAAATAGCTATTGAAAACGGATTGTCAAAAATTTATAAAAGAAACGAATTTAAAAAATTTTTTGATTATTACATGCATCTGGATTACACAAAAGGCCATTATGAATCATACACATACCTTGCAACAATATTTGCTGGCACTAAAGAACAAGACCTATTAGCATTATCAAGCAAATACTTTGATACTACATTACAACACTATTATTTTGCATCATCAATTGCTATAATAGAAGAACTAAAAAAACATAATATTCATATATTTATAATCAGTGCAAGCCCGGTCTTTTTTGTCAAAGGTGCAGCAAAAAGCCTTTCAATACCTGAAAATAATATCTATGGCATTACGCTTATAACCAAAAATGGCATGCTAACCAATAAAGTCATACAACCGGTTACGTATGCACAGGGGAAAACCCATACATTGCTATCCATACTTAAGCTCTTGAAAGAACAATACGCAACCGAACATGTATACGTAATAGCAGGCTTTGGCAACAGCTATCATACCGATGGGCATTTTTTGCATTATATTGCAACACAAAAACTTCCTGCAGGAAAGCCAATTGCTGTTATGATTAATGGCGGCACACCACTACAAGAATATAAAGGTATCTTTCATTGTGTCACGCAAACAGCAGTTGTTGGGAAAAGAGATTCTTCGCGCCTGCGGCCCTCAGAATGACGCGGTTGGCAGCAATAGATTGCGGATCATGTTTGCAATGACGGTTGCTGGGAATGTCATCCTGAGTCCCGATTGCATCGGGACAGGCTTGTTTCAGGATCTAATGCTTAAATGGATTCCGAATCGAGTTCGGAATGACTTTTGATGAAACGTCATGCTGATCCCGACAAAGTTGGGATTCAGCATCTATGCTTTAAAAGATTCCGTGTCAAGCACGGAATGACTTTTGGTGGAAATAGATTGCGGATTATGTTAGCAAATGACGGTTGGCGGAAAATTATTATACTTTCCCCACAAACAACCCAAAGACAGCAATCAAAATGCTTATAATAGTAAACCCAATGCCCATAAACCATTGCAATGCAGTAAATCGCTTTTCCATCGATTCAAAACGTGCTTCAAAACGTTTTTCCATGGATTCAAAGCGTATTTCCATTGTCTGCCGTAGCGCTTTCAACTCCTCTTCTACTCGTACAATGCGCTCAAGGATGCTCAGTTCTTTTGCCCTAAGTTCATTTTGGCGTATGAATTCCTCAATGTTAACTGTAATATTTGCCTTCAATTCCTCATGCACTACAGATTTAATAATGGGTATAAGTTCTTCTTTGAGCTGGGTTATGGTTGTTTGTGTGTTGTTATTCATGTATGCACCTCGGTATTGATTTACAATTTCAAAAATACGGAAATAAATAATAAATGTCAATAGTAATTTGGGGGACGGTTTAGTAGTGTAGTAGTATAGTGGTGTAGTGGGTATTGTCATGCTGAATCCCGACAGGGTCGGGATGAAGGATCTCGTCTTTGTTCTTGAAAAGAGATTCTTCACAATGAATTCAGTGTTGTTCATATTTTTTATAATTGATTTTTTTCTTGTCATAGTGCCGTATTTACCCTATGAAACTCATCCAAATAGTATGCATACTATGGTGTATTGTATGTACCACACCTGCTTATTCACAGCAAGTATGGGGTTACTATCTCAAAAATTCCATGCCGTACCAAAAACACGCACAGTACTGGGACAAACGTTTTGCCACACTCAGCGTATTGTGTTTCACAGGGATTACAATACATGAAAAAGGCTGCAGCATCCCTGCGTTTGAACAAGACGCGGTTTTATTTAACAAAGCACAAACCCGCAACATAGCGCTTGTGCCACATATAACATTTACCAGCGTTAAAGCAGGCATGGCATTTTTTAAAAGCCAACAACATTGGCAGGCAACCATTACAAAATTAACACACGCAATACAACAAAACAAATGGGCAGGCTGTCACTTTGATTTTGAATATATTCCAGCTTCATACATACAAAACCTTGTGGAATTTTTAAAATATGTTAGGGCGATAGTTCCTGAAATAAGCCTATCCATGGCAATGTTTCCTCAGGTGGAATTTAACCCTGCCCATGCTGCTTTTCACGATTTTGCAATACTATCGCCATACGTTGATACAATCGTTTTGATGTGCTACGACTATCACAACCCCAAAACAAAACCAGGGCCGGTGACCAGTATACAGTGGACACAAAAAAATATTGAATATGCATTACAGTATTTTAAGCCACATCAGATATGGCTGGGTGTTCCCGCATACGGCTATATGTGGAAGAACAACAGCTACCATTCAGTCATCACCATGAAATCATTGCCACACTATATATCCCTTTACAGTAACTATCGCCACAATTCAGAAACTGTTGCTTTAGAATATATAAAGAACGGTGACCGCTTCATTGCGTATGTTCCTGACAAAGCTTTGCACAACCAGTTATATGCATTAGCATTGCAATACAAGCTTAAAGGCATTGCATTGTGGCGATTAGGATTTGAATGAAAAAGGGAAGCATGCATTGCTTCCCTTTTTAAAACTGTTGGTAGAGTAGGTATAGTAAATGTTAGAACTTAACTTCAGTTTTTACAAAGATCTTTGTATCAGGATCATCCAGCGCTTCAGACTTGACATTCTGATAGTACACTACAGCCCTCAGGCCATTTGCAACATGATAGCCTAACCCTGCTGCCCATGATGTAACCTTTGACTTGTCAACATCCTTGTTTTCGCCAAATGCATATCGTCCAACTACGATAACGGGCATGCTGATGATGGTATCAAGCCGTATGTTCAACCAGCTATCAAACAGCTTGTATTTATTTTCAACAGTAGCTGCTGTCTTGGATGCCTTTGTGCTTACTTCAGGAAGAAGATACATAGCACCCACTTTAAAAAGCTCATCGGAGTAAACCAAGCCACCACCATAATACATGTTGTAATTGTCATCTATCATGTCATTGGTTTCCTGATTTCTGTATATGCCAAATAAATAAAGATCTTTTATTGGCATGATTGTTGCCATACCATAATAGGTTTTTCCATCATCACCTAATTTCACTTCATCTGCATACTTATAACCTTCACCGTTGGTGTATGCACCGGTGAGTGTTAAAAGTTTGTTAAACATGGAAACCTCTAAGCTCAATCCCATGTCAGCAGAATTGTCAATTGACTCCCCTTTACCTGCCTGAGAGTAAAGAACAGTTTTTGCCTGGTCAGCATAGTTTTGCTCTAACCAGCGGTAATCACTCTGCTTGTCAACAAAGCCAATGAGTGGTGTCCCAATCATACCAAAATTGAACTTAACATCAGCAAAATCAAACTTTTCCTTTGCTTCCACATAGGCATACTTTAAGAATACAGTGTATCCATTTGTTTTTGATTCAACTTTAGATTTTGTATCAGTAGTACCAGATTTGGTCACAAAATCCTTTGAACTTTTACTATCTACCTGCCCCACATCAGTAGTTACCCTGACACTCCACATATCATCTAACTTCTTTTTGAAATCCAGATACACCCGCTTAATAGCAAATGTATTGGTATTTTCATCAGGCGTTCTGGTGTCTGAATGCTTCAATTCCTTTGACCACTCAAGATATGCCAGTCCACCAACTTCCAATTTTGGTTTTTCCGGAACCTTTTCTTCTGGCTTTGCTTCTTGTGCAAAGGCAGTAGTTGCAAATGCAATAATTGCAACACATGCTAAACCTTTAAAAAACTTCATGTACATCCTCCTCATAAAATTATGATTATTGTAATTATCAAAATCTGGAGGTAAGAAAGCAGGTAATTATAAATTAAATTTTATGGTAATGTAAAGATTTGGTTAATTTTTATATTGTTTACCAAAAAAAATCATTTTGGATATGGAATTTCACCCCTACGGGGTTACCCTACCACTCCACCACTCACCACCTCTGCCTAATGAGATTATACCAAAATTACTATTGACATTTATCTACTAATTGCATATATTCGTAATTGCAAATCAATATAGAGAGGTCATGCATGAATAACAACACACAAACAACTATAGCCCAGCTCAAAGAGGAACTTATACCCCTCATTAAATCTGTAGTGCATGAGGAATTGAAGGCAAATATCACAGCTACTATTGAGGAATTTATCCGCCAAAATGAATTGCGGGCAAAAGAACTGAGTCTCATTGAACGTATTGTGCGTGTTGAAGAAGAATTAAAAGCGCTTAGGCAAACAATGGAAGTGCGTTTTGAATCCATGGAAAAACGTTTTGAAGCACGCTTTGAAGCTATTGATGCTCGTTTTGAATCCATGGAAATACGTTTTGAAGCACGTTTCGAATCCATGGAAAAGCGTTTTACCGCATTGCAATGGTTTATGGGTATTGGGTTTACTATTATAAGCATTTTGATAGCTGTCTTTGGGCTTTTTGTGGGGAAGATATAAAGATATAATAGCTTTCCGTCAACCATCATTCCTAGTCTGACCCGGAATCTATTCATTACAATAGTGCCACCCCTTCGGGGTTCCTCCCCTCGCCTTGCTAAGGAGAGGGGCCGGGGGTGAGGTTGACATTATGAGGCTCTGACCCCATACACTATAAAACCTTGAACTTTGAACATTGAACAATTAACCAGTAACTATCGCCCCTAAATATTTATAATTATTACAATACACTATTGACTTTTAATTAAAAATGATTATATTTATAGCATTATGAAACCAATATATATTTTTCTAATAGTTTTACTAAGCTGTAACAACTTTAAAAAGGAACAACCCATGAAAAACGAAAATTTAACACAATTACAATATTATGTTTTCAGGCAATGCGGCACCGAACCACCATTTAATAATGAATACTGGAACAACAAAAAACACGGCATATATGTAGATATTGTCACTGGTGCAGTGCTATTTTCCTCATTAGATAAATTTGACTCAGGCACCGGCTGGCCAAGCTTTACCAAACCAGTACATGAAGAAGCAATAACATTGCGCTCTGACACCTCACACGGAATGGTGCGCACTGAGGTACGCAGCAAAAGCTCTGATGGACACTTAGGACATGTATTTGATGACGGGCCGGCACCTACAGGGCTTAGATACTGCATAAATTCTGCATCGCTAAAGTTTATTCCTGTTGAAAAGATGATTGAAGAAGGATACCTGGAATACATGTCACTTTTTGAAGGGACCAACCTCCCCTTTGAACAGATCATCCTTGGTGGCGGCTGTTTTTGGGGAGTTGAAGCATATTTTAAAAAAGTGAAAGGCGTTATTGATACTGCGGTGGGCTATAGCGGCGGCTTGGCAAAAAACCCCGATTATAAAACTGTGTGCTTCGGCATAACAGGCCATGCCGAAGCTGTGCTGGTAACCTTTGATCCAAACATTATTACCTTAGAAAAAATTTTAAAGCATTTCTATTCCATTCATAACCCCAGCACCCCTAACCGGCAGGGGCCGGATATTGGTACACAATATCGTTCAGCAATATTTTATGTAAGCGATAGGCAGAAGCAAACAATTGATAAAATAATCAACAAACTCAAAGAAAGTGGCATCACAGTAACTACTGAAGTTACAAAGGCTAAAAACTTCTATAAAGCTGAAGAATATCATCAGGATTATCTTACAAAAAATCCCGGGGGATACTGCCACATAAATTTAAATAAGATTCATGAATTCTGATTATTCCTGATACACTATAACGTGGATGATTGACTCATGTGAGGCACTGTTTTCAATTTTATGAGGGATGAGTGACAGAAAATAGATACTGTCACCTTGCTGCAACGTGACTTCTTGGTTGCCTAATGTTATCTTTATTGAGCCTTTTTTTACGTGGATAAATTCTTCACCATTATGAATGGAAAAATCTTTCTTTGTATAATTGCCCTCTAAGGTAATGATATATGCTTTTACTGCTACAGCCTCATGAACGGTTGCGGCAGGATGTGCCGTTGTTCCAAGGCCTTTGTGTTCTTGTTTTGGCCTTTCATTTTTTGACTGAATAATTTCATCTTTTTTTATGACCGTATACCCCCACTCAACGGGGCTACCGGCAACTGCCTTTGCCTTTTGCAATGAACGGGTGAGTTGATGAATAATTTTTAATGAAGGGTACACATGGCGCTCTTCAATTTTTTTCAATAGCTCCCCTGTGATTCCGGTTATAGCAGCAAGCTGATCATAACTTAAATTATTCTGAATTCTGAATTGCTTTAATTTGTCGCTGAGTGATGCATCTGCAGGTATGTTATTATTTTTAAAATATTCTGTAAAACGCTGGAATACTTCGCCGCTATCTGTTTCCGGAATATCATACGAAGAATAAGAGCCCATGGTACATTCCTTAAAATAAATATTCCACTCATTAGTACAATAAAAGTATATCCTTAAAAATATCATCTATCAGATAAAAAATTATTTTACAAGAAATTTTTTTTGACAAATTTGCATAGCACTATACTATCAAGATATCATGAAAATCCCTTATTCCATTTTATCGATAACGGAAAAAGCACTCACAAAATCCATGGATGTCCACACCATGGAACGTATAGTCAAAAGCATTATTCCCAATTATAACCTCCATACAATAATGGGATTTTCAGAAAGCATGCCCATCCCCAACAAAGATGCAGCAGCCCAAATTGTGTGGGATTTCAGCGAATCAAAGCTTTTTTTTAAACTGGTTCACGCACTCATGGAAGCGCAGGAATATGGCATTATGGGGCGGCGGTACCCGATAGCTCATATCCATGAAATCATTGCCGAAATCATAAACTTAGGTTTTATCTATGATAAAAATAACCGCATTTTTATTGAAAACTCTAAGACCAGAAAAACACCTAACTGGGGCGTACTTGAAGAAGATGAAGAATACATAGTCACTTTGCTGAGAATGGACATTGCAGCAAACACGCAACTTGTCCGTAAATATGAGTCATCGTTAATCACCCAGACATACCAGAATTTACGGACGATAGTTACTGCAGCAGTTGAACAAAGAAACGGCCGCATATGGAACTGGGAAGGCGACGGCTGTATTGCTGCTTTTATTTTGGGTAACAGGAATATGTCAGCAGTATGTGCCGCCATTGAGATTTTCCATGAATTATTTTTATTCAATTACATTGAATCACAATTGCCCGAACCTGTCAATATACGTGTTGCCATTGATACAGGGTATTGCACCTATAAGCATTCACCTGAAGAGCTGAAAAAAACAGAATTGGTGGCAAAAATACTGGAGTTGGAATCCAGACATACTCCCCTTAACTCAATAACTATCACCAACTCAATTTATGCTTCCCTGCATGCTGAAATTTCAAATAAGTTTACAACCACCAGAACCGGCAATGCAGTGTATTATATTTATACAATACAGTGGGACAGTCCATGAATATAATAATCATATACCAGAAAAAAAACCTGCCGGTATTACAGAAGGCTTTTGCAGCAATCATAAAATCAAAAAAATACTCAACTGCGTTTGTTGACTATAATGAAGCTAAAAAAATGCAGCCACTCGATAAAAACACCATATACTACCTGGATATAACCGGCATAAAAAAAGCTGATGTTGAAAAGCAAATTAAAAAGTTTAATGCCAATGGCCACTATTTTGCAATTATTGATCTTAAAAACAGTTTTACTGATATTGCGTGGTTCTTCCATAATAATGCCTGTGATTATCTTAACAAAAGTATGCTTACAAAACCATTACCGGAAACACGCATGCACGCTTTAATGAAATCAAAAGGAATTACCCCAACACCGCAAACTTCACATACATATATATTAGCAAAGGATTCATGGAAAGGGATTATACCTGACAATGAATATACATTCTGTTTCTTGTTAATTGAAATACAGGATATTGGCGAATTAAAAAAACATATTGGCTCAGAGCATTTAAACCAGAAAATACACTCATTTAGGCAATATGTTGAACAACTGCTTTATCAGGCTGATGGACGCTGCTGGATGTGGATGGATGCAACAGGGCTCTTTATATTCCCCTTTAATGGAAATTCTGTGCCTGCAATTTATTATGCAATACGCCTTATATTAAACCGGTTAATTATTTCATTGGAGCATACCGTATTCAACCAGGTTATACGGTATAGGATAGCCATGCATATTGGCAATACCGTATACCAGCCACGTGGAAAAACCGGTACCATCATTTCTGATTGCATTAATTCATTATTCCACTTAGGGCAAAAATACACGGATGAGGACGGATTGTTTATAACCGAGGATGTGTACAGCTTCCTCAATGAAAAAACAAAAAAACTATTTATAAAGGCAAAACCTTTTGAAGGCAGGCAAATATACAGCTTCAAGTATAAATACAGTATTACATAGCAGCTAATTCGTACCGCCGTTTTTCCGCTTCCGGGTGCTGCCTGTAGATGATTAACACATTGCCAATCATGGTAACCAAACTGCTGCCTGTCTTTTCCACTATCTGCTGTGCTAATTCCCGGCGTTCTTCCTTGCAGTCAATAAACTTGATCTTGATAAGCTCATGGCTCAGCAACACTTCATCAATAGCATTGAGCACCGCCTGGGATAGCCCATGTTTGCCAATAAGAACAACCGGCTTCATGCCATGGGCACAGGCTTTTAAATATTTAACTTTTTTGCGGGGAATGCTGTTCATACAATCCTCAAATAAAATTAAAAATTAATATTGCATAATCCATTCACACCGCATTTCTTTTTTTGTAAGTGACATCCACTATGTATTCCTAAAAGTACATTTTGGGACACACTATGTGACAATGTACACCCGGGCTGCCGAAAGCCTCTAAAGTGTATGCGTTATTATTCAAAAATAATCTTAACGAATAATTACTTATTGACATTAATACATAAATATGATTGCCTTTTATGCAAATAAAATTAATTATCATTTTATTGCAATAATTTTTTACTATTTTATTATTGGTGGGATATACTATACGCCTCAAAAAGAAACAAATATTATTTGAAAATGGAGAAAACCTATGGCAAACATTCTAACAGACGACCCCGGTTTTAAATATCACGAAAAGACACCAAAGATTGATCCAAAAGAATTCCAGAAAGTCATTGATTCGCGCAGGTCAGTGCGCATATATGAAAAGGAACCAATCCCGGAAAAAATTATACGCCAATGCCTGCATAATGCATTGCTTGCACCCAATTCATCAAACCTGCAACCATGGGAAATTTATCACATCGTTGATCCTGCCATACGCCAACTCATGAATAAAGCGTGTCTGGATCAGATTGCCGCAAAAACCGCTGCCACCTTGTTTGTTGCAGTTGCACGCACCAATACGTGGCGACAGCATGCACAGGAAATGGTCAGGCTTTTTGAATCAGCAGGCAATGTCCCAAAAGCTGCCATTTGGTATTATAAAAGGCTTGTACCATTTGTATACAATCAGGGATTTTTGGGAACATGGGGGCTTGTAAAACGATTGCTATTTTTTATTCGCGGACTTAAAACACCCGTCATCCGTGAACCGGTATCAAAGTGCCATATTAAAATATGGGCTGTTAAATCCACCGCACTGGCATGTGAAAATCTCATGCTTTCACTCAGAGCATACGGCTATGACTCCTGCCCCATGGAAGGCTATGACTCAAAAATGATTAAGAAGATTTTGAACCTTCCCAAAGATGCCATCGTTGTCATGGTGATTTCTGCCGGCAAACGTGCTGTTGGCGGTGTTTATGGCCCTCGCATCCGCTTTGATGAAAGCAGGTTCTTAAAGAAGGTGTAATCGTTTTACAGGGTTACCATAATAAGCAAAAAAACTGTTGCCACTGTGATTGCAAAACAAAGTTACTTAACAGTAACTATCGCCCAAAAATTTTTAAGCGATAGTTACTGAGTAATAATTTGACTTCAAGAGTAATATG
>Ga0308419_1002371_pt1 | contig 12204 bp, 12 predicted proteins | sample HotsprSampleMS50_FD_203674 | JGI IMG/M metagenome (GOLD analysis project Ga0308419, IMG submission 203674) | Hot spring phototrophic mat microbial communities from Mushroom Spring, Yellowstone National Park, Wyoming, United States - 20090730_MS50 ... | reverse complement strand
CGCTCTGCTCAGAACAACAAAAGGGTGATGTTGGAATGACAATACCATTACTCGGAATTGACATTTTGGGAGACTTTCACAATTAGGCTTGAACTAATTGGTTTTTTTAGATATTATTATAATATTTTTATTATGGAAAAAGTGCAATCAAATTTAATAGGCGAGATACTGGTCAAGTCTGGACACCTGACCCAGAAGCAGCTTGAACGGGTCCTCTTATTGCAAAAAAAGGAGCAGAAGCGATTAGGCGACCTCCTGGTTGAAATGGGTTTGGTTAAGGAGTCGGACATCATGGAGGCCTATTCAAAGCAGCTCAATGTCCCCTTTCATGCCAATCTTGATGAACTGGAGCCTGACAGGGTAGCCCTCAGGATAATCCCAGTGGATATGGCCAAAAGGTATATCACTCTTGCCCTGAGCCTTCATGAGACCTATATTACCTGCAGCGGTGGCAGATCCAACCGACAACACCCTTTCAACCACCATTGAGTTTGCCACAGGGAGGCGACTAAGGTATGTCTTAAGCACCCCAACGGCGATTATTAAGGCAATTAACAAGTTTTATAATGGCATTGAGACCGATAACATAGGCGATATACTTGTCTCAGAAAGCGTCATAAACAAAGACCAGTTGTTAGAGGCCTTAGGGGAACAGGAACTAAGCGGAAAGAAACTTGGGAAGATACTTATTGAAAAGGGTTTTGCAACTGAGCGTCATATTGCCAATGCCTTCTCTAAGCAGTTTTCAATCCCCTTGACAGACCTTAAGGTTACTACCCCTCATCAAGATGCCCTAAGTCTAATCCCCTCTGGGCTTGCCGAGAGGCACTCAATAATCCCTGTCACGCTGGAAAACGGCGTGCTTACTATAGCTATGGCTGACCCTCTTGATGTCAAGACCATCAATGCGATTAGTGTAGCCACAGGCAAGTTTGTAAGGGCCACTGTATCTGGAGAATCGGAGATCAAAGAGGCCATAAAGACCTACTACAATGGTCAACAGTCTGAGAGGCTTGGAGAAATTGCTGTCAGCGCAGCATTCTCAACTGAGGTTGTAAAGGACAAGGCCAAACCTGTAAAGGGCAAGACCATCAAGGACATACTCTTAAGCACAGGTATGCTGACCCAGAAAAAGCTTGCCGAACTCACTGAGAAAGGAAAAGACCTAAGCATCCATCTCACTGAGATGATAGTATCTGAGGAACTCGTAACCGAGGAGCAGATCGCAAAGGCCTTGGCAGAGATCTATGGCACCCATTATGTGGATCTCTCGGATCTTAAGATACCACCTCAGGTCATAGGCCTCATCTCAGAGAATATTGCCACCAAGTATATGGTGTTACCTGTCGCCCTTGAGGGCCGTATAATTACCGTCGCTATGAGCAATCCCTCAGACATAGATGCCATTGATGCCATACAGTTTGCCACAGGTAAAAAGGTCAAGATAGTTGTTACAACACCGCTGGAGATACTGAAGGCCATACACATATATTATAGGGGCGGAAAGGCAGCAAGGATTGGAGACATTCTGGTTGATATGGGTGTACTGTCAAAGGAACAGTTAGAACAGTGCCTCATAAAACAAAAGGAGTGCAAGAAGAAGATAGGGCAGATATTTCTTGAGGAAAAGATTATAAAGGAAGACGACCTTTACAGGGCCTTTGCAATACAATTGGGAATACCCTATATGGATCTCAATAACATAACCATTGACCCCGATGTGCTCAAGTTATTACCCGAGGATTTAATAAGAAATAGCCTTGTCCTCCCCTTGTCTCTTGAGAAACAGACCCTAACTGTGGTTGCCTATAACCCTTTTAATGTAGAGTTAATAACCAATATCAGGCGAATCTCTGGTAAAAACCTGAATGTAGTAATGAGTTCTCCTGTAAAATTAAGGAATGCCATAAAAAAGGCCTTTGAGCCACCTGATGACCTTGATGCACTGCAAGACATAACTGAAAACTTAGAGTTTCTTGATACCACACCGGCCGATGCAAAGGATGAGGTCAATATAAAGGAGGCAGAGGCAGCACCAATAGTGCGTATAACAGACAGCTTACTGATTTATGCCCTTCAGACAGGCGCCAGCGATATACACTTAGAGCCCCGACAGAAGGTCATGGTTGTAAGGAACCGTATAGACGGTTTCTTAAAAGAGGTCAAACATTTACCCATCAAGGTGCACAAGGCCGTAGTATCAAGGATAAAGATAATGGCAGACATGGATATATCCCAGCGGAGATTGCCCCAGGACGGCATAAAAAAGGTCCTTCAAGGCCACACCGACATGAATCAGATATACCATGTCTGCATGATTTAGTGTCTTTCTATCAAGGTAATCATGCCTCCCTTACAAAAGCATTTTTGTGTTTAAAGGAATATCACAATGGAAACAATTAGACTTATTGCCCATCTTGCAGGCAAGATTGGCAGGCCGCTCAATATCATGGAGGTCTGTGGCACCCATACAGTTGCCATATTCAAATCGGGCATTAAGAGCATATTGCCAGAGAATATTAGTCTCCTGAGCGGGCCTGGTTGCCCAGTGTGTGTAACCTCTGTTGAGGATATTGACAGGGCAATTGCCTATGCCATAAAAGAGGGCCAGATACTCGCCACCTTTGGAGACATGATGCGGGTTCCGGGCAGTAGGCTCTCACTCCTTCAGGCAAAGGCTGAGGGTGCCCACATTGAGGTGGTCTATTCCCCAATGGACTGCATAAGGCTCGCCCATGGTTACTCAGATAAGCGAGTAATCTTTTTCGCTGCTGGTTTTGAGACCACGGCGCCCCTTGCGGCAGCTACACTATATGAGGCAGAAAGGCTTGGGGTCAAAAACCTATTGTTTTATTCAGTTCACAAGCTCGTACCGCCGGCATTGAAGGTCCTATTAGACTCGGAGGATGTAAAGATAGACGGTTTCATACTGCCTGGTCATGTGAGTGCCATAATCGGCTCAGGACCATATCAATTTATACCAACCCAGTATGGTGTCCCCTGTGTGATCTCAGGCTTTAAGGCAGATGAGATACTGACAAGTATATATATGCTTCTTAAGCAAATATACGACCGCAGGCCTGCTGTAGAGATACAGTATGCCTCTGTTGTTAGGCCCGAGGGGAATGAAAAGGCCCTGGAGTTTATTGAGAGATTTTTTGATGCCTCTGATAGTTACTGGAGGGGTATTGGCCTCTTAAAGGCAAGTGGCTTAAGGCTCAAAGGGGAATGGTCTCATAGAGACAGCGAAAAGGCCATTCCCCTAAAGGTAGAGTCCCTGCCTGAACCCAAGGGCTGTCAATGCGGCCTTGTCCTCAGGGGGATAAAGTCTCCCCCCCAGTGCCCACTCTTTGCAAAGACATGCACACCCCAAAGGCCTGTGGGTGCTTGTATGGTGAGCTCTGAAGGGAGCTGCGCTGCCTATTACAAATACAGCCTACCAAATTCGGATAAATCTTAGTTACTCAAAGGTCTATGTAAAACTCTCAAAAATGCCGAATGAAACGCTAAGATGTCATTTTGAACTAATGTCAGGAATCGCGATATACATAACGCAAGGCAAGATTCCTCGCTTTACGCAGGATGACAATAGAGACAAGGTTCTCCGTCGCCACTGCTCCTCAGAACGATAACCCCCTTTTGCCCTTTGAACTACATTGTTGTTTCGTGGGCTTAGACCAAAATGACCTAAATGGTATAATTACCAATGGTCTATAGGATGAGATAATGAAAAACAAGATACTCATTATTGAAGACGATAGGGACATATTGACTGTCCTTAAGGCAAACCTTGAGCTTCAAGGCTTTGAGGTCTTTGTTGCAGAAAGCTGGCAAGCAGGTGAAGTGATCCTTGAACGACAGAGGCCTGACCTCCTCATTTTGGACCTTACCTTGCCCGATACAGATGGACTTATTATATGTAAAGGCCTGAGGGAGGCTGGTCAACAGTTGCCAATTATTATCCTCACCGCAAGGGATAAGCTCTCAGACAAGATAATTGGCCTTGAAAGTGGTGCCGATGATTACATAGTCAAGCCCTTTGAGACCCTTGAGCTTGTAGCAAGGATAAAGACCTGCCTGAGACGTCTTGCCACTAAAAAAGAAGACGAGATATTGAGTGATGGTCCATTAAGTATTGATGTTAGACGCAGAATTGTAAAGGTCGCAAAAAAGGAGGTTATGTTAACACCCAAAGAGTTCAATATCTTACACTTTATTATGACTCGCAAGGGAGAGGTAGTTAGTCGTGAGGACATAAAAAGTCACCTATGGAAGGATGCACAGCTTTATGCATGGAGTAGGGTTATAGATGTCCATATCCAACACATAAGGCACAAACTTGACAGTGATGACCCCGAGAGATTCATTGAGACTGTGCCCGGGTTAGGCTACAGATTAAAGGCCAAACCATAGGGATTTATTAAACCTTAATGGGACGACCTTAGGTCTTAATCACTACTGACAGATTTCAAAAGGTCCCTCCCTTTGATCTCGGCTTAAAAGTAAGTGATGCCAATTATAACATTCAAAAGGGTGTTGGGGATCTAAGCGATAATCTTGAGCACTTATTAAGGGATCTTAGGCGATGGCTTGTAGCCTGCCTGAGTAGTGTTAAGGTTGTGGGTTTTGTTAAAATCCCCTATGTTTCTTCAACAGGTAATCAATGGTCTTACAATTGGTAGTGTCTATTCCCTCATAGCCCTTGGTTATACGATGGTCTATGGCATTCTGGAGTTTATAAACTTTGCCCATGGCGAGATTTACATGCTCGGTGCCTATCTGGGGATCATATTTCTTGCCTTTTTTACAACCATAGGACTTACCACTACTGATCTCTACTTGTCTTTGCTATTGACTGCCCTTTTGACCATTGGGTTTTGTGGGCTTTACGGTTATTTTATTGAAAGACTCGCCTATAAACCTCTCAGAATGGCACCAAGGCTAAGCCCCCTTATTAGTGCCATTGGGATATCTATATTCCTCCAAAACTTCGTGATGCTTACCCAAGGTGCTACTGACTTAGTCTTTAGGATTGGGGCCCTGGATGGGGCTATTGTAATAAAGGGCCTGCAGATTACCTACTTTCAGATCGCGATCCTCATGTCATCGCTTGCTATTATGATTGGGCTCAGCCTCTTTATCAATAAGACCCCTATTGGCAAGGCCATGAAGGCCACAGCCCAGGATAAGATAATGGCCTCGCTGCTTGGTGTTAACATAGATATGGTAATAGCCCTGACATTTGTGATTGGGGCTGCACTGGCAGCGGTAGCAGGCATGATGGTGGCGGGTTATTATGGGCTCGTTAACTACCATATTGGTTACTTAGCAGGGCTCAAGGCATTTACTGCCGCAGTTCTTGGCGGTATTGGCAGTATCCCGGGTGCGATGGTAGGTGGACTTGTGGTAGGCCTTATAGAGTCCTTTGGTGCTGCCTACATCTCAAGCGACTATAAAGATGTGTATGCCTTTTTAATGCTCATATTGATCTTGCTACTTAGGCCTCAGGGTATTCTTGGTGCAAAGGTAGAAGATAAGGTATGAGCATTTCTGTCTTTACGGGATTGTTTAAGAGGCCTATTTTTAAAAATGCCTTCTATATAGTTATCCTCTCCCTGATTACGCTGCCTTTTACAGGGATAGCTCTGTCTGTAAAGATATGTGTAGCCCTATTGGTGTTCACAATTCTGTTAGGAAAACTAAAAGGGTTTGTCTCTAAGATCAATCTAACAGTCCCCTTGTATTTTAAGACCCTTACTGATAGCCCCAAAAGGCCAATTCTCTACATTGTGCTATTTATAATGGTGCTTATTCCTTTAATGCCCTCCTCACAATATGTAACCGATGTGCTTACCCTGTGTCTTATTTACGGGATTCTTGCCTCAGGTCTCAATGTAATTGTAGGGATGACAGGGCTTTTACACCTCGGCTATGCAGCCTTCTATGCCATTGGTGCTTACACACATGCAATGCTAACCATCCATGTAGGGCTCAACTTTTGGCTCTCTGCCTCTTTTTCGGCTTTATTTTCCGCCTTTATAGGACTTGTATTGGCCTTTCCAGCCTTTAGGTTAAGGGGTGACTACCTCGCCATTGTTACCCTTGGCTTTGGGGAGATCCTTAGGGTAATCCTCAACAATTGGCGTGAAGTTACCAACGGACCCAATGGTATATCAGGCATACCTGCTCCTTCTATGTTCGTTCTCACATTTGCGAATGTAAACCTCTATTTTTATCTGACCCTCTTTTTTACTATCCTGACGCTCACCACCATACAGAGGATTGAGCACTCACGGATAGGTAGGGCATGGCATGCTATAAGGGAAGATGAGGCCGCAGCACAAGCATTGGGCATTAATGTTACCGTCTATAAGCTCCTTAGCTTCGCCTTTGGCTCCTTTTGGGCAGGGCTTGCAGGGGCCATCTTTGCCTCAAAGATGGGTTTTATCTCTCCTGAGAGTTTTACCTTTTTAGAGTCTGCTATGATACTCTGTATGGTGATCCTTGGGGGATTGGGCAATACCTATGGTGCACTGGCAGGGGCCTTTTTGTTAATTGCTATACCTGAACTGCTCAGAGAGTTACAGACCTACAGGATGCTCTTTGTAGGATTTGGCCTTGTGATATTGATGCACTTTATGCCTCAGGGTATAGCTGGCAGACTTAGCCTACATGCTAAAAATAAATAACCTAAGTAAGGGCTTTGGCGGCCTTTGGGCGCTTAAGGAGATCAACTTAGAGGTCCAAGGGGGCAAAATAACGAGCATTATTGGGCCAAATGGCGCAGGAAAGACCACCCTATTTAATTGCATAACAGGTTTTAGTAGGCCCACCACCGGAAATATCGTATTCTATGACTCAGATATTACAGGGCTACCGCCCAACAGGATTACCAAAACAGGTATTGCAAGGACCTTCCAAAACATCAGGCTATTTAAAGACCTCACCGTTATTGAAAATGTGCTTATAGGGACCCACTGCCTGAGAGCGTACGGCCTTTTTAATGCCCTGCTTCACGGTCGTCATTACAAAAGCCAAGAATCCTTGGCCATTGAAGATGCCCATGCCTGTGTTGAGGCCCTTGGACTTAGTGATTATACACACTACAAGGCTTCTTCCTTACCCTATGGACTTCAAAAGAGGCTTGAGATAGCCCGTGCACTCGCTACCAAGCCAAGACTCCTACTCTTAGATGAACCAAGTGCAGGCATGAACCCTGCCGAGACCATTGAATTGATGCAGCTCATCAGGGAACTCAACTCCAATGGGCTCAGCATACTCCTTATAGAGCACGATATGAACTTAGTAATGAACCTTTCTGACCAAGTGGTGGTCTTAAACTATGGTGTCAAGATTGCCGAGGGTAAACCTGAACAGATAAGAAATAACCCTGAAGTAGTAGAGGCCTATCTCGGTAAGGGGGTCCAATGCTTGAGATAGAGGACCTGTGGGTCTCTTACGGTTCCGTTGAGGTCTTAGAGGGTATCTCGCTTAAGGTGAATAAGGGTGAGATAGTCTCACTAATAGGCAGTAATGGGGCAGGCAAGAGCACAACCCTCATGGCCATCTCAGGGGTGATTAGGCCAAAGAGGGGTAAGATTTTATTTAACAGTGAGGACATTACTGGCTTAGCCCCCCATAGGGTCTTACAAAAGGGCATAAGTCATTGCCCTGAAGGCAGGAGGATATTGCCGCGTCTTACAGTGCTTGAGAACCTTGAGCTCGGTGCCTTTAAAAGGGGTGATAAGAAAAGAAATATTGAGAGGGCCTTCGGTATTTTCCCAATACTCAAAGAGAGGGCAAATCAATACGGCGGTACCTTAAGTGGTGGTGAGCAGCAGATGCTCGCCCTTGCAAGGGCATTGATGTCAGACCCCGAGCTACTCCTTCTTGATGAGCCATCCCTCGGTATAGCACCAGTTATTGTAGAGAAGGTCTTTGAGACCATACAGGCAATCCGTCAAGAGGGCCTGACGATCCTATTGGTTGAACAAAACGCCTATGCCGCCCTTGCCCTTTCAGATCGCGCCTATGTACTAGAAAACGGCATTATAAGGCTACAAGGCAGGGGTGCTGAACTCTTAAACAACGACGAGGTCAGGAGGGCCTATCTTGGGGAGTGTATGATATGAGGTTTTTAGCCTGAAAACTCCGAGTTAAAGGGTTTTGTAGTCCTGCCTCCACTGTGATTGCATTTTTTGGAGTTAATTACACATGAGACAGCCCCTAACATCCGTCTTTCCATTGCACAATCATTTGTTTATAATAGAGTCAAAAGAAGAGGGTGCTTGAAAATATTCAAAACAGGGGAGGAATGAAAGATGAAAAGGCTCGCCGTATTTCTCGTGGTTTTTGTCTTTGGTCTTACCGTTGTTTACGCAGCAGGTCTTGAGGTCAAGAAAAAGGCCGGTGATTACGATGTCTTAGCAGTGCTTGAAAAAAACCCGCCTGTGGTCGGCAAAAATGCCATCTCTATTGAGGTAAAGGACAAGTCCGCTAAACCTGTCAGCGATGCAAAGGTCGTAGTTGAATATTCCATGCCGCCTATGCCGGGTATGCCTCCACATGGGGCAAAGAGGAATGCAGAGTTCAAAAACGGCAAGTATGCTGCAGTCCTTGACCTCTCTATGCGTGGGGCTTGGAATATTACAGTAAAGATAGAAAAGGGTGGCAAGACCGAAAGCATTAAATTCACTGTAGACGCCCAGTAAACACCCTAAATAGCATCCCAAATTGATAGAGAGCCCCAATAGGGGGGAGACTTGAAAGGCATAATTCTACCCGCCCTAATATATCCATTTATTTTAAGGGTAAGTTCCATGCAAAGGCACAAGGCTAATTGTATACTGAGCTGCTTGAGTATGGTCTTGCTTTGGGTTAGCACTGTTGGAGCTGCTGACCCTCAGTTGGCCTCTCTAATTAAAGACGCCATTGCAAATAATCATGAGATTCTGATGATGGAGCATAGGGTCAAGGGCGCTAGGCATCGTATAACCCAAGCAAGTGCCCTGCCTGACCCAATGCTTATGTTTGGCTATCAAAACGAGGGCTGGAGCCGGTTTACCTTAGGGGAGATGCAGGGTGCCCAATGGGCCCTTTCCATCTCCCAGAGTATCCCCTTTCCTGGCAAACTCGCCCTCAAAGAAGAAGTAGCAACAAGAGAGGCAGAGGTCGCCGCTATATCCTTACAGGCACTAAAGACCAGAACTGCCCAAAGGGTCTATGAACTCTACTATGACCTGTTTTTAGTCCAGAGGTCGCTGAAACTAATCAAGGCTAACTACAATGTGATTCAGCAGATGGAGGATATTGCCCTTTCAAGGCTCTCTTTAGGCCTAATAAAGCAGGATGAGGTATCCTCTCTTCAGACTCAGAGGTATATGTTAATTGAGCAGGAGGCCATGTTAAGGCAAAAAGCAGAGGCCCTTGAGGGTATGCTCAATGCCTTTGCTAATAGGGACATCAGGACTACCTATACTGAAATACCCGATTTAGGGCTAACAGGGTTTGATCTCACCCTTGAGAATGTAGTCAGGCTTTCTGAGGAAAATTCCTATGAGCTTAAGATAAAGGAGCAGGCACAAAGGGTGTGGGAAAGTAAGGTCAACCTTGCCCGTAGAGAGTTTTATCCTGACTTTACTATAGGCATAGGGGTTTTCCCACGCACAGGGCCCTTTCTTGATATGTGGAACTTGACAGTGTCAATGAACATTCCAATTTTCTATAAGTCTAAGCAGAGACAAATGGTTTATGAGGCTGAGGCAATGGGCAATGAGGCAAGACATGAGCTGATGGCAAGTAGGGCAATGCTTCAGGCCTCCTTAAGGGAAGGCATTGCCACTATAAAGGGCTTTAAAGAGACTATTGAAGTTTACAAAAATGCCCTTATACCAAAGGCCTATCAAGAGTTAGAAGGTATGCTCTACTCATATAGGGTAGGCAGTGTGGGGACCACTGAGGTAGTGCAAAAGATAAGACAGCTCATTGACCTTGAGTCGGCCTACTGGAGACAGATTGTAGAAAGGCAAAAGGCAGTCATTAGGATTAAGGCACTGATGGGGACGCTCCTAACATCTGAACAACATTAAAGATGGCTTATAAATGTGTATCAAAGTGGGCTTTTTTATAAGCTTGTTTGATTTTTGATTTAATCAAAATTAGACATATAGGAGGGATTAAGCCTTGATACAGTCACTAAAAGTCCTCTTTATCGCCTTTACACTTACACTCTATCCCTTGTGCACTATTGCCTCAGAGCCTGCTCAGGTTGAGATCCCGCCTGATAAGCAGCGACTCATTGGTGTAAAGGTAGGGACTGTAAAGGTTATCCCCTTCACGAAGACCATTAGGACTAACGGTAGGCTTGATTTTGATGAGCGTGCCTCTGTTGTGGTGAGCTCACAGATAGGTGGTTGGGTAGAAAGGCTTTATGCAGACTACACAGGCTACTATGTAAAAAAGGGGGACCCTTTACTTGAGATTTATAGCCCCGAGCTGCTTACGGCCCAACAGGAATATCTCAATCTCCTTAATTGGTCCTCTAAATACTCCTCCACTGAACCGAACTCTGAGATAGAGAGGCTCTTTATCAAAGACCAACAGTCACTCATAGAATCAGCAAGGATGCGCCTTAAGACATGGCACATGTCAGAGGAGCAAATAAGAAACATTGAAGAGACCAAAAGGCCCATAAGGACCTTCACCCTTTATAGTACCCAAGAGGGTTAGGTCACAAGGCGGGATGTAACCCTCGGCATGATGGTCAATGCAGGGGAACGGCTCTTTACGATTACCAACACCTCTAAGCTCTGGGTAATTGCTGAGATCTATGAGCAGGACTTGCCCTATGTCAAGACAGGGATGCCTGTCACACTCAGGATCAGCTATCAACCCGATAGGGTCTTTAGGAGTACCATTGAATTTATCCATCCCCTACTTGTCACTGACACAAGGACTGCAAGGGCAAGGATGACCATTGAGAATCCCTCAACCGAACTACTCAAGGCCCAGATGCTTACCGAAGTGGAGATAAGACTGAACCTCGGCAAAAGGCTGGCCGTGCCTGAGGATGCGGTCATAGATACGGGTAAGAGGAAGATCGTCTATGTTGATAAAGGTAACGGGATATTTGAACAGAGGGTAGTAACCACAGGCATAAGGGCTGATGGTATGGTAGAGATCACAAAGGGGCTTAAGGATGGTGAACGAATAGCCCTATCGGCAAACTTCCTCATTGACTCCGAGAGCAAGCTCAAGGGCATTGGCCAATAATGATTGCCTCAATTATTCAATGGAGTGCCAAAAACAGGTTTATCGTCTTTTTGCTGGTCGTTTTTCTCTCTATATGGGGCTACTACTCGTTAAGACAAATACCGCTTGATGCCATACCTGACCTCAGCGATACACAGGTCATAATATATGCCGAATGGGCAGGCAGGAGCCCTGATATAATTGAAGACCAGGTTACCTATCCCATAAGTTCCACACTGCTCGCCTCGCCAAAGGTCAAGGCCGTCAGGGGCTTTTCCTTTCTTGGCAGTTCCTTTGTCTATGTGATCTTTCAAGAGGGTACAGACATCTACTGGGCAAGGAGCCGTGTGCTGGAATCCCTTCAATCGGTAAGGAGCAAGATCCCTGCTGATGTTAATCCTGTCCTTGGCCCTGATGCCACGAGCCTCGGTTGGGGCTTTAGCTACGCCCTTGTAGATGAGACCAATAGCTATGACCTTGCCGAGCTCAGGGGCCTACAAGACTATCACCTCAAGCTCGCCCTTGAGAGTGTGGAGGGTGTGGCACAGGTGGCAAGCATCGGCGGTTTTGTAAAGCAGTATCAGGTGACAATAGATCCCCTCAAGCTCAGGGCATACAACCTTCCACTAAACACCGTAATGGAGGCCATTAGGCGGTCCAATCGTGATGCCGAAGGCAGGGTAATGGAGTTTTCAGGCACTGAGTATATGGTAAGGGGGAGGGGATACATCAAGGTTAAGGCAGACATTGAAGAGATAGCGGTTGGTGCAAGTCTCACAGGCACACCAGTTAAAATCAGGGATATAGCCACTGTGCAGCTTGGTCCACCCGACTTTGACCACTTAATCCATTGTTCAGCATAAAAGCCCTTTAAAATCAACACACGGTTTTAAAAACCCCTTTGTAGTGCCTAATAGATTTTAGGTATTGACTTTTTCTCTCCCCCCTGCTATA
>Ga0308419_1002364_pt1 | contig 12222 bp, 13 predicted proteins | sample HotsprSampleMS50_FD_203674 | JGI IMG/M metagenome (GOLD analysis project Ga0308419, IMG submission 203674) | Hot spring phototrophic mat microbial communities from Mushroom Spring, Yellowstone National Park, Wyoming, United States - 20090730_MS50 ... | reverse complement strand
CTTCATATTTTATGTAAAAGACAACTGGCTTATTTTTATAGGTTACCCATTCTCCGGAATGACAAATAAAAAAGACCTTTTTTTAATAACTGATTATATTGATAAACTTATACATTTATATGACCCTGATTATATATGGGCGATTGCACCTGAGATACCAGGGGAACTAAAAAAAATAGCAGATGAGTTCCAAAGTGATTACTATTATACACTCAGTATTGATGAATTTAATCCGGCCAGAAGACTTTTAAGAGAGGTTGAAAAGACACATAACACCCTTACAGTAACTGCTGGTAGAGAATTCACAACAAAACATAAAGCATTGAGGGATGAATTTATAAAGTCAAAGGCTCTTCATCCACTGGTATAAATCCATGGAAAGGTATCTTGAAAAATCAGATACTGCATTTGTTCTAAATGCTTTAAGCTCTGAGAATAAACTCTGCGCTTTTTATTGTTTAGATGCAGGTGCAGATAATTTTCTTGCATATATAATGGGCTGTCATTCAAGGGTATATTATGTCCCCCATGCCTCGGACCTATTATTTGTAGAAATGGTTAGAATTGCAAAAGAAATGGGGAAATCTACAGTAAATTTAGGCCTTGGTGTCAATGAAGGTTTAAAGAGATTTAAAATGAAGTGGGGTGGAAGACCAACTATACCTTACGAGTTTATTGAATTAAAAAGAAGGGGTTTCACCCATAACTTGTTAAAAAAACTTGAGTATATACTTTGAGATATTTATGATTTGGAATCCATTCAAAAAAAGATTTAAAATGCTATGGAAGATAGAAAAAGATAAAAAAAGGAGTTATCTTGCTGGATGTGCCCACTTTTTTCCAATAAGCTATCGATTATCTCTGAAGGAAATTATAAAGGACCTGGATACAGTAATTTTTGAAGGTCCTCTCGACGAGGCTAATATGGATGCAGTAAGAGGTTACAGCATAATGTCAGAGGGTGGCAAAAATATAAAAGATATGATAGATAAAGACATAATAAGGGCAATTGAGAACGAACTCACATCTTTTTATTATAAAGGCACTGTTCAGGATTATATCAATGTATTAAAACCTCATAGATCTTCAATTTTAGATAGGGAGATTGAAGGTCTGTCACCGTGGATGGCATTTTTTAGAATTTGGTGCATTTACCTTAAAAATCGTGGATGGCATTATTCTGTTGATATTGAGGCACATTCAATTGCAAAAAAACTCAAAAAGGATATTTACTATCTTGAGACCATAGAAGAACAGCTATCTGCCCTTGAAGCAATACCTGTAGAAAAAATTGTTAATTTTATATCCATTTTTTATAAATGGGACGACTTAGCAAAAAATCATGCAAGGTATTATAAAACAGGTCAAATTGAGAAACTTTTGAATTCTACTTTAGTTTTTCCCACAAGATATCCATCTATTATTGAAGAAAGAGATCCAATACTTTACAGCAGGATGAGACCTTTTATAGAGAAAGGTAAAGCAATTGTTTTTGTGGGGATAACACATATAAAAGGCCTGAGTATATTCTTTCAGAAAGATGGATTTTTAGTCTCAAAATTATCATGATTACAGCAGCTAAATACAGTAATTTCATATATAATAACGCCTATATACCTGAACATATTTATACATATGTTCAGGGCATATCAGATGTGGATGCTTATTTTTCAATGCCGTATGTATGCTATTTTAAAGAAGGGCTACTTATTTTTGTAGGCTATCCCTTAAAAGATATATATAATCTTTCAAGTCTAAAGGTAATTTTAAATGAGGCAATATCAAAGACAAAATGCGATAGGGTAAAGATTATTTTACCTTTATGGCCCATTGAAGGATTATCCAATTATAAATTAATCTCAAAAGATGAATATTATAGGTTAGATTTAAACTCATTTACTATTAAAAGTAAAACAAGGAATATGATTAACAGGGCATCAAGGGATATGGCTGTTGAGAGAACAAGATCAATAAGCAGTGAACACAGGGATCTTATAGAAAGATTTTTAGATGAAAAGAAAATAGATGAAGAGACCAAATGGATCATAAAAAATATCGTTTCCTATGTTGCACAGTCAGATTCTGCCTGGATATTAAATGTAAGGGATGCGAAGGGAAGGTTGATTGTTTTTGATATAATTGATCTCTTCTCAAAGGATTATATATTCTATATGTTTAACATAAGATCATTAGATAAATATATACCAGGTGCATCTGACCTTCTGTTTTATGAGTTGATTAAGATGGGCATTGAGAATAAAAAAAAATATATAAACCTTGGGTTAGGGATAAATAAAGGGGTTAGTTTTTTTAAAGAAAAATGGGGTGGACGACCTTTTATCTCTTATTATCTCTTAGAAAAAGAAATAAAAACAAAGATAAACATCTTTTCCATAATTGATAGATTTATATAGAACATCTATTTTCTTGGTTTTTTATTTCCTTGCCCAGTGAACCTTATTAAATTAATAGATTTCAATTTCTTCTATCACCCCATGCTATACTAAATGTCAGCCACAAACGGATAAGGCTTTTTTATCCATGAATTAAAAAGCGCCTTGATATATTGAGCCATATTGGGATATCATCTAATTGATGAATCCTGTTACTGTAATCAGCGATTATGAACATTATTATACACAGACAAAAACCTTGCAACATATAAACCTGTCACATTTAGTTTCTGAAACTATCCTTGTTTCACCTGAAAGATTAGATACCTCTCTTTCGAAAACCAGATTTTTGCAGGGCGCATCTTTTCTTGAGGGCAGAATATTAAATTATATCTGCGAAACCGTTAGCACCGATTACATCCTGATTCTTACAAAAAAAGATGAGGTCGCAATCTACCCAAAAACTTTAGAAGTCATGATAGATATGGCTGAAAAAAATAAGGCTGGGATAGTCTACTGCGATTTCTACGAAGAAAATAAAAATGAAAAGAAACCACATCCTCTCAATGATTATCAATCAGGTAGTGTCAGGGATGATTTTGATTTCGGCGCTATGATGCTTTTTTCAACAAAGGCCATAAGGACTGCCATAAAAAAATATGGTGCTATACCCCCAATGAGATATACAGGTTTATATGATATTAGGCTCAAGATCTCTATAGACAACCCTGTCTATCACATAAACGAACCGCTCTATTCTGTAATACAACATGATAAGCCTTCTGAAAGAAAAAGTAATTTTGCATATGTGGATCCAAAAAACACCCATATTCAAAAGGAGATGGAGGCTGTTTTTACCGATTATCTAAGAAAAATAGGTGCCTACATTCCTTATGAACGTTTAAAAAGGGTCGATAAAACAAAAAACACATTCCCTGTTGTGGCATCTGTTATCATACCTGTAAAAGACAGAAAAAATACGATTGCTGATGCACTAAAAAGTGCACTCTCCCAAAAGACAGATTTCTCTTTCAACATTATAGTGGTGGATAACCACTCGCAAGACGGGACTGCATCTATAATAGCGGGTTTAGCAGACAGGCATCCTGCTATTAAACACATTATACCGTCAAGGAAAGACCTTGGGATAGGTGGATGCTGGAATGAGGCACTTTTTTCGCCCTATTGCGGTAGATATGCAGTGCAGCTCGATTCAGATGACCTGTACAGCAGTTCTTACACACTTCAGAAAATAGTGGATATGCTCCGTCAGGGCAGCTATGCCATGGTGATAGGCTCATATACCATTGTTAATTTCAATTTAGAGGAAATACCTCCCGGGTTAATAGACCACCGTGAATGGACAGATGAGAACGGTCATAACAATGCCCTGCGCATAAACGGTCTTGGTGCACCGAGGGCATTTGATACAGACACTGTCCGCGGTATTGGTTTTTTGAATGTGAGCTACGGTGAGGACTATGCATTGGCACTTCGGATATGCAGGGAATTTAGAATAGGAAGGATTTTTGAAAACCTCTATCTTTGCAGACGCTGGCATGGAAATACAGATGCCATGCTTTCAATAGAGGATGCTAACAGAAATGATGCATTCAAGGATAAGATTCGGACAGAAGAAATACTTGCAAGACAGGTTTTAAATAAAAAATAAATGGTTCAACATGCAAGCTCAAAGGATGAATCGACAAAAAATCTATGCCTCATTCAATGGCAGCCAAAGCACAAAAAACCTTTCAGAGCTCTGTATTGAACTTTTAGAAGAGCAAAAAAAGACATGGCCTGAACTAAAAGATGCCTATGAATATCTAAAACATATAAAGGTAAAAAACCTGCAATGCAAGGGCTATTCAGTTCAGATTCAACACAATCCAAAAAGGGCAAAAAGTAGCACTGCCAGTACTGACTTTGCCCACATAAATAGCCGTCCTTGTTTTCTCTGTGTTGACAATCTTCCAGAAGCACAAATGGGCATTCTCTATCGAGATGAGTATCTGATACTCTGTAACCCTGCACCGGTCTTCTTAAATCACCTTACAATCAGCTATCTAAAGCATATTCCTCAAGAGATTGTAGAAAATATTAATATCCTTATTCAACTTGCACAAGACTTAGGACCAAACTGGTTAACACTTTACAATGGGCCCAGATGCGGTGCCTCAGTACCAGACCATATGCATTTTCAAGCAATTCCAAAAGGTTATACCCCTGTTGAAAAGGATTTGCAGGATGAAAATAAGTTTATCCTATCAGCTCAGTCAGAAGAAGTATTTATTTATAAGTCAAAAGATATTGGAAGGGAGATTATACTCCTTGAAGGTGCAGGTAAATATACCATTGCCGGTGTCTTTATAAGTTTTCTCGAAGCACTTAAATCAGTGATAAAAACAGAAGATGAACCAATGATCAATATCGTATGTTTTGTGGAAGGGGGAAAATGGTATATCCTGATTTTTCCAAGGTCAAAGCACCGGCCAGAGGTATTTTTCAGAGATGATGATGAAAAAATTACTGTAAGCCCTGCGGTTATTGAGATGGCGGGTGTTATTATTACCCCCTTTGAAAGGGACTTTTTAAGGCTTGATGCATCGAAGGTTGAAGCCATCTATCATGAGGTATCCCTTGATAGAAAAAAACTGGAATGCACTTTGCTTATATGCCATAATAAGAAAAAAATCAAAAATTTATATCAAAAGAGGTGAATTATGAATAAATATCCAAACCTTTTTAGCCCATTAAAACTGAAAAATATTGTTCTTTCAAATAGAATAACCATGGCGCCCATGTATGTTGGCTATGCTGACCCTGATGGGAAGGTTAATGACCTCGTGATAGAACACTATAAAAAGATGGGTAGCTCTGGTGTGTCCCTTATTGTTGTTGAAAATATCTGTATTGACCCTTCTGGGCTCGGAGCCCCTTTTATGTTAAGGATAGATAAAGATGAATATATTGATGGATTGAAAAAAGTTGCAGATGTAATACACACTGGAGGTGCATATGCCTTCTGTCAGATCAACCATGCCGGGAGATATGCATTTATTAAAGAAAGGATTGCACCATCTCCTGTAAAGATTGGAGACACAATACCAAAGGAGATGACAAAAGATGAGATTAACCTCATTATTGATAGATATGCCAAGGCAGCAGAAAGGCTAAAAAAAGCAGGTTTTGATGGAATAGAGCTTCACGGCGGCACAGGATATCTTTTAAGCCAGTTTCTATCACCAAGGCTTAATAAAAGAACTGATGAATATGGTGGCAGTCTTGAGGGCAGGATGCGTTTCCCATTCGAGGTATTGGAGGCTGTAAGAGGCACAGTCGGTAATGATTACCCTGTGGGGTATAGATTGCTGGCTGATGAGCTTTTACCTGAAGGTTTTAGTCTTGACGAGGCTATTTTGTTCGCAAAGGCATATGCAAAAAAAGGTATTGATTACCTCTCTGTTATGGCAGGTACATATGAATCCTTTAAAATACCCCCATATATAGATATGGAAAAAAATGAAGGTTATATGGTCCCCTTTGCAGAGGCTATAAAGAAAGCAGTCCCTGAGGTGCCAGTTGTGGCTGCCGGAAGAATTCAAACGCCTGCCTATGCTGATAAAGTAATAGAAGAGGGTAAGGCTGATTTGATTGGCCTTGCAAGGGTACTTTTTGCAGATCCACTCTGGCCAAAAAAGGCTAAAGGGGAGTTAACTGGTCCTATTGTTCCTTGCAACCCATCATGCTCCCAATGCATGGATATGATTTTCATGGGGAAAAGGCCTTTCTGCTCCCGCTGGACTATTGAAGACAGACACGCCTTTAGACAAAAGACTGGTGAATGATGAACAATATTTTGATGAGTTCACTTTTCAGTCGTAAATAACAATCCTCAAAACATTCTTGACAAAGCGTTATATAAAATGATATATAACATCGTTATATAAGTTAGCATATAACGAATGATATAAATCAGATTTACAGTTTAACAACTCTTATAACATTATTTAAAATCATAATCTACGAGGAGGTTATATCTTGAATCACTACGATATGTTAAAAAAGGAATTAGAAAAGATGGCCACCCAGATGTTAGACGATACGGTCAAGGTTATTTCCTCAAGACCCCTTACCCCTGAAGAGGCAATCGGAAGACCGGACCGGACAGATTATCCCATTTTAAAGGGAAAAGAGTTTATGATTGAGGCAACATTTAGAGATGCAAAAGGCCAGGCATTCACAGACATGCCCGGTAATTTCCAGAGCACCCTGCAGGATATCCTTGACCTTGAACTCAAGGACAATTTTGAACGGGCCGTGTTTATTGCAGGGTTCAATGCGGTTATGCGGTATTTCTGGTCGGGTAGACAACACAATTCACTGTAAGAATAGCGAGCCAAAGGCCTGTGCAGAAAAATTTCACGCCTTTATTATGGAGCATTTCGGGAAACCAAGGATTGCCTTTATAGGGTATCAGCCTGCAATGATTGAAAGACTGTCAGCCTCCTTTGAATTCCGTGTTGTGGACCTTGATAGGGACATTATTGGTGCAAAAAGATTTGGTTTAATAATTGAAGGTCCTGAAAGCACTGCCGATGTCCTTGAATGGAGCGATATCATCCTTGCCACAGGTTCAACCTGTGTAAACAACACCATCGCTGATTTTCTCAATAAGAAGCCTGTTATATTTTACGGTGTAACCATCGCAGGTTTTGCTTTTGTTTATGGTTATAGACGTTTCTGTCCTTATGGCAAGTGAATTTTATACATGGAGATAGGGGCCGCTAAATAATGTTTACCGATACTTTTAATAGATATAAAAAATGGCATAAATGAGGAGAAGCTATGAAAAAAATATTATTCTTCGCTCTGACCTTGATGGTATGTCTTTTTAATATAGCCGGGTATGCAAAGGATAGTTTTCCCATAAATATCGCTGTAGAATTTACCGACCATGCCGCAAGCGCCTATATAGCCCAGCATAAAGGGTGGTTTGAAGAAGAGGGGATAAAACCGACGTTTTACTGTTACGTCACCGGTATGGCTTTAGCCTCTGCCCTGGGTCGAGGGGATATTCAAGCTGCGTATATGTGTCTTTTGCCAGCTATAACCGCGTACGCTAATGCCAAGGTGCCTATTAAGGTGGTTTCAGGACTACACAAGCACGGCTACGGTCTGGCAGTAAATGCAGAAAAGGTAAAAACCATAAAGGATTTAGAGAAGTCGGATATTCGTATAGGATGTAATCAGGTAGGGGGGCCCGCCGATGCAATCATTCACAAGACGATAGAGAAGTATAATCTTGATCGAGATAAAATACTGAACAAAATACAAAGGATGAATCCAGCAACACAGATCATGGCAATAAGGATGGGAAGGCTCGACGCCTTTTTCAACTGCGAACACTGGCCGGCAATGGCGGAAGACGCCGGATTCAAAATGTTGCTCACTAGCGATGATGTCTGGCCGGGAATGCAAGGGAGTGTTCTGGTTGTTCGGAAGGAATTCATAAAGAACCATCCCGAGATTGTAAGAAGACTTGTAAAAGTAACAAGAAATTCGATCGAGTGGATAAAAAAGAACCCTCAAGAGGTTGCTTCAATAATGTCCAGACAATTACAGATTACAGGTGACAAGAACTCTCCTTCCGATGTACCTAAAGGCGCTGATAATCTCAAAATAACCCCCGAAACAGTACTGAGGTCGATGGCAAGGATCGAGCATTCCTCTCATGTTGATCAGACTGAAGTTCAAAAGTCCATAGATTTTGCCAGGCAGTATGGCTATATAAGGACAAGTTTTAGCGCCAAAGATATACTTGATTTGAGGTTTTCTAAATGAACAGGAAGACTGGACTAATTCAATGGTTCTCGGGATTTCTTCCTGTTTTTTTATTTATAGTTTCCTGGGAGATTGTAGGGCGTTTTAATCTTTTTCCAGGGCAATTCTTTTTCCCTCCCTTTTCGGCAGTTGTAAAAGAGGGATAACATCTCTTAACAAACGGGGTGCTGGGGAAGAACTTTGCAAGTAGCCTGATAAGGGTGCTAATTGGCCTTTTTTGCGGCTCTGTTGCAGGCATTTTTGTAGGGGTTATCATGGGGTGGAAGGACATGGTCAATAAGGCCCTAAGCCCCATTATAAGCCTTCTGTATCCCATCCCTGCCTTAGGATGGTTGCCTCTTCTTATGCTATGGATCGGTATAAACGAGATGCTGCCCATTATCATAATATTTATCTGTTCATTTTTTCCTGTTGTATATAACACCTTCACAGGTATCAGAAATGTGGATAAAAAGTATATATATGCTGCAGAGACGTTAGGGGCATCGAATATGACAATACTTTTTAAGGTCATCATACCCCTGGCACTTCCCAATATCTTTACAGGCTTGAAGCTGGAGGCAGGGATGTCCTGGAGGGTTCTTATAGCGGCCGAGATGGTTGCAATCCCCATAGGAATCGGCGCTTTGATGATACAGGCGGAGAGCCTCGTAAGGGTTGATATCATAATGGTCTGTCTTATTATCCTTTCCATTATGTGCCTTATCTTTGAAAGGATCTTTGCACTGGCAGAAAAACACATGGTGGGCAGATGGAGTAGCCATGCCTGAAATCAGGCTTGTCAAGGTGAGTAAACATATCTGTTACGAACTGGATCTCACAATCCAAAACGGTGAGAAATTTGTTATTATAGGGCCAACAGGTTCTGGAAAGACAACCATACTTAATGTCATAGCAGGGGTGACAGATTATAAGGGGAATGTCTATATTGATGATCAATGTGTTGATAGGTTATCTCCAGGAAAAAGGGGTGTAGGCTATCTTTTTCAGGGCCTTGCGCTTTTCCCTCACCTTGCTGTCTTTGAGAATATCGCCTTTGGTTTAAAGGCCAAAGGGATGGAGGAAGGGGCAATAAGGGAGCGTGTTTTTTCACTTATGGAGATGATGCATATAAAACACCTTTCGGACCGCTATCCCCACATGCTCTCGGGCGGTGAGAAAAAAAGGGTTGCCCTGACCAGATCCCTTGCTCCTTCACCACAAATATTGCTCCTTGACGAGCCAACATCCAGCCTTGACCATCAGACAGCAAAATATCTCAGAAACGAATTGATAGGCCTTCTTCAAAAGTTAAAAATAACAACTGTATATGTAACCCATGATTTAAGGGAGGTAGAGGAGATAGCCGACAGGATTGCCCTGTTATCCCATGGAAAAATAGAACAAATATCAACACCAAAAGACCTCTTTTTTAATCCACAAAAAGAAAGTGTATCCCGGTTTACAGGCATGCCAAACATCATCGAGTGTACCCAATCCCGTGTAATTACATCGGGTCTTGTTGAGGTGGTTTCTGATGAGATGACGATGATCTTGCCCTATGACGGGGGCAACATCAAAAAGATTGCCATCCCGCCTGAGGACATATATATATCCGATGTAAAACCCCCTGGTCCTGCCTTAAACCGCTTTATGGGAAAGGTGGAGGAGATTACTCGGGATAATTCAATGGTAAGGGTGAAACTATCTATAGGTACAAAGACCCTCCTTGCAGAGTTATCCAAAGGCGCCTTTGATGAGATGACCATTGAAAAGGGGAAAGAAGTATATGTCGTGATTAAAATGAGAAGACTGCGTTATGTTGAATAGTAAAGACATCGACTTTAAGGTAAATCTCAAGGTTGCAATATATTTTGGATTCAAATTTCACAATCCTCGCAGGGATAGCCTTCAAATACAAAATAATTGAAAGGGAGATAAGCAAAAATGAAAAACGACCATATAGGGAAAATTAAAAAAATTAACAAAAAAGCTGTTTTTTTCAGTTGTTTTAATGCTTGTTCTCTGTTTTGTGGTTCACTTATATGCTGGAGAAGAACCGATAAAAGATGGTCTGGTTGAATATATTGGAGCCCAGAAAAGGATGTTTGAGACAGGAAAGGCAGATGGGGTTTTAAACCTTAAGTTCTTTGAAGGCAAAAATAATCTGTATGCAGTAGGACCAGTAGCACTGCTCGATGGGGAAATAACATTATTAAACTCAAAAGCATATGTCTCAAAGGTTCGCGGCAATGACTACTACGTTGATAACACGCTGAGCCATGAGGCCCTTTTTCTTGTCTGGTCACAGGTTCCACGGTGGAAGGATGTTTCTGTTCCTGAATCCATCACTAATTACGTTCAACTTCAGAAGTTTATAAAGGATCAGGCTGATTATTCAGGAATGGATGTATCAAAACCCATTCCCTTTATGTTGATTGGAACACCCGTTGGAATAGTATGGCATATAAACTGTGACAAAACCGATGGTAAACCAATTACCAGAGAATTATTTGCCAAATCTAAGGTAATCTATACTTTAAAAAATGAGCCTGTCGATATTATCGGTTTCTATTCAGAAAGGCATAACGGGATTTTTATCAGCCAGTATGTACCTGCGATAAAACCTGATTCCGGCGAGAAAAATGCAGTCCACATGCATTTTGTTTCACGAACCACAAAGGCTACTGGGCATATTGATAATATAATACTTGGTAAAAATATGGTACTTCGCTTGCCAGAGAAATGATAATTTCAAAATCAAAGGCAAACCTTTAGTTCTATTTCAAAATCTGAAGGCTATCCCTCCTAAGATTGTGAAATCGGTTTCTGGTTTATTCAGTCCAGCCTTGACACCGAAATCGATATCAAGGTTTTCGGTTATGGAATAAATAACCCCACCTAAAATAAAAGCAGGATGTGTATTTGATGTCTTTTCTGAATTTCGCTCCATCCCCATATCACCAACCAGCTTTATGTTCTTTACCACCTCCAATTCCGATGCAAGAGATACATGCCATATGTCTTTTCTGTTTACTTCTCTATCTTCCCGTAGCTTATATTCATTTCGTGTATAACCGGTATTAAAATGAAACGCCCACGAATCTATCTCTTTTGTTGTAATGAAAGTTAGACCAAAAGATGGCCTGCCGTTACCAAGACCTTTTTCTTCCTTTCCTGTGGGGAAGGTAATACCTGGCTTCAAAGCAAAACTAAGACCATCCTTTTTGTAAAATCTCCATTTGACTTCCAGCGACATATCAGAGATCCCGCTTTCCTTAGCAGACAATTCATTATCTTCCTTTACCCTGAACCACTGATAGGGCATGCCAAGTACAATATCCACACTGTCCAGAATGCCATATGAAAGTATCGTTTGAACTTCCCCACATGTCTTCTTTATAATCACCCCCTTATCTTTTTCTCTGTCATAATTAAACTCACCATTTACCTCAACCTGAAATTTTCCCTTCCCCTGTGTGCCCGTGTCATCGGTAATAAGGGGATGGGCAGCAAAGACTACTCCTGAATAAATAAACATGGCCAATGACATCCATAAATAGATTAATCCTCTCCTGATCATTTCTTTCCCTCCTTAGTTGAATTTTTTTAAAGAAATATCTTTCCTGCCTGATAAATACCAACAGCCAATAACCACCCTAAAAGGAGACTGTATCCCACTGCAAGAAAGGCCCATTTCCAGTTTGTCTCCCGTCTTATGGTGGCAATGGCTGCAATGCAAGGAATATATATGAGAGACATGACCATGAAAGCGTATGCAGAAAGAGGATTAAAAACTTCTTGTATCACATTGGTCAGTCCGGCTTCCTCCACACCGTAAAGGGTCCCAAATGTTCCCACCACCACCTCTTTGGCCAAAATTCCAAAAAGCAGGGCTACCCCTGCCTGCCAGAAACCAAAACCAGCCGGTTTGAGCAAAGGGGCAAAAAGCGAACCAATCTGTCCGATAAAACTCTCCTTTGAGGCGTATTCAACCCCTAAAGGT
>Ga0308419_1002363_pt1 | contig 12222 bp, 8 predicted proteins | sample HotsprSampleMS50_FD_203674 | JGI IMG/M metagenome (GOLD analysis project Ga0308419, IMG submission 203674) | Hot spring phototrophic mat microbial communities from Mushroom Spring, Yellowstone National Park, Wyoming, United States - 20090730_MS50 ... | reverse complement strand
AATAATAATCCAATTATCGGAGCAACAATTCGGATAGAAGGTAGCTCGATAGGAACAAGAAGCAAAAATGATGGAACTTTTGAAATTCTAAATTTGCCTACTAAATATAAGACTATATATTTATTAGTATCATATATTGGATATAGAAATTATAAAGAGAAAATTTCTATTGATTCAAATTATTTGTTTAAAAAAATTATCCTCGAAGAAGAAGTTCTAAAAACTGACGAAATAGTTATTACAGCAAATAAAAGAGTGCAAGCTGTTCAAGATGTTCCAATTTCTATTTCTATAATAAATAAAAATGATATTATAGATCGTGGAACCGTAGAATTAGATCAAATTTTAAATTATGTTTCTGGTTTAGAGGTAAATCAGGATAATATAAGTATAAGAGGTACATCTGGTTTTACTTTTGGTATTGGTTCGAGAACAGCTGTTTTGGTAGATGGGTTTCCTTTATTAGCTGGCGATAATAATGATATTAAATTTGATGCAATACCTATGTTTAATGTAGATAGAATAGAAATTGTAAAAGGAGCTGGTTCAGCTCTGTATGGCACTAGTGCTGTAGGTGGTATTATAAATATAATTACTAAAAAAGCTGAAGAATTCGCAAATGTAAATATAAATACTTTTTTAGGTTACTATACTAAACCGAGATTCGAGCAATGGATTTGGAATGAAAATGGCTCTTTTTACTCGGGATTGAATTTATCTTATTCTCAAAAATTAAATAATTTTTCTTTAATATTGTCAGGTCAATATATTAAAGATGAAAGCTATAGATATTATGATGATGCAATTAGAACTTCTCTATTTAGTAAAATTAATTACGAAGCAAATGATAAATTAAATTTTGGACTGACGTGCAATATATCAAAAAGTGATGCTACTGATTGGGTATATTGGAATAGCTTAGATTCTGCAACTAAACCACCAACAAATACAAATACTGAAATTAGAATTAAATCTGATAAAATTTCATTATATGGAGATTTGAATTATATAATAAACTCAAATAATTTTATAATTTTTAGAACAGGTGCTTTTTTTACTGAATATCATAATACTTTCGATCCTAATGAAATAGAATATAGACAATCAAATGCTACTAACATTAATAATGAGTTGCAATTAAATTCTAGATTGTTTGATAATCTTATTTTAACTTACGGTTTGAATTTCAATAATATTTTGGTTAAGTCTAAAACTTATGGAGATGAAAATCAAAATATTTATTCTGCTTATTTTCAAACTGAATACACTGGAATAAATAAACTGATTGCTACTATAGGAACAAGATTTGATTACGAAGATGTAAAATTTACAGATAATAATATAGAAATTTCACCAAAATTAGGACTTAATTATAATTTATCCAAAAATTTAAATTTACGTGCATCAATAGGTAGGGGTTTTAGAGCACCTTCAATTGCTGAACGTTTTAGTTCGGTAGCATTTCAGGGATTTGATGTTCTACCAAACAAAAATTTGAAACCAGAAATTAGTTGGTCTTACGAACTTGGCTTTAATTATGAATTTAGTATTTATAAAATTCCGTTTTATATAGATTTTGCTATATTTAAGAATGATTTGAGCAACTTAATAGAACCTACATTTGTTGGTAATAATGAACCTAAAATTCAATTTCAAAATATAAAGGAAGCAAGAATAGAAGGAATAGAACTTAGTTTTAGAACTTTACTTTTTCAATTCTTAGGTATTCAGTCTGCTGTTACATTAATGGATCCAAAAGATTTAACTTTAAATCAAACATTAAATTATCGTTCAGAATTATTATGGCATAATTCAATTATTGCTCCTATAACAAACTTTATCAGTATTCAAATTGACTATAGATACAAAAAGAAATTTAACAGCATCGATAAGCAACTCGGATTAATTGTAAAAGATATAGATGCTTTTGTAGATATGAATGTCGTGGACTTTAGATTAATATCAAATTTCAGGGATTTTATGAACTTTAATGGAAAATTAGTATTATCTGCAAGTAATTTATTTGATTATTATTACACCATTATGGTTGGTAATTTAGCTCCAACTAGAAGAATAATGATACAACTTCAATTAGAATTTTAATTTTTTTAAATTTGTTAATATAAAAATAATTGAAATAAAAGATATAATAAAAATCACAAAATTAATAATAATTCCTAATTTATATGTATTAATTAAATTTAGATTAATTAACAAAATTGCTTTTAAATTTATAAAAAAATGAATCAATATAGTATAAATTATATTATTTGTTAATTTCCTAATAAAACATAAATATATACCAATAGAGAATAATGATAAAAAGTTTATGATTTGTAAGTGAAAAAAAGCAAATACAAATGATGTTATTAAGCAATTAATTATAATTTTAAAATGTTCTAAAGACTTATAAAGTAAACCCCTAAAATATAATTCTTCAGAAATTGATGGAACAATAGCAACTACAAAAATTATTGTAAAAAACTCTAAAATATTGTCAAAATTTAAAATTTTTTTATAGAAATCTAACGTGTTTGTTTCGGATTCTTCTAATAAAATTCTTATAAATTTAGGTAATATTTCTATAATTAAATTTTGAAATGAATTAACAAAAAGTTCAATTATAAAAGCACATAATAACATTATTAATAAATACTTTATATTTATAATTAAATTAATAGGTACAATATCTTTTATTTCGATAAGAAACATCTTACTTATAAAAAAAATAGGAAAAATAAAAATAAGAATTTGCATAATTAATATAGTCATATAATTAGTATCTTCAATTTTTCCTTGAAAAATAAAAAGATTAACTAAACTTATAAAATATAATAAAATAAGTGATGATAATATTGAAAAAATAAAAATTGTAATACTTTTCTTCATATTCCCAAAAAAAACAAATAAATAATTTTTATTTCAAATGCAAACTTATTAATTTACTTTTTTAATATGAACAATTTTTTCAAAAATATAAGGAGTGCTAATGTCTGACAAAAAATTTGTACCATTTGTACCATCGGATTCTAATATGGTAGAAATGACTCTAAGGGCATTAATCTTAGGACTAATTATGGCTGTGGTTCTAGGTGCTGCTAATGCTTATTTAGGGCTAAAAGCAGGAATGACAATAGCTGCTACATATCCCGCAGCAGTAATTGGTATGGCTATATTGAAAATATTTAGAGGTACAATTTTAGAAGAAAATTTTGCAAGAACAGTTGGCTCGATAGGTGAATCGGTAGCAGCAGGAGCGATATTTACTTTACCTGCTTTTTTTATAGCAAGTATTTGGGATCCATTTTTTACTTCATCTAATTATATCACAGCTTCTTTCATTTTGATGTTTGGTGGTATATTAGGGATTATGTTCGTTGCACTTTTAAGAAGGGTAATGGTAGAAGATAGAGAATTACCATTCCCAGAGTCTGTAGCAGCATCAGAAATTCATAAAACTGGACGTCAGGGTGGAACAGGTTCTAAATTTTTATTTAGTGCTATGGGTTTAGGTGCTTTTGTAAAAGCATTAGTTGAATTTAAAATAATTTCTGGATTATGGGAAAAATTTATAGCATTTTCTAAACAAACAATTACTGGAACATCATTTTCTGGGCAAGGCGGTATTTTATTAAGCTCTCCTGGTATTAGCCCCGCATATATGGGTGTAGGATATATAATCGGTCCGAAATTAGCTGCATTAAATTTTAGTGGCGGAATTATAGCATGGGGATTGCTTACTCCAATAATTTATTATTTTATTTCACCTTATTTAAATTTATCAGAATGGATTAATTTTTTGGTTAATTCTAAAGGTTTATCTCCAGAATTAGCAACAGAAAGAGTAAATAATCCAATCTTTCAGATGACTGAAATATGGAAATTTGTAGTTAGACCTATTGCAATAGGAGGTATGTTAGTAGGTGCTGGCTACACTTTGTTTAGAATGAGAAAAAGCTTAATTGCTGGAATAGTACGTTCTATTAATGATGTTAAAAAAGCTGCATCGGGAGAAATAGTATCTACTGAGAGAACTGAAAAAGATATTCCTTTCAATTGGATAATGGTCGGAATTGCTGTAGTAGCAATAGCAACATTTCTAATTACTTATTTTATTTTTAATACGTCACTTTTAGTTGCCTTTGTAGCTTCTACGTTAATGATAATTTTAGCGTTTTTCTTTGCAGCTGTATCGGGTTATTTAGTTGGTATAATGGGTTCGAGCAATAATCCAATATCAGGACTTACTTTAACTGCCTTGGTTGTTACTGCTTTAGTTTTAGTTGGATTGGGAGTAACAGCCGAAACGGGTGGAGTTGCTGCTGTATTAGGAGTTGCTGCTATAGTATGTGTTTCTGCTGCTGTAGCTGGAGAAATGTTACAGGACTTAAAGGCAGGCCATATTTTAGGTGGAACACCTTGGAAAATGCAAGTAGGTGATATTATTGGAGTAATTTTATCAGCTTCTGTGATGTTTTTTGTACTCTCATTTTTAAATGATGGAGATATTGCAAAGGGATTGAAGGAAGGATATGAAGGTGGATTTGGAAGTAAATCTTTATCTGCTCCTCAAGCTAGTTTGATGGCTATTCTATCTCAAGGTATAGTAGGTGGACAAATGGCTTGGCCACTAATTATTGTAGGTATGTTAATGGGTTTTGGGTTTATATTGATGCAAGTGAAAAGTCCAATGTTAGTTAGTGTAGGTATGTATTTACCATTAGAAACAACATTTGCGATTTTTGTAGGTGGATTAATTAAAGGTATAGTCGAAAAAATTAATGAAGCCCGTAAATTCAATGATTATCAAAAAGCTAGAATCGAAAATGTAGGAGTATTGCTTGCTTCTGGATTAATTGCTGGTGAAGCTCTAATGGGGTTAATATTTGCTGCTTTTGCTGCATTTAATATATTTATGCCATCAATATTGGAGAATTCTCCATTTATTTTAAGCTTACTAGTATTAATTGTTATAGGTTGGGTATTAGTAAATTATCCTATTAAAAATGCTGGCGATCCTAACGAACCTGCTTCTCCTGCAAGTATGTGAAAATTAAAGTATATCTATCATTTTTGGTGAAGGAATTTCCATTTCTTCACCTATATTTTTTTTGTTTTCCAAAAACCATGTTTTTATTTTACCTATTCCTTTCATTTCTACATAACCTCTTTCAAAATAAGCAAAATTAGTATCTTTATACTGCTCTAAAACATTTTTTAATTCTTCTGATATTTGTATTTTGTTGGGTAATGATGAAGATTCTAATCTTTCTGCAATATTTACTGTATCGCCCCATAAATCATATACAAATTTCTTTTTTCCTATAACTCCTGCAACTACTGGACCAATATGAATTCCACATCTAAATTGGATAATTATTTTTTCATCTGAATTTTTAAATTTATACTCAAAATTATTTAGTTTGATAGCTTCTATTGCAAAGTTAGCAATATTTAATGCATAATTCTCATTTTCAGAGGGTATTCCTGATGCTGCCATATAGCAATCGCCAATTGTCTTAATCTTTTCTAAAGAATATTTTTCTGCTAAATTATCGAATATTGTAAATATATCATTTAAAAGTTTAACTATTTCTGAAGGTGATTGATAATTTCTTTTTCCTTCATTTAATTCATTTGGATTACAGATTTTTGTAAAATTTACTATATCTATAAATATTACACATACATTTTTAAAATAATCTGCTATTATTGTTTTGTTTTCTTTTAATTTATTGGCAATTTCATACGGTAAAATATTTAATAATAAATTGTCTGTTTTCTTCTTTTGCTTATAAGTAATAATTCCAAAAATTATTATTAAAATTGTTACTACAGTAGTGGTTAAGCCAATTATAAAACTTATCCTTTTTTCTTCCTGCGAACGTCTAATATTTTCTTTAATCCTATTTTCCATTTCATATTTACTAATAAATTTACCTGTTTCAGTTAGAAGTTGATTCGGATAAATTTCATCTTTAATCTGCTTTAATTTTTCTAAGTAAATTAAAGCATTCTTATAATCATTTACTTTTTTATAATAATCATAATATGCTTTATATAAAAGATTTTTAAGATTTTTGTCATCATATTCTTCTGCAATTATGCTTGCGTAATTTAATTGTTTTAAAGTACTATCTAAATTATTATAATACGTTAAATTAATTTGTGCTAAATATACTAATATGAATGCTTTATTAAGTTGATTGTTTAAACTATCATAAAGTTCTAAGCTTTTTAAATATAATTCATAAGCTTTAGAAAAATCCATTTTTTGATGATATAAATTAGCAATTTCCCCTAAGTTGCTCGCCATTAAATTTAAATTTTGATTTTTTTCTGCATATTTATAAGCTATATTAAAATTTACTATTGCACTATCAAAGTAATTTAAATCGGAATAAACTTTGGCTAAATTAAAATAAATTAATGGTAATTCTGCTTTATTTTTACTTAATAATGCAATATTTAATCCTTTTTTCATAAAGTCTAGAGCATAATTTGTATTACCTATTACTCTATTAATTAATCCAATATTTATGTAATTATTGGAGATTTTAAAACTATCCTTTATTAGTTCTGAATATTCTAAACTTTTATAATATGATTCTAATGATTTACTAAACATACTTTTTCTAGAATATGCATTACCCATATTAATTAATACTTGAGCTAAAGAATTTAGATCATTTTTTTGTTTGTATATTTGCTCTAATTGATTATAACAAGATAGAGCAGAATCGATATAATTTACCTCGAAATAAATATAACTAATATAATTAAGCAAACTGATTATATAAGGAAGATTATTTTTTTCCTTAAAATAAGAATAACTTTTTCTAAAGAATATTAAAGCTTCATCATATTTATTGTTTAAATAATAATAATAAGCTAAATAAAATTGTGCATACGCAATACCTTTCTTATAATACAATTTTTCTGAAATAAAAAGAATTGTATCTATATTTTTTAAATATTCTATACTATTTTTTTCTATATCTAATTTGGAATTATACTGTAATAAACTATCAACTCTATCTTGAGTAATTTGGCTAAATAAATTAATTTGGAATAAGAATAATATTGAAAAGAAGATAATTTTTTTCATTTTGGTTTTAGTTATGTAGAATTATTTATTATAAAAATAAAAAAAATATTTTAAATATTATAATTTTTTACTTAAATTTACTTATAATTTTTCCTTTTTTTCAAATTTATTTGGAGTTTTTATGAGCAATAATACTATTTTACTTCCTCTTTTACCAGCAGGACAAGTTAAGCCTATTGCAAAACCAACTCCACCAATTCAAAATCCTGGTGGAGGTAATAGTAAACCAAAAATATATTTTACAAATAACAATTCAGATCCTGTTAATGTTACTCATTATCACTACAATAATAATGACTTAATAATTTATAATTATAATATTCCACCTAATACTTCAGATCATTTTATCGAACTAAATGAATATGATAATACTTATGTTGATTATATAAGAAATAATGAACTTCTCAACTCTGGTTTAGATTTAACTAACGTATATATAAAATGGAACTAAACTAAATCATTAGTTATATTAAAAAATTCGCATTCCTCTCCTCCACAAGTTTTGTTGCGAAGAGAGAATGTGCATTTTGGTTCAGATGACTCCAAATTTATAGCATATTTATTCTTTAAGAAATCTAAGCTTGCTAAAATTGATAAATATGTATCCCTTTTACAGCATTTTGGTCCTGGACTATTTGCTATGTTTTTAAGACTTTCGGCAATTATGTGATTAGATTCTGTCCATTCATCTTCGCTATATGGAGTTCTATCCATAAATACTGATAAAAATACACCAGTTCCAAATGCAGCTCCGCAAGTGCCAGCCTTGTAAGTGCAATAACTTGAAGTTTCTTTTAAGGCTCTTTCTTTTATAATTTCTAATTTTTCTCTTAAATTTTGCGATTTATTCTGATAATTATAAACTGTAGTTAATAAAACAGCTGGTACAATAAAATGATGCTCGGTACCGTGCATTTTGATAATAGGAGAATTCATTATTTCTATTGCTAATTTAATTGGATCTATACTTTTGTATTCTAAACATTTTTCTATAATAAATTCATATTTATCAATATTTATACAAGTTTCGCATATATAATGATTAGAATTACATTCATTGTAAATTTTTGATTGTTTACCACAATAATCGCATATTGTATTTATTCCATCTTGTAGTTTATATAGTTCATCACCGCATAAAATACAAGTTTGATTATCATCAGATTTATATAATTCAATTAATCCCATAATTTCCTTTTTAAAAACAATAATTATAATAATAGTAAAATTAATTATTAATCATAAAATTACCAACTTATTTTTTACTTTTTTTTAGTTTTTTTAGATTTAATTGGAGTTTTAGTTGCTTTGGTGCTTTTATTGTCTTCAATTATTTGAATACATTCGTTAAATGACAATTCTTCCGGCATTTTATCTTTAGGAATTTTCACATTAATATTTCCATCTGTAATATATGGTCCATATCTGCCTCTTAATATTTTAATATCAGAATTTTCTTTAAATTCTTTAATTAAATTATTATTTTTTGCACTTATTTTTTCATTTATTCTTTTTAATGCTTCATCTAAAGATATAGTAAATAGCTCATCTTCTTTAATCGATACAAAAGTATTTCCACATTTTATATAGGGACCGAATCTTCCTCTATTGGATGTAATTTCTTCACCATTTTCATTATAACCTATAAAACGAGGTAGCTCAAATAATTTCAATGCTTCTTCTAATGTAATTTGGTCATAACGTATGTTTTTAGGAATTGAAGCAAATTTTGGTTTTTCATTTGTATCTTCATTTTCACCCATTTGTAGCATTGGTCCATATTTGCCAATTTTAGAATATATTGGTTTGCCCGTTTTTGGATCATTACCTATAAAAATAGATTGCAAAGCTTCAGAACGTTTTATTTCATCAGATTTTTTTACAGTATTGCTAAAGGGAGCATAGAAATTTTCAATCACATTATTCCAAACTTTTTTACCTGTTGCAATTTCGTCGAATTCTTCTTCAATTTTTGCAGTAAAATTATAATCTACTATTTCAGAAAAATTTTTGACTAAAAAATCATTAACTACTATTCCTATATTTGTTGGAAATAATTTAGATTTTTCACTTCCATAAGTTTCAATTTTTTCTTGAATTTCTACATTATTATTATTAAGTAAAATTAATTTAACTTTTCTTTCTTTGCCATCTCTATCTTCTTTTACTACATATCCTCTCTCAATAATTGTAGAAATAGTAGGAGCATATGTAGATGGTCTACCAATTCCAAGTTCTTCTAAATTCTTTACAAGACTTGCTTCGGTATATCTTGGTGGTGGATTTTTAAATATTTCTTTTGCAATTATTTTAGAATATTCTAATCTTTCATTTTTATTAACTTTTGGTAAAATATCCGTATCTTCAGTTTCTTCGTTTTCGTCGTCTTTTCCTTCGAAATATAACTTTAAAAATCCATCAAATTTTATAAATTCACCTGTAGCAACAAAAATAAACTCAGAATTATCAATATTTATATTTATAGTTGTTTTTTCAATTTCTGCGTCAGACATTTGAGAAGCAACTGTTCTCTTCCATATTAGATCATAAAGTTTTATTAAGTTTTTATCTCCCGAAATAGTTTTAGCAAATACATCTGTAGGTCTTATAGCTTCGTGGGCTTCTTGTGCAGTTTCGTTTTTATTAATAAATTTTCTTTTTTGAAAATATTCAGAGCCATATGTATTCCTAATTTGATTTGCAATAGAATCTAAAGCGAAATCAGATAAATTTACTGAATCAGTTCTCATATAAGTAATTTTACCTGATTCATAAAGTTTCTGTGCTAAAGTCATTGTTTGTTTTACTGAAAATCCTAATTTGCGTGAAGCTTCTTGTTGCAATGTAGATGTTGTAAATGGTGCCGAAGGGCTTCTTTTTGATGGTTTTACAGATATATCACCTACAATAAAATTTGAATTTTTCAAATTATTAATAAAATTAAAAGCATCGTCAAAATTTTTAAATCTATTATTTAATTCTGCTTTTATAATTTTACCTTCAGAATTCAAAAATTCTCCAATAACTTTGAAACTACTCTCGGGAATGAAATTATCAATTTCTTTCTCACGTTCCACTATTAATCTTACTGCTACAGATTGAACTCGACCTGCTGATAATCCACGTTGAACTTTTTTCCACAATACAGGTGATAATTCATATCCTACAAGTCTATCTAACACTCTTCTTGCTTGCTGTGCATTTACTAAATTTAAGTCAATTTTTCTCGGATTTTGAATCGCTTCTGTTATAGCTTTTTTGGTGATTTCGTGAAAAACAATTCTTTTGGTTCTATCTAAATCTAAATTGAGTATATTAGCTAAATGCCAAGCTATAGCTTCTCCTTCGCGATCTTCATCTGTTGCTAATAAAACATCTGTTGCCTTGTTTGCTAAATTCTTTAATTCGTTAACTAATTTCTTTTTAGTAGGATCAATTTCATATTTAGGTTGAAAACCATTTTTAATATCAATAGATAATGACTTTTTTGGCAAATCTCTGATATGACCAATACTTGATGCTACTTGATAATCTTCGCCTAAGTATTTTTCTATTGTTTTTGCCTTTGCTGGAGATTCTACAATTACTAATTTCTTATTTTTTTCAGCCATATTTATAAAATATCAAATAAATTATGATTATTCACGATTTATAAATATATGAATTGCAAATCTTAAATTAAAAGGAGTTTCTATGTCTTTACTAGTTGGTAAAAAAGCGCCATCTTTTTCTGGAACTGCTTTAATAGGCGGCGATATTTCAAATCTTGGTCCTGAAAATGCTTTTAAAAATATAAATAATGAAGAATTCTTAGGTAAATGGGTATGCTTATTCTTTTATCCTTTAGATTTTTCATTAGTATGTCCAACAGAATTGATTGAATTTGGGAATGATTATGAAGAATTTAAAAAATTAAATTGCGAGTTAATTTCTGTTTCAACAGATAGCCAATATTCCCATTTAGCTTGGAGAACATCTCATCCAAATTTAAAAAATCTTCCTTATTTTATGTTATCAGACATAACTAAAAATATATCAAGAAATTTCGAAATCTTAAAAGAAGAAACTGGCTATGCTTTAAGAGGACTTTATTTAATTGACCCCGATGGTATAATTAAATATTCAGTTATTCAAACAGAAGCTATTGGGCGTAGTTCTAAAGAAACATTGAGAATATTAAAAGCATTACAAAGCGGTAAGTTTATACCTTGTAATTGGGAAGAAGGCAAAGAAACTTTATAATTTTTTAATAAATAAAAATAATATGTAACATTTTTTATTTTTATTTGTCTTACAATTAGTTTAGTTCTCTTTAATATTTTTTTTAACTATAAATAAATAGGGGTTTATATGAACAAAATCAAATTATTAGCGGTTGCTCTTATCTGCTTTTTCGTTTTAGGAGCAAACAGTTCTGAAGCATGTGATAAATCAAAATCTGCTTCAAATAAATCTTCTTGCAGCGTAGAAACAAAAACTGCAAGCAACAACGAAAACTCTCTAATTAAAGAAGTTTCTACCAAGGAAGTAAAATCTGAATGCACTACTAAAACTTCTTGTACAGTAGAAAAAACTTCTAATAAAACAACTAAATCATGCTGCCCAGCAATGAAAAATACAAAAATTGAAGCTAAAAATGAAAATAAAGAAGTAAAAACTGTTGCAGAAGTTCCTTCTAAATAACTTATTTATTAAAATTTAAAAAGGGACATATTATTAAATATGTCCCTTTATTTATTATCTCATTAATAAAAACTTTTCTTTATAAATTTTTCCATCAATCTGAAGCATTAGATAATATATCCCATTTGGTAAGAAACTTATATCTATCAAATTCTGATTATTATCCAAATTACTAAGTCTTAAAACTATCTTTCCTGTATTATCAGTAACAAATAATTCATCTATTTTATTAAATAATTCTAAATTAATAAATCCAGTGCTTGGGTTTGGATATAATCTTACAGTAATATCTTTATCTTTGTCATTAAAATCTGGTCTTTTAAGTATTATATCCCCCGATTTGATATTGTCTTTATATTCAGAATAATAGCATTCAGGTAATGTAGAGTATTGAATAATTAATCGTTTAATAAGTTCATTAAATGTTTCTA
>Ga0308419_1002361_pt1 | contig 12225 bp, 16 predicted proteins | sample HotsprSampleMS50_FD_203674 | JGI IMG/M metagenome (GOLD analysis project Ga0308419, IMG submission 203674) | Hot spring phototrophic mat microbial communities from Mushroom Spring, Yellowstone National Park, Wyoming, United States - 20090730_MS50 ... | reverse complement strand
TGGCCTTGATAAATAATATTCACCGGCCAGATTGATAAGAATAGGCATTTTGCTCGTAATTGTATCGATTGGTTTTGTTAGCCTATCTTAGGTGAATATTTTTGACTCGAAAGAACATATGCTTTTGGAAAAAAAGATAAAGCTAAAACATGTCACAGAGGTGGCTTATGCAATATTGGAGCATTACCATAAACTTCAAACAGAGGGCAAACTCTCAGAGCAAGATGCAAAGGCAGCAGCCATTGCGCAAATCAAGTCAATCCGCTATGAAGGCAAGGAGTATTTCTGGATTAACGACGACACATTGCCAATCCCAAAGATGATTATGCATCCAACAGTGCCAGCCTTAGATGGAAAGGTGTTAGATGCCGATAAATTTAATTGCGCAAAGACAATGCAGTATGGAATAGATGGAGAAACCATAAAAACCGACGGCAAGAAAAATCTGTTTCAGGCATTCAATGAGGTAGTCAATAAATCTGCTGTGGGATATGTCTCATATGATTGGCCTAAACCGCTTCAGGGCGGCGGCGCAACAAAAGAGCTGTATCCAAAGCTCTCCTTTGTGAAGAAATTTGAGCCGTGGCGCTGGGTAATCGGCAGCGGTGTGTATATTGATGATGTGGGCGCTGCCTTTAGGAAGTGGTTGATTAAAGATATAATTATAACCTCGGTCTTGATTCTTATTATCTCCGCTGCATTTTTTGTTGTATCATCAGGCATCATAAAACCTCTCAATACAGTGGTAGAACAAACCGAAAGGATAGCTAATGGCGATATTACTGGATTAGTTGACTATGCCGGTTCGGATGAATTGGGCAGACTTTCACGGAGTATAAACCATATGAGCAAAAGACTGAGAGAGATGATAGGTGATATTGCCGGAGGCTCTAATGATTTGGTCAAATCTGCTGATAGTCTTAGAGCAAGGGCAGGTGATGCAGCAAAGAATTCTGCGCTTCAGGTAGAACAAGCCCATAGCGTAGCCACAGCCGCAGAGTAGATGAGCCAGACAATCACAGACATAGCCAAAAATGCAGCAGTTGCAGCAGATACATCCGAAGGTGCAATGAAGATAGCCTATGAAGGCAAAGACATAGCAGACGGCGCAGTAAACACAGTAAACAGCGTTTACACATCCACAGTAGAACTTGCCACAATGGTTGAAAAACTCAACAACAGGGCATCGGAGATAGGAGACATAGTAACAGTAATCAAAGACATAGCAGACCAGACGAACCTGCTTGCCCTAAATGCAGCAATCGAGGCAGCGAGGGCTGGGGAGCAAAGAAGGGGCTTTGCAGTTGTGGCAGATGAGGTAAGGAAGCTTGCAGAGCGGACAATAAAGGCAACAGTAGAAATATCAGAAAAGATAGGCGCAATCCAGTCAGAATCTACTCAGACAGCCAACTCTATGACAGAGGCATCTACCGAAGTAACAAAGGCAACAGAGTATATAAGAAAAGTAGGCGAGTCGTTAAATCACATAGTAGAGGCTGTTCAAAGGGTCAAAGACCAGATAACACAGATAGCCACAGCGGTTGATGAGCAGTCAGCAGCATCAGAGGAGGTGGCAAAAAATATAGAGAAGACAACAACTATATCAAAGGATATGGAGAAAGTGGCTTCTGATGTAATGAACGAGGCAAATAGTGTCCATGAAATATCTGAAAGGCTTCAGCGGAATATTTCAGGATTCAGGATTTAACCTTGCGTAATTTGGACTTTATTTTTATGGGGGGGTAAATGCTATCTAAGGTATTTTCGCTGGGGATAAAGACAAAGTTTGTCATCGGGTATTTATTTATGACCATAGCATTGAGCATTCCGTTTATTATTACATTCAACAGGCTGGTGAGGCTTTAAAGGCTGTAGAATGTGGGGATACAGGTATTTTTAGATGTATATCGGATTTAGGCGATGCAGTAAGGCTGATGTCATCCGATATAAAGGAAATTCAAAACTCATTAATAGAGACCTCAAATATTTTAGGCTCGGTGCTTGGACTTACAGGAGAGCTCGGAGCATCAACTCATGGGCAGGCAACTGAATTATCACAAACCGTAAGGTCAATTGAAGAGAATACCAGAGTCATCAATCATATTGCGGAGATAGGCTCAAAGGCAAAAGACAGCGCTATTGCTAAGGTTGCTAAGGCTACAAACGTTGTGAATTCATATAAAATGTGATGGACGTCAATATGGCTGAAAAACCCAAACTTGCTATGTATTGGGCGGCATCCTGCGGAGGATGCGAGATTGCAGTTGTTAATCTCAATGAAAAAATTATTGATGTTGATGCAAATTTTGATTTTATGTTCTGCCCGTGTCTTCTGGATGCGAAATACAAAGACATAGAGTCGCTGCCGGATAAGGATATTCTAATCACATTGTTTAACGGCGCTATAAGGACATCTGAAAATGAGCACATTGCCCATCTTTTAAGGAAAAAATCTCAGATTATGATAGCCTTCGGCTCATGTGCTTACGAGGGATGCGTTCCCGGTCTGGCGAACTTATCTACAAAAGATGATATATTCAGGGCTGTTTATCTCGATAACCCCTCAACTGCAAATCCTTCGGGAACTATTCCTGCCGCTCAAAATGAAATGAATGAAGGCATAATCACGATACCCGAATTCTATGATAAGGTTAAAACCCTTGCTCAGGTTGTGGATGTTGATTATTTTATTCGGGCTGTCCTCCTGAGCCGGAGCAGATATGGAATGTAATAAGCGCGGTTGTTGAAATTCTTAAAGAAGGCAAGTCATTGCCGCCTAAAGGCGCTGTATTAGGCGCAGGAAACTCATCCGTATGCGATGAATGCGAACGGAAAAAAGAAGATAAAAAGGTGGAGAAATTCTACAGGACATATGAGATCATCCCTGATAAAGAAAAGTGCCTGCTTGAGCAAGGCATTATCTGCATGGGCATAGCAACGAGGGACGGCTGCGGCGCTTTGTGTCCTAAAGTAAACATGCCCTGCACAGGCTGTTACGGTCCTCCGGAAGGGGTTTTTGATCAAGGCGCAAAAATGGTTGCCGCTCTCGGCTCTATTATCAACATCGGGGATGTAAAAGGTCTCTCTGAAGATGAGATTAATAAAAAAATAGATTCGGTGATGGATTCGATTCCCGATTTTGCAGGGACTTTTTATAAATACAGCCTGCCCGGCTCTATTTTGAAAGGGAGGATATAATGAGCGCTAAAAAAAGAATAACAATAGACCCTATTACAAGGCTTGAAGGACACGGCAAGATAGAGATATTTCTCAATGATGAGGGCGATGTTGCCGATACCTATTTTCAGGTGCCTGAGTTAAGGGGATTTGAGCAATTCTGCGTTGGAAGGCTTGCCGAAGATATGCCGGTGATTACAAACAGAATATGCGGCGTTTGTCCCGAAGCGCATCATATGGCGTCTGTAAAGGCCCTTGATATGCTTTTTGATGTAGAGACTCCTTCTGCTGCAAAGAAAATAAGGGAACTCCTTTATATGGCATTTTATATCACCGATCACACAACCCATTTCTATGCGCTCGGAGGACCTGATTTTGTCGTAGGCCCTGATGCGCCGCCTTCTGAAAGAAATATTTTAGGCGTTATCAAAAAGGTAGGTCTCGATATAGGCAAACAGGTTATTGACTGCAGGGCAAGAAATCACCATGTAATAAAAATGCTCGGCGGCAGGGGGATTCATCCGGCAGCAGGTGTGCCCGGAGGTTGGAGCAAATCTATATCAGAGGATGAGATAAAAGAGATAGAGGAGATTGCAAAAAAGAATATAGATTTTGCCCTTTTCAGTTTAAAGGTTTTTGACGATATTGTCTTAAAAAATTCCGCTTATCTTGAACTCGTAACATCAGATATTTATCTGCATAAGACCTATTATATGGGCACTGTTGACGATAAAAACCGCGTGAATTTCTATAACGGTACAATACGGGTTGTTGACCCTGAAGGCAAGGAGTTTGTCAAGTATCATCCATCCGAATATACAACTCATATTGCCGAGCATGTAGAGTCGTATAGCTACCTGAAGTATCCTTATCTAAAAAAAGTCGGCTGGAAGGGGTTTGTTGACGGCATAGACAGCGGAGTATATGCTGCCAGCCCGCTATCGCGGCTTAATGTCTCTGACAGTATGGCAACTCCAAAGGCTCAGGAGCATTTTGAGCGGATGTATGAGACATTCGGCAGCAAAAAGATAAACGGCAGGTATCAGCCTGTTCACCACCGCCTTGCAACTCATTGGGCAAGGCTTATTGAGCTTCTTTATGCATCCGAACACATGCTTGAGCTTGCAACAGACCCGGAGATTACTTCGCCTGATGTCAGAAAGATACCGGAAAAGATTAAAGGCATAGGCATAGGCTCTGTTGAGGCTCCGAGAGGCACATTTACCCATCATTATGAGACAGATGAAAAAGGCGTTCTTACAAAAGTGAACATGATAGTCGGCACTACAAACAATTATGCTCCTATGACAATGTCGATAAAGAGGGCGGCTGAAAAACTCATTTCAAAAGGCAAGGTGGTCGAAGAGGGGATATTGAACAGGATTGAGATGGCTTTTAGATTGTATGACCCGTGCCTGTCATGCGCGACGCATTCTCTTCCCGGGAAGATGCCGTTAATAGTGAATGTAAGAGATAAAAGCGGCGATATAATAAAGACATTTAGAAGGGATTGAAAACGGTGAAGACAATAATCATAGGGCTCGGCAATCCGATACTTTCCGACGACAGTGTGGGAATTAAGGTAGCGCGTATCCTTCAAGAAAGGCTCAAGGATGGAATTGACATTATAGAGGCTTATGCCGGCGGGATGCGGCTAATGGATGCGATGGTAGGTTATGATAGGGCATTTATTGTAGATGCAATGGTCACAGAGGACAGCATGCCCGGTGCTATTCGTTCATTATGTCTTTCTGATTTGATTTCAACGAGGAATATGCTCTGTGCCCATGACATGAACCTTGCCACTGCTATTGAGATGGGAAAAATGCTGGGGCTGCATCTTCCTTCTGAGATCAGGATATGGGGCATTGAGGCAGCAGATGTAGAGACCTTTTCAGAAGAATTGACAGAAGATGTGGCAAAGGCAGTGCCGGCAGTTATTGAAAAGATAATGTATGAACTATCTATGAGCAATATGCTTGATGAGATTAAGACATGAAAAAGGCTTTGAGGACTAAAGATATGACTCCGGCAATAAGAATGCCCAACATCCATTTTATGAGCTTCAATTCACCGTCAATTTCGGTTTTTAATTGTCGCAAGTCGCTTTTTAATTGCATTAGGTCTTCTTTAGTGGCAAGCCCTTTCTGCGATTCAAGACTTACATCCCTCATCACCTCTGCAATCTCTTTAGCAGCTTGTTCATTGAGATTAGCAGCCTTTAGTCTTTCGAATATCTTGAGGGTATCAATTGCTATTTCCATAGCATTATTGTATAGACTGTCAAACTGTTTGTCAATAGGATGAAAGGATGAAGATAGGCGTATATTTTTGTAATTGCGGCACTAATATCAAAGACAAGATTGATTCTGAAAAGGTAAAGAGTAAGATGCCGTCTGATATTTATTTCGAGACTGTTGATTTTGCCTGCTCGGAGGAGGGTAAAAAACAGATTGAAGAAAGCCTGAAGAACAACAGGATTGAACGAATGGTAATCTCTGCCTGTTCTCCGAGAGAGCATGAAAATACATTTATGGGGGTTTTATCCAATGCAGGCATAAATCCGTATCTGATGCAGATGGTCAATGTGCGTGAACAGGTGGCATGGGTGACAGAGGATAAGACAAAGGCGTCAGATAAGACAGCAAGGTATATAAATGCGGCAATCAAAAGGGTGATGCTGCATAATCCTCTTGACAAAAGAGAGATAGATGTCTGCCCTGATGTAGTTGTGATAGGCGCAGGCCCTGCAGGGCTTAAGGCCGCTCTTAGTATTGCCGAATCAGGCAGGAAAGTGGTTGTGGTTGAAAAGTCGCCTGTCATTGGCGGTATGCCTGTCAGATATGAAGAACTCTTTCCGAACATGGAGTGCGGTCCCTGTATGCTTGAGCCAATGATGGGAGAGATACTGCACGGAGAATATGCTAATAATATCGAGCTTTTGACCCTTGCCGAGGTAGAAGATGTGACAGGCTATTACGGCAACTTCATAGTTAAAATAAAAAAAATGCCGCGACGCATTGATATTCATCAGTGTATCGGATGCGGAGAGTGTATTGAGCCGTGTCCTGTCTCCACAAAGAATGAGTTTAATTATGGATTAAATGAAAGGAAGGCAATATCATTTCCATTTGCCGGCGCGCTTCCCAATGCGCAATTTATTGATGAAAGGGCATGCCTTAAATTTAAAGGGCAAGACTGTAATGCCTGAGTTGAGGCGTGTCCAATTGGAGAATCGCCCTTTGCCTTTGATGAGAAGGAAGAAATTATTGAAAGGAATGTTGGGGCAATAATATTAGCCATAGGCTCATCGCTTTATGATTGCCGCAATATCCCGAATCTGGGTTATGGAAGCCTTACAGATATTTATACGAGCGTTGAATTTGAAAGGATGGCTGCCTCAAATGGACCAACTAATGGAGAAATCAGGCTGTCAAATGGGCAATCCCCTAAATCCGTTGCAATTGTTCACTGCGTTGGAAGTCTTGATAAAAGACACAAAGAATATTGTTCAGGCATATGCTGCAGCTATGCGTTTAAGTTCAACCATATCATAAACAAGAAACTTCCAGACACAAAGATACATCATCTGTATAAAGAGTTAGTTATTCCCGGCAAAGATGAGTTCTCGCTGTATCATCACGCCCAGAGCAGTATCAATTCATTTTTTATAAGATACAGGAATATTGATGACCTTGAGATTACCCCTAAAGGGAGCAAAAAGGTTATCAGAAACAAGACCCTTTTAGCAGAAGCAGGCAGTATTGAAGCTGATATGGTCATACTCTGCCCTGCCGTAATCCCTGCCGCTGACTCCGGAAAGTTAGGCGCGATGCTCGAAGCCGCTCGAGACAGATTCGGCTTTTTTGAGGAACTGCACGGCAGAATGGACTCCGCGCAGAGCAAGATACGGGGAATATATCTTGCAGGGACATGCCAGTCTCCGATGGATATACAAAAGGCAATGAATCAAGGTATGGCTGCAGCAGGATATGTTCTCTCTGGTCTGGTGGCAGGAAGAAGGCTTGAGATAAGTCCTATTGCAGCGGTTATTGATTCTGATAGATGCTCGGGCTGTAGAGTTTGTGTCTTGGTATGTCCTTACAAGGCAATCTCCTTTGATTCTGAAAAAGAGGTGTCTGTTGTCAATGATGTCCTTTGTCAGGGATGCGGCACATGCGTAGCTGCATGTCCGTCAGGCGCAATCAAAGGCAATCACTTTACTAATGAAGAAATATTGGCGGAGATAGAGGAGGTGCTCCAGTGAAATCTCAAATTTCAAATCTCAAATCTCAAATCAAAGGACAGGACTTTGAGCCTAAGATAGTAGGTTTTCTCTGCAACTGGTGTTCATATGCAGGGGCAGACAAGGCAGGTGTAGCTCAAAGTCCGTATCCGCCCAATGTGAATGTTATAAAGGTTATGTGCAGCGGAAGGGTTGACCCACAGTTTGTGATGAAGGCATTTGAAAACGGGGCGGATGGTGTTATAATACTTGCATGTCATCCCGGAGACTGCCACTACAAAGAGGGCAATTATAGGGCTGTGCAAAGGTACCGTATGCTGATAAGGCTTTTGAAGCAGTTTGGCATAGAAGAGCAGAGGTGCAGGTTTGATTATGTATCTGCCGGTGAAGGGGAAAAATTTGTGAAAGTAATAACAGAGATGGTAGAAACAGTCAGGGGGCTTGGACCTTTAACTAAACTCACGGAGGTGTGTTATGGCAATACAAACGCTTGATGCAAGAGGGCTTAAATGCCCGCAGCCAACTCTTAAAATAACAGCTATGGCTGTAAAAATAAAGCCCGGTGATGTGCTTGAGGTTATAGCAGACTGCCCAACTTTTGAGAAAGATGTCAGGGACTGGTGCACACGCTCAAAAAGGATATTGCTCTGGATTAAAGAAGAAGGCGGAGCAAAGAAATGTCAGATACAGTTTTGATTGGCACTAACAGCTAAAAGGCAGGAATTTGACGATAAGGGAAAGGGATATAACTGTGAAGAAAATAACAGCATCATTTATCTCATTGGAATTGCAAAAGGATAATTTATGCAGAACAGCGGAAATACTGTGCCGGAGTGGCTTGAAGGCGACAAAAAACTTTTTTCAGGAATAAAAAATATCTTCATCAAGAACGTTCCCTCCCAGATGGAGCGGCTGAAAGACGCCTTTGCCTCCAATGATATTTCGACAATAGAACTTCTCTCGCATTCAATAAAGGGTGCCGCAGCAATGATAGGCGCAATGTCTTTAAAGGAAGAAGCGGCTAAAGTGGAACAATCGGCAACGGAAGGCAATCTGGATGCTGCTCTTGCTTGTTTCGAAGGCATGGAACGCGAATTCAAAAAGACGCTCTCGGCGTTACAGTGATATATAACCTAAATTGAGCAATTCTAATTTTCTGCTGAAATCTACACAACACACCACTTTTGCAGTTTACTGCTTATAAATTCTACGACCTTATGGTGTTCTTCCGCGCCTGTGCCCTGAATCAGCATCGGCTCGCCGAAGGCAAAATAAACTTTTTTAGAGGGATCGATTTTGCCGAAATCTTTTAGATATTTTCCATTGCCCCACGCATCTGTTTTAAGCGCTATGGGAACTACAGGGACATTTGCTTTATGCGCGAGTTTTACTCCGATTGTGTTAAATGCTTTGGGGTCAAAAACAGTCGTTCTTGTGGTCTGTGGGAAAATAATGATAGACCTGCCTGTTTTTAATCTCTGAACTCCGCCTTCCATTACTGCCTTGAAATCATCGCGGGGATTTGTCCGTCCTACGATGATGGGGTCCCTTGAACGCAGCACATGCTTAAAAATAGAAGTAAATTGCATTTTTTGTGCAATAAAAATTGCATGTTTTTGCAAAATGGGATGATGGGGGATTAAACGGGATTTAAGGGGATAATATTTGAAACTTTAAGTCAAATTTTTGACTCTATGACCCCTCGTAAGCATTAGTATATTAACCACTGAATGGTCAAATAATATACAAATTGGCAAAAATGCCCTAAGCGATTATATATCGAACAACCCTAATGAAACTGATATGATAGATATACTTAGGCATTTAAATAGCATAGCAGGCAAATAAACAACTCGGCTTTTCTGAAATACTAATAAAATAAATGGCAAAATAGTGAGGCTCTTGCAAAAGTATCACCACAGAGTCACAGAGAACTTTTTTAAAAAGGCCACTTTAACTCTCAGTGCCCCTGTGTTCTCAGTGGTTTAAGTAGTCTTGCAGTTGGCTCTATTGGCTATGGCAAATCTGTCTTTTCCTGACTAAATTCCATATAAATAGAAAATAGTCTTGACTTTTTTCCATTATTGTCGGAAAATATCGGTTATGATTAGGAGAAATATAGAGGCCTTTGGGTTAAAGGTGATAGATGACTACAATAAAATGCTTTTTATAAGCGGCCCAAGGCAGTGCGGCAAGACAACATTTGCCAATATGCTTGCCGAGAAATATCATCAAGGCTCATATATTAACTGGGATATTATTAGCGACCAAAAGAGAATATTAAAGTCCCCTTATTTTTTTGAGCATGAAAACAGGGATTTAAAGGCTCCCTATTTGGTTATCTTTGACGAGATACATAAATACAAGGGTTGGAAGAATTATCTCAAGGGATGTTATGACGGATACTCAAAGGAATTTAAATTTGTCATAACAGGCAGCGGGAGATTAGACTTATTTAAGAAAGGCGGCGACAGCCTGTTTGGAAGATATGTAAGTGTAAATCTATTTCCATTTTCACTGGGCGAACTACAGCGCACAATGGTAGATTGGGTGGGATTTTACAACTATTTGATAGAGGGTTTTGACAAAAGGCATGATTATGATGGCCATAGACAGCTTTTGCAATTTTCAGGCTTTCCAGAGCCATTTTTAAGAGGTGAGGCAAATTTTTATAATATTTGGTCAAATGAACGGAAAATGACCCTTATAAGAGAAGACATACGAAATGCTTATACAATCCGAGACATTTCAAATATTGAGATATTATCTAACCTTTTGCCCATTAAGATTGGCTCACCCCTTTCTACAAATTCACTCAGAGAAGACCTAAATACTGCCTTTGATTCTATTAAAAAATGGCTTCTTATACTGGAGCAATTCTATTATTTCTTCACCGTTAAGCCTTATTCAAAGAGCATTTCAAGGGCATTGAAGAAGGAGCCTAAGATATATCTGTATGATTGGGCAGAGATAGAGGATGAATCCAGCAGGTTTGAAAATCTTGTAGCATTTCATCTTTATAAGGCAGTTAGATTATGGAAAAATTACGGCTATGGAGACTTTGAGTTATTCTACATAAGAGATAGAGAAGGCAGAGAGGCTGATTTTCTTATTGCAAAAGACAACAAGCCAGTTTTTATGGTTGAGGCAAAGGTGAGTGAAGAACAATTATCAAAGAATCTTTTGAGATTTCAGCAAAAGACGCAGACCCCTTTTGCCTTGCAGGTAATAGATAAACCAAAGGTCTTAAAGAGGACCATGCTCAATGATTTTACTCAATATGTAATCTCAGCGGATAATTTCTTACAGTACCTGCCATGAGAGTCTTTAATAAATGACAAGAGGCATGTATAGGGTGGGGTTCCCAATTGAGAGCGGGTCTATGGACATGCTCAGATACATGCGTAAGCCCATAAGGTTAGACAAGGTAAAAGCCCTTATAGAGGACTGTAATGAGCTTGGCATTTATTGTTTTGGCTGCTTTATGATTGGCTTTCCTCATGAGACAAAAGAGCAGATACAAGAGACCTATAATTTTATACTGCAAACAGGGCTTGACTATGTAAAGGTATCTATTACCCAACCTCTTGCAGGCTCTGAGCTTTACTGTGAATATCAGAAATTGGGATTGCTTAAAACTACTGCTTCATCTAGCACATACTTTCATACACAGTATGATACAGCCTATCTTAGGGCAGACGAACTGAATGAGATGCGTCGGAATATCTTAAAGGCATTTTCAAGAAAGAGACTAAAACGGCTTTTTTCTTATTCGGGCATTAAACGGTATGTACTGCCAAAATTGAGTAGTCCTGAAAATCTCCGATACTTCTTAAAGGTGTCATGGCTAGCCCTAAAAGGATAATCAAAATTGCTAAATTTGGCATAAGGGTCTTAAAAGGTAGGATTTTTGACAGACCCTATCCATTTTTAGTCCAATTTAGTGTCACCAACAGATGCAACCTCAAGTGCAATTATTGCTACGCAACCTATTATAAACGACCTGTGGAGGACATGCCCATTGAGGATGTAAAAAAGGTTATTGATGACCTCGCAAAGGCAGGTACATTCAGGATAAATCTTGTTGGTGGGGAACCACTCCTCAGAAATGACATTTCTGAGATAATTGGTTACATCAGGTCAAAGGGGATAGAGTGTGCCATGACCACGAATGGTCTTTTAGTCCCCTCAAAGATAGAGGCGACTAAAGGACTAAATTCAGTATGCTTCAGCATTGACGGCAGGCAGCAAGGTAACGACCTAAACAGGGGCACAGGGTCTTACGAGGCAGTTATCAGGGGATTAGAAGCATGTAAAGATGCAGGGATACCTGTCCAGTTGAGCGCTGTTATTACCAGACATACTGTAGGAGATGTGGATTTTATTGTTGAACTGGCAGAAAGGTATGACTGTCTTGCAGGTTTTACCACGCTTATAAGACAACGAGGACAGGAAAATGAGACGATTATTGCATCACCAGAGGATACAAAAAAGGCTTTGATGAGGATTATTGAACTAAAGACAATGGGCAAGCCAGTGCTTTTTTCAAAAAAGGCCTATGAATATGCCCTCCATTGGCCCGATTATTCCCTTGATATAATGTCTACCTGTCCTGATGGATTCAGACCAATCAAATGCTATGCTGGCAGATATTTCATAATTATAGATTACAATGCAGACTTATATCCCTGCCCACAGCTTGTAGGCACCTTTAAGGCAGGCAATATCTTAAAAGATGGCTTTGACAAGGCCTTTAAAATAGCCGCCAATCACGGCTGCAAGGCCTGCTCTGTGCCGTGCAC
>Ga0308419_1002360_pt1 | contig 12226 bp, 10 predicted proteins | sample HotsprSampleMS50_FD_203674 | JGI IMG/M metagenome (GOLD analysis project Ga0308419, IMG submission 203674) | Hot spring phototrophic mat microbial communities from Mushroom Spring, Yellowstone National Park, Wyoming, United States - 20090730_MS50 ... | reverse complement strand
AAATGCAGCAACAGTTGGAGCAAAGCTTTGGGAAGAACTTGCTTTAGTTCAAAAACAATATCCAAGCAAAATCCTTTCGGTTCATGGCAAGGGATTGGCTATTGCAGTAACATTACGAAATGAAGATATGGCGCAAAAAGCTGTTACCAAACTTATAAAAGAAGGCATTTTTGCAGCAACAGGAAAAGTAGCAGGTGATGCAATTATATTACGGCCAGCATTAACTATAACAATGTCTAATGCACAAGCAATTGTCAAAGGTATTCAAAAAGTTATGAAATCTTTGTAACGATGCAAGGTACCAATATTGTTTAATTTTCAATAGCAAATGATATTGAGTATTGATTAATTAGAAACAACAAATACTATTTCATGCACTGCTGATTCCTAAATGTATTTTAGCGTACACTCCAGCCGCCGAAGGCGTGTACAAGTATTTATGTTAAATTATTTTTAAGGAATAAATACTGTATTTCATGAATAATTAATTTTCAATTTTATGGCAATCTTTCCACGAAAGAATGTGAATCCCACTTCGTGTATATGATTCTTCACCACCATAGACCATATAGCTTTTTGCTTTTGAACCGGATAATTTATTCCATATTGTAAGGTTTTTAAAAAAATCTTGAACGATAGTTTGTGAAGATTTAATTTCAACAGGCACCAATATGCTACCCTTCTCAATAATAACATCTATCTCAATTCCTGAACTATCACGCCAAAAGTAAAGATTGGATAGCAATCCTTTGTTATACCGATCTTTTATTAATTCACTAATAATAAAATTTTCAAACAAAGCCCCTTTTGCAGGATGAATAGCCATATGATCTTCATCTTGAATATTCAAAAGCCATGCCGCCAATCCAGTATCATGGAAATAAAGCTTTGGAGATTTTACCAAACGTTTACCATAATTAGAGTGATGCGGAGGTAGCAAAAAAACGATATAACTAGTTTCCAGTACAGAAATCCAGGAACGTGCAGTGTTGTGTGATATACCACAATCATTACCCAACGCTGAAAGGTTTAAAACCTGGCCAACCCGTGCAGCACACATGCGTATAAATTTTTGGAATTGATTTAGTTCTTTAACATTGAGTACCTGCCTTACATCCCGTTCTATATAGGTCATAACATAGTTAGAATACCAATATTTTGCATCAAGGTTTCGGTCATAGACCGGTGGGTATAAACCTTTTATCAAAAGGCTTTCATATTTCCCGTCAGCAATAACTTTCCCGGATTTTGCCAATTCGGTAATTGTAAATGGAAGTAGCTGTATAAAACCCACCCTCCCAGCCAGGCTTTGTGTTATGTGAGATAGTAACCCAAAATGTTGCGATCCTGTCAGAATGAACATTCCCATAATTTTATTTGTATCCACTATCGTTTGGATGTATGAAAATATCTTTGGGTTCCGTTGGACTTCATCAATAATCGCCCCCTTGGGGAATCGGGACAGAAAACCCTTAGGATCATCCAGGGAAAATTCAAGTTCATCAGGATCTTCTAACGAAACATACGGTTTATTTTTAAAAAAATGTCTGGCTAATGTTGTTTTGCCCGATTGCCGAGGTCCGGTAATTGCTACGACGGGATACCCTTTTACAAGTTCTCGTAATGTGAATTCAGCTTCGCGTTTGATTATACCCATAGAATATAATGGAACAATATATTTATTAAGAATACACTATACATAACAGTAAGCTATAAAATATTTTGCATTTTGTCAATACAATTTACAATTTGTATGTTACATTTTTTTAAGTAACTATTGGCATAATAATAAAAATCCAGTCACACTTATACATTATTATTTGTACATAAATACTTATACACTCCCGCCGCCGAAGGCGTCGGGAGTGTGCATTAATTATTATTTGTATATATTAACATATTTGGGAATTAACAGTATGTTTAGTATATCTTTGCAGATATTAAAGTTAAATTTTACATTTTTTCTTGACGAAATATATCTATAGTGTACTCTTGTAAAAAATAAAAAATATAGTATTTTTTTGTGACATAAATGATTTTTTATAGTATATTGTATGAAAAGAACATATGTTAAACCCATTGCCTTCCTGCTGAAAGAATTTTTTGTTAGATAACATTTAGATTATGATATATGTATTAAACAATTACAGTAAAAAATAAAGCATCATGGAAAAATCCTCTAATAATAGTTTAATAAGGAACTGTACAATATCATTACCATAATATAATTAGTATTTTAAACCATTAACATACATTTTACGTGTAAATTTTACACAATCAATAAGCCATAACTAATTATTGAATAGAAAAGACAATTTGTGTTTTGACGAAATTTTTCATATAAATTCCAAACTTATATATTCTAAAGGTGCGCTATGACAAAAGTATCAAACGAAACCGTTGAAAAGAACAACAACAATAATAACAGAAAAAACGGAAACGGCGATTACCAAAAAAAAGGCAATGGAACCATTCAGGAAGGCCGTTTAGATTTAGCTGAACTCAAATCAAAAACCATCAGTTCCCTTATGGAAATTGCACGTTCTATGAACATTGAGGGAGTTTCCGGCCTTAAAAAACAGGACCTGATATTTGAAATATTAAAAGCACAAACTGAGCGCAGCGGTTTAATCTTCTCAAGCGGTGTACTAGAAGTACTTAACGATGGATATGGCTTCTTGCGTTCACCCAACTATAGTTACCTTCCCGGCCCTGACGATATCTATGTATCGCCTTCTCAGATACGGCTTTTTGGCTTACGAACAGGAGACACAGTTGCAGGCCAAATACGCCCACCCAAGGATAATGAGCGCTTTTTTGCATTGCTTCGTATTGAAGCAGTCAATTATGAAAACCCTGAAAAACTGCAAAATCGTGTATTATTTGATAACCTTACCCCACTGTATCCTGAAACACGCATAAATCTGGAAACATCCCCTGATGAAATCGATATGCGCATCCTGAATATCATTGCCCCTATTGGCATGGGGCAGCGCGCACTTATTGTTGCTCCACCCCGTACCGGTAAAACCATAATCTTGCAAAAGATTGCCAATGCCATCACCACAAACAATCCCGATATCATCCTGATAGTACTCCTGATTGATGAGCGGCCTGAAGAAGTTACCGATATGGAACGTTCAGTTAAGGGTGAGGTCATTTCATCAACGTTTGATGAACCAGCTTCACGCCATGTCCAGGTAAGCGAGATGGTACTTGAAAAAGCAAAGAGACTTGTTGAGCATAAAAAAGATGTAGTTATACTGCTTGATTCAATAACCCGTTTGGCCCGTGCATACAACCAGGTAGTCCCAACAAGCGGCAAGATTTTATCCGGTGGCGTTGACTCAAATGCACTGCATAAGCCAAAGCGCTTTTTTGGTGCTGCACGAAATATTGAAGGTGGCGGCAGCTTAACCATTATTGCAACTGCCCTCATTGAAACAGGGAGCCGTATGGATGAAGTTATCTTTGAAGAGTTCAAAGGCACAGGAAATTGTGAAATCGTACTTGACAGAAAACTGGCCGATAGAAGAATATTCCCCGCAATTGATATCAACAAGTCAGGAACCCGAAAAGAAGAGCTTCTGGTTGATGCCGAAGAGCTTAACAAAATATGGATTTTGCGAAAAGTTCTTTCTTCAATGAGTTCAACCGAAGCAATGGAATTCTTAATTGAAAAGATGCGCGGAACAAAGAATAACAGGGCATTTTTTAAAGCAATGCAGGGATAATTGTGATATATTTATTTTTATAAGGAGATAGTTATGAAAAAGGGAATACATCCAGAATATTATGATACCGTAATAAAATGCGCATGCGGTAATGAGATACCAACACGTTCAACGGTTAAAGATCTTCATGTTGAAATATGCTCAAACTGCCATCCGTTTTATACCAAGAAGCAGAAGATAGTAGATACCACAGGGCGCGTAGAAAAATTTAAGAAAAAATACAATATCAAATAATTTTTGTAACACTTACCACTAATTATTTACGATATACTAGGATGTAGCGTCACCTTGAAAAAGGTGACAAGCTTTTTTATAAGGTTTACTGTATTTTTCCTTAAATGAAAGAGAAGTAAATGCTTCAAATGCATTATGTTCTTTTTCACTAACCCTTAAAGAAGAAAATTTAATTGTATAAATTTTACACAGAGATATTAAACAGTGTGTAAATTTTATACAATTGTTACTTTTTTAAAATTTTTATGGGCAAGCTATTGACAATTTATAATAATATCTGTATATTTCACAAAGTATTTTAGCAAATAATTATTTTATTTTTTACTATTTTACCTGTAAATACTATTTTTTCAAATTATTTTAATAAACAATTTGAAAAAATTTCACAGAAAAAGCAGTTTTTCTGGTATTTTGAAATGTTTATGTAAAATAATTATCTTTAAATGAAAATTTTGGCACGTAAATTGCTATATAATATAGGTGAAGCGAAATTCATGGAGAGGAGGCAGCCATGAAAAAATATAATGACTTTGAAGATTTGTCAATCAATCAGTACTTTAACGCAATCAATCAGGTCGAACTTCTCACACCGGAAGAAGAAATTGAGCTTGCAAAGAAAAAATGCAAAGGTGATGAGAAAGCTAAAGAAGCGCTGATTAATGCTAATTTGCGTCTAGTTGTAAAGATTGCAAAAAATTATACCAATTTAGAATCCTCATTGATTGACCTTATCCAGGAAGGGAACTTAGGATTAATCAGAGCAGCAGAGAAGTTCGATTATAAGATGGGCTGCCGGTTTTCAACCTATGCTTCATACTGGATTAAACACTATATAACACGATTTATTGCAAAACGAAGCCGTACAATTCGTGTTCCAATACGAAAGGGCGACCTTTTCAAGAAGATAAAACGAGCTCAAGATGAACTTACCAATGAATTGGGCAAAGAACCTTCTTATAAAGATATTGCAGATATGTTAGGTATTGATGAGCGAAGTGTGAGCGATATCTTAGAGGTGTTCCAGCCAACGGTATCACTGGAGTATCCGCTCAATGATGAAGAGTTCAATCTTTATGAAGTGGTCAGCGATGAAAAGTTCTTGTCACCTGATACCAGCATTTCACGACGCGATCTCAAGAAAGAGCTGGAGATAGCAATGGAATCGCTGATGGAAAACGAACGGCTCATATTAACAAAACGGTTTGGCCTTGACGGAAATGAACCGGTGACATTGAAAGATGTTGGCAATGAATTTGGCATCTCTGCTGAAACTGTACGCCAGATAGAAGCACGCGCAATGCAGAAGATAAAGCAGCGATTTGCATACCTTGCCGATTATATTGAATAGAATATACTATATTTTATTAAAAAAAGCCCTGCGTTTAGTAGGGCTTTTTTATTTTATTTAAATTTTTATTTACAAAATATTGGATTCATGTTAATATAAAAACCAGTCACACTCCCATCTAAGGTTACGGGAGTGTAATTTTATTATCATTTGTAAATAAAAATGCATTTAGGATTATACCACGTGCCCAAAGCCTCACAAGTCAATACTTGACAAAGCAGCTCCCAACAACCCAGTATTTTTGACACAATATTCCGGGCATGCTGCATGGGTTAACTCACGGATGCTTGAAGACATGGAAATAAATAAAAACACCCCCGACCCTAAAGGTGGCCAGATTGTACGTGATGAAGCAGGTGAACCAACAGGGATACTGCGTGATACTGCTATGGGAACCTCTGAATACGGCAAATTCATTAAACAGATACTATCGCCAAGCATACATAAAAAACTCTTCAACAAAGCTCTGACCCTTTACAAAGAAGCTGGCATCACATCGGTGCAGGACAATACATGGGAACCATTTAGCGTAAGGCTATTGAAAAAATACCGCGATTCACAGGAACTATCGACAAGATTTACCTGCTGGCCCATGGGCAACTCACCCCTTTACTATGCTTTTAGCTGGTTTGCATCTTTTGACAAAAACGATTACTGGGTCAGGAAGGGATTAGTTAAATATTTTGCAGATGGCGCATTCTCAACACGAACCGCATGGCTTTCCGAAGAGTATGCTGATGAACCGGGTAACCTTGGCTCCCCGCGATACACTACCCAAGAATTTGAAACAATTGTCATGGAAGCTGCTAAAGAAAAACAGCAGATCACATTTCATGCTATTGGCGACAGGGCTGTAACTGAAGTACTCAATGCCGTTGAGAAAGCACAAGCTGTGTATCCATGGACAAAGACATTGCGACTCAGACTAGAACATATTCAGATAATTAACCCTAACGACATTCAGCGCATGAAGAAATTAGGCATTGTTGCATGCGTACAGCCATTTACATTGTGTAACCCCAAAAAGGATGAAACGCTACTGGGGAAAGCACGCGCAAAGAAAGCCTATATGTTCTATTCTATATTTAAGGCCGGTGTCCCCATGGCATTTGGTTCAGATATTCCTGCTGAGGTTGATTATCAGCCCCTATTAGGAATCTACTATGCTGTAACCCGCAAAAGCAAAGACGGCACCATGGGGCCTCTCAACAAAGAAGAATGTTTTACCCCTTATGAAGCTTTGTACTGCTACACAATGGGTTCAGCATATGCAGAATTTATGGAAAATGATAAAGGATCAATAACAAAAGGCAAATTGGCTGATATGGTAGTTCTTTCAGATAACCTTTTAACCGTGCCAGTACATACTATTAAGGATATCAAGGTATTAATGACAATAACAGGTGGTAGGATAGTTTATAAACATAATGATTTGTAAATGTTACGCTTCAACCTGGTTCCTGTAGATCATTCACTGTTTTTATATCTGCAACAATTCTCTTTTGACATTTAAACTTCAGGCAATGCCAATCCTAAGGACCTTGCAAGACGATAATTCATTGATAAAAAAATTTATTTTTTACTTTTTCATTTGTATTTTAGTGGTTATTTTGTTAAGTATTGTAGATATTCTTTCAATGTCCTGCAATTCAATTTTTACATTATCCAACACCCCTTCTGAAAATCTTACCCATTTTGTAAGCGTCCCAGCACTCTCAACTAACAAAAAAATTCTCTTAGAAAAGTAAAACACTACGGAAAAAATAATTATAAAATACAGAATTAACCACGTTATCAGTGAAAATTTAAACCGTATTGATGAATAAAAAAACATCAAAATCAAAACAATGATAATTCTTAAAAGATCAATATTTCTTGAATAACCACAAGATGTAGCAGCTATTTGGGTATAAGGTATAAATTCTTTTAAGATTGAAAATGGTGTTTTAGAATAATGCAACTTCAAGTTTGAAGTGCAACACGTAGATGTTCTTGTAAAACCTCTTATAAAGATTTCCATCCTTTAAATTTACATAGACACCTATATATTGTTTCACTTATAGCATCTATTTCTTCATCTGTCAAGTGTGCAAAACGTTTCTTTTTTGAATAAAATATCTGTATACCCTATTACCATTTTCATTAATGACTCCTTGCCACGCTGTATTAGGTTCTGCAAAATACACTCTGTAGTTGAATGTTTTGTTATTCGCAACCCACTCTAAAAAGATGTTCTTATATGAGCCTACATTTTTTCTGTGTTGCATTTCATTCTTGAATCTGTCTTGAATTTTCCCAGTTACTATCGCCCCGCTAATTTTTGTATTTAAATATTATGTTTACTGGCTTCTTAAATTACAAATATATAAAAAAATAGGGCTTAATTAAAAGCCCTATGTGCATTGCTATAATTCCTTTGTTTATTAGCCTAAAACTTCAACATAATCTGGTTGTTAATTATCGCTTCAGATTAATGAGCTCCTGAAGCATTTGATCTGACGTTGTAATAGTCCTAGAATTTGCCTGAAACCCTCTCTGGGTAATGATCATATCAGTAAACTGCTCGGAAAGGTCAACGTTTGACATTTCAAGTGTACCAGCTACAATCTTTCCTCTTCCTGCTTCACCTGCAGGCCCTATTAATGGAAGCCCTGAGTTATTGGATACCTCAAACATATTGTCACCGGCGGCAATCAGCCCTTGCGGGTTAGTAAAGACTGCTGTTGCCACCTGACCCACCATCTGCTTGGTGCCATTTGAATACACAGCAGTGATAATGCCTGAATTATCTACAGTAAAGGATTCCATATAGCCCATGGCATATCCATCCTGTTCAACCGCCTTGGTAGTTGATGGCGATGAAAACTGCGTTATTCCTTCAACAAGGCCTGAACTGCCAAAATCAAGCCGTATATTGCGCAATGTAGGGTCACCTGCCACTTTGTAGCTTAAATTTACTTCTAACTTGCCCTGATTAATCTCATCGGGGCTGTTGGCATCTGCAACAGAAACAATACGCCCTTCAGGCGAAAACTTCAGCACAACTCGAGTTGAACCGTTTATCTGATTGGGCTGATTGCCACCATTGGGCACATCTAAAGTTACCAGTTCCGTATCGGTGATGGCAGCGGAAGCAGTCCATTCGTTTACCCCACTTTTCCAGAAGTTAAGCGTTAACCGGTGGGGATTACCCAATTTATCATACACATCAATATTGGTGGTTACTCCAGCAGATGTCCGCATGATTGCATTAGCATCATTGGGGACAACAGGCAACTTGGAATCCAAATTACATTTATATTTTACATAATTAGTTTCTTTTGCAGGCACTTTCCCGTAAATAGGAACAATGATATCCTCAACGGTACCGGATGTATTAATAACCTTTTCACCGGCTGCATTGGTTGTTGCCATCCAGCCCTGCACTCTCAGTCCGTTAGCGGGATTTACCAGTGTACCGTCTTTATCAAGTGCAAATGTACCAGCACGTGTATACAGATGCTTCTGCCCATCAGCAACAATGAAGAATCCGTCTCCGGATATTGCCATGTCGGTATTGACACCTGTAGTTTGAAGGCTGCCCTGAGTAAATATCTTGTCAATGGCTGCAATATTCATACCAAGGCCAACCTGTCGTGGATTTATACCACCGCGGTTTTCCTCAGGCTTTGCAGCACCTGAAATAGTCTGCGACAGCATATCCTGGAAGGTTACCCTGCCGTACTTGAACCCATAGGTATTCACATTGGAAATATTGTTGCCAATGACATCCATCCTTGTCTGATGGTTTTTAAGACCTGAAACACCTGCAAAAAGTGATCGCATCATATCGCAAAACTCCTGTTAATCTAATTTCTAACTGGCTCTATATGTGACCAGCTGCCTTTACTGAAGGCGTTCATTGAATATGCTTCCACAGCGTTTTGTTTTTCCTGTGGTGGTATGTCCTTTGTTTCCAGTTTTGCTGCTATATCGTTTTTTGTAACTGAATTATTTTGTTCTGGGCGATAGTTACTGGGTAAATAAACCGCATGTATATCATTAAGCGACACCTCAGCACTACCAATAATCACCTTCACTCCATCCTGCCTGTACACAACGCCGCTGACCAATCCTCGCACAATCTGCTGGCTTGCAAAATCAACCGCCTCAACCTCTTTGCCAATAAGCGAAAAAGCCTCACCTGATTGTGAACGTATCAGTAATTTTTCAATTGACTGATTCATATTACTCATCTGCTCAAGTGAAGAGAACTGAGCCATCTGGCTTATGAATTCGCGGTCATTCATAGGCTGTGTGGGATCCTGATGACGCAGTTCAGCAACTAAAAGCTTCAGGAAAGAATCCTTATCAAGCTCTGATGGCAATTTACCCTTCTTGGCTTTAAGCTTTGCATTAACCTCATTTGCCTGAAATTGCGCTTTTGCTACGTCTTCACCTGACATACGTAATGCATCTGGCATCGTGCTTCTCCTTATATTATAACATCCAGTAATCCGTCATGGTATATATATCGGTTGCTTATGGCTTCATATTCAGCATTTTCAAGATTTTGTTTCTGTGATAATCCTGGCATTTCAGTAAATTCACGCTGGCGATGCTGTTTAACATTGACCTCAAACTCACCAACCTGAACTCCATTGTTTTCAAGCTCCCATCGAACTGATTCCAGTTGCAAAAGTAATTGCTCTTTGGCCTCCTGGCTTTCAACAATAAAGCGTCCACTTAAAATGCCATGTTCCAGCCCCAGGTTTACGGAAAGTTTTCCTAAGCTTTCAGGATACAATTTCAATGAAAGGCTTGTCTTTTGGCCTTCCTGCATCACTTTTGCTCTGTTTAAAAGCTGCATCAATTGTCCCTGCTCTAACGGTTTTGAAGCAGTTTCATTGGTGCTGGCATTATGGTGCTTTGTATTTACCTGAATGAATGACTCATTGCGCTCAGTTGCCTGCCCTACTTTTTTGTCCAATTTTGGGGCGTCTTCTGACTTGCCTTTCTGCTTCACTGCATCAAGGAGTATCGTTTCACTGTTTTTTACAGTTTTATAAGCTTTATTACCAGCATGCATAGGATGCTCGTCGCTACCGGTTTTGCGTACCACTTTTTTACTTTTATTGTCCGATAGCTCATTATATTGAATCACTGGCTGAGCCACTACTGCACTGTGCAAATCCTTCTTTCCCATATTTTGCAATGTAGTAAGCTGTGCTATCAGTTGCTTCAGGTCACTTTTTTTCAAATCCTTTGCATTGCTTTGCCTATCATCAAGCTTCTGTAATTGATTAATGACATCATGAAGCGTTTCTTTACCTGACTTTTTAGTAACAGTGGAATTTGCCAACAAATTTTGATGAGTATCATTATAGGTATTACGCATTTTAAGCGTATGGAAAGTATCTTTTTTATGTACACTTTGTTTTGTAATATGGGCATTTTTATCAGTAACTATCGCCCTGATACTATGTGTATGTAATGATGAGCCTGCCAGCGATTGCATGACATCTGGTTTATACACATCCACTGCATTCTTTTGTGCATTTCGCCTGTCGGCAATAACCCGTTCTGCACTCTTTTGTATTTCCTGCCCCGCATCATGTTTTTTTTCTTTATTATCATGCACCTGCATCATGGCAAAATTATTTTTTGGTTCTTTTGTAGCATTATCTTTTTGTGTGTATGCCTCATTCGTTGCTTCGTTATTTTGGACCGTATCCTTCAAAATTGAAATAAACGATAGCTCTGGCTCAGTATTATTTTTACTGTGTGCAGCCTGTGCCTTATATTCAAAATCCAAAACAACGGGTTTTACCATAATTTTGTACCCTTGCTCAAATAAGATGAAGTCTTACCATTAATATCGAATTACCTGTTTTTTTTAATGAATTAATTCAGCAATTATCAAAAAAAAATCAGTATTTATTCCTTAAAATAATTTGATATAAAAAGTTGTATACTCCCGCCACCGAAGGCGGCGGGAGTATACAATTATTATTATTTGTACATAAATATACATTTAGGAATTAAAAGTGAAAAAAAATATTGTATGAATTGAATAAATTCACATCCCTCATTATGTCATATTAGTTGGTACTTTCCTCTTGTGTTAGCCTAAATAAAAATATAAAAATTTTTATATAAATATAAAAATTTTTTGTTGCGCTAAAATATACGTGATATATAAGGTTATGTAACTTCTGCGCTATTACCTGCAATGTTTAAAAGCAGGTTTTTAGCGGCGTTATTTGGAATGTAATACTTCCATAATTGCCGATCCTCCATTTTTTATGGATCCCAGACTCACGTCCCCAAAATGGGAGACCTCTTGGACACTCATCCCTGTCAAAAGCAGGGATGCTTTTTTTGTGTTTTTGTATTTTTTTTTCTTTACATGCTATATATTTGTTTTTAATTGCATTGTAATTTTTATTATCTATGCCGATTGAAATATTATAAATTTTATAGCAGAAAAATGTAATTTTTTTGCGACATAATACGGTATTTTTCTTGACAAAATACATTTTTTATAATTGGAAGAAATAGATTATACATTAAGAATAAAAAATATTTTTTTAAAAAAGTGAGGTACACAAATACATGGAAGCAATTGAATCACTGCAAAATACAGAAACACAGGAGCCTCCGGATTTTTCCACCTCAAATACTGATGAGCCTCCCTCGGCGTGTAATGCATCATCAAATGTGGTAACAATCCTGCCTTCACGGCATAAACCCACAACAAGTAATAAAACAAAGATTTTCAGAAAGCTTTTTTATCCTGACATCATTGATTCGCAATGGAATGATTGGCGTTGGCAAATTGCCAATAGAATCCGAACCTATGAAGAGCTGTCTGGAATCCTTGAGTTAACTAAAAGTGAAAAAAATGCCTTAATCAGCCACACGCAATTGC
>Ga0308419_1002358_pt1 | contig 12228 bp, 13 predicted proteins | sample HotsprSampleMS50_FD_203674 | JGI IMG/M metagenome (GOLD analysis project Ga0308419, IMG submission 203674) | Hot spring phototrophic mat microbial communities from Mushroom Spring, Yellowstone National Park, Wyoming, United States - 20090730_MS50 ... | reverse complement strand
GGCGTTGCGCTTGATGATTTGGCCAGTGGTGCAAGACAGAGCTGCAATCGCCGTGAGATCAGCATCTGCCGGCTGGTACGTCCCGCTCAAATCCGGCAAGTCGGATGCCTGAATCGAACTTTCCACAAACTCACTGCCGTTGCTGCGCAGGTATGTTCCTGCCTCCGGCGACGCGCTGATGCGAAAGCCATTTCGCGCGCGGACGATGCCGTTAACGTCCAGCTTGGTCGTCGGCGGATCGACGCCAACCCCAGTATTGCCCTCAAAGTAGTTTATGTCATCCGCGCCTCTCTGCTCAATTCCATAAGAGCTTGTAATGAAACTGGTTTTCATGCCTTGAATGTGCAGGCCAACGGCCTTTGTGACCGTTGGTGTTCCGCTGGTCTGAACGGGGGTGTGGGCCGAAAACGCCCGGTAGGTACCAACGCTGACGGTATCCTGGAACGAAGCAGCGGAATGGAGGCCCTCTACAGCAGCAACACCGCCGGCGCCGCCAATATGAAGATGTCCATAAACAGCGGCGTGATTATAATCCGCGGCATGAATGTAACCGCCAGAAGACGGGAACATGTTCAGACGCCCTCGTACAGCATAGTTGTATGTGATTGAAGTGCCCGCGGGGGCGTGACGTAAAATGCTGTAAATGCCATGATACGCTCCTGACGCATTGGAATGGTCACGATAAGCGGCAATCCGTCCGTCCATCGTATTCGCATTTGCCCCGCCAACTTTTATGTCTCCGTCTATCCTGAGCTGTTTGCTGACGGATTCCCAAAACAATCTGGTGTTTTCCTCTACGAAGGACGTTCCGTTGAAGTAGGGCAGGGAACCAGCCGTCCAAGACGTGCTGCCCAATCCTCCCCGGCTTGTAGGCAAAATGCCAGAAGTGATGTCGCCGGCTGAGTGCTGGTGCGTAGTGCTGGCTTTTGCGTCCAAGGCCGCCTGCAAGTCGGTCTGGTTCGACAGCGTGCCGGTGATGCTGCCCCAGGATGGAGGGCCGCCAGAGACATCTTCCCCGCAGACCCAGTTTCCTCCAGAATCTCGCTTGATAATTTGCCCGGCAGAACAGCTCAATCCAGCAATCGCAGTTAAGTCGCTGTCTTTGGGCTGGTACGTCCCGCTCAAATCCGGCAAGTCGGATGCCTGAATCGAACTTTCCACAAACTCACTGCCGTTGCTGCGCAGGTAATGACCAGACATGGGAGTTGCGCTGACACGAAAACCACTACGTGCCCGCACTATCCCGTCCACGTCTAGCTTTGTCGTAGGGGAGTTAGTACCAATACCTGTATCTCCAGCGAAATAATTCTTGTCATTTGCACCGGTCTGCTCAATACCCCACCCTTCGGTTACAGAATCCATTTTCATGCTTTGAATGTGCAATCCAACGGCTTTTGTGATCGTAGAGGTCCCGCTAACCCGTTCTGGAGTACGTGCAGAGAATGCACGAAAGATACTGGCATTGCTGGAGTCTTGCAGCCAAATAGCCGATAGTACCCCATCAATGGCAGCGATAGAGCCAGCGCCACCTATACGGGGGTTGGCATACACTGCCGCATGGTTGAAGTCCTGCGCGTTGTACGTCACCCCATTGGGGGGGGTCAAGGCCAGCGCCGACCGCAAACCATAGTTATACGTGCTCGTGCCAGACGCAGAGTTCTGCACAAGATGCGTGTACGCACCATGATACCCACCAGTGGTATTTGAATGAGACCGAATGGAAACAATGCGCCCGTCGTATGATTCAGAATTAGGACCGACTTTCAAATCACCTGAGGTGGTCACAGTCAGTTGAGTGCCGGCTAGAAAATCCGAATGGGACATCGACCTCTCGAAGACACCAGTACTCCCATGACGAATAAGCCTCAACGAGCCGTTGTTTCCGAATAGGAATACATTAGCATCATTGTTTCCTATAATACCAATCCTCCACAACTGGTTGGTCTCGTCCCACCAGGCATTGTGACCAAACACCGCGCGACTGTTATTTGTTCCTGCTGATGATACAGCTTGCATGATCGCGCCAGCGGTTGAAACTTGTCTATATCCTGACTTAATGACGCCACCTACGCCTGTCCCGTTCACCTTGAGCATCTTCGCCGTGGTGTCCCAAAAGAAGTAGGCCGATTCGCCGGTTAACGCCCCCTCGTTGTTGAACTGTACGGCCCCACTATCCCCGCCAGGGACCGCCTCCCCCAAGCAGCGTCCGCCGCCGTCCGAGGTCTTCACGCACAGGTTGCCGTCTCCGTTGACGTACACCCCTGCCCAGCTGCTGGGCGGGTTGCTTGGCGGGCTGATCTCTGGCATCAGCCAGTAGCCATTCACCTTGGTCTGGCCACTTAACTGCGCTGCCAGCAGCCAGAACAGCCCAGCCGCCAGAAGCAAGGTCCTCTTCATGTTCGTCTCCTCCTCACGCTAATTGTAGCCCAAGGGCTTCTTCCCACCAAGATCTGGGCATCACCGTGACACATTGAGGCTCAGGCAGGATCGTCATTTCTGCCGTGTCTATGGAGTGTACCTGCACCCGGCCGACCCGCCTGACCTCATTTGCTTCTTGCGCTACGTCCGACATTCGGACGTACTCCCAAAGCCCATGGGAATGAACCACATCGAATGATCGGCGTGTTCCCGCCGGTGCTGGATATCTCGTTGGCGATTCCGGAAACCGACGCAACCGCCCCAGGGAGTCTCCGACGCAATTTTTGGCTCCGGAGCTGGCCTTGAAGCACAGCTTCCCTGTCGAGGAACCCACGTAGACTGCCGTGCGGCCGGAGGCTGGCGCGGGCGGCTCGCCGACTACCACAAAGATGAAGTAGCCGTTGACGGCGGTCTGGGCCAGCGCTGCGCCGACGACAATCAGAAATCCGAGGATCAAAGTTGCTATCCGCATATCACCACTCTTCCGGATTGAGGAACGCCGAAGGTGATCACTACTTCGTAGGTGCTGGTGTCCAGGGTGATCAGCCCGGGCAGGATCATCTGGGACGGAGAAGACGAGTCCCAGACCTGCACAACGAGGTTCGGAGAGTTGATTCCGTGCATCGCGGCCGTAATGGTCACGGTGGTCTGGGAAGTGAACGAGTAGCTGTAGAGGGCCAGCGACCTTCCGGTGTAACCAGTGAAACCAGTGTAGCCGGTAAATCCAGTGAATCCAGTCGGTCCGGTAGGCCCAGCGATTCCCTGCGGTCCAGTGTAGCCGGTGTAGCCCGTCGGGCCGGTTGAGCCCTGCGCCCCGACGTCCCCCTGCGGTCCAGTGTAGCCAGTGAACCCGGTCGGGCCTGTCTCTCCTCGCGGCCCGGTATATCCCGTGAAGCCGGTGGCGCCGGTGCTGCCTACTGGCCCCTGCGGCCCAGTATACCCGGTCGGGCCCGTTGGTCCGGCGGGGCCGACCGGCCCCTGCTCTCCTTGCGGCCCTGTATATCCAGTGGGCCCAGTATCCCCCTGAGGCCCGGTATAGCCCGTGAATCCAGTGGGGCCAACGGGACCGACCTCACCTTGGACTCCGGTGTACCCTGTGTAGCCAGTTGGTCCGGTCTCTCCACTGGGTCCCGTGTAACCGGTCGGGCCAGTGTCGCCGACCAGTCCCTGCGGCCCAGTGTATCCGGTCGCTCCCGTAGGTCCGGTAACCTGCGATGGGGCGCCTTCCGGACCGGTGTAGCCGGTGAAGCCGGTTGGTCCCGTTGGGCCAGTGAATCCGGTGGGGCCTGTCGGGCCCTGTTGCCCTACTTCGCCTTGCGGCCCAGTGAAGCCCGTCCAGCCGGTGTCACCGGTGTAGCCGGTGTATCCAGTGTAGCCCGTGGGACCGATCGGGCCGCCGGACGGTCCGGTATACCCGGTTGGCCCGGTTGGACCTCTGCCCGCCCCGCCGAAGCTCCAATAGGTGCTGGCCATCTCTCAGCGAACGTAGACCGTTACCAGTACCCCATCACCTGCGGTTTCCACATCCATCCGATAGTCGGACAGACGGTAGACGTTTCCGGCGATGGTGGAGAATGCAATGATGTCGCACGGGTTGGCCAGAACCACGATCAGCCCTTCTCCTGTGGCGGTGTTCAGGCGTTGGTTGCCAATGTAGATCCGGCCGAGGTTGTCCGATCCCGCCTGGATGATGAACTGATTGCAGGTGAAGTTCTGGCTGCGCAGCTGCGGGTAGTTGGCGAAGAAGTCCACGGGGTTTCCCGGCGTCGTGGTGATCCATCCCAGGGGAAACAGACCGCTGTCGAACTCCACCGCCATCCTACACCTCTATCTTCCTGGAAACGGTTGGCTGCCCTCTGCGCAACGCCTTATACCGAAGCTGCCAGTCCCTAGCGATCCTTTCCATTCGAGCCGCTTGCAGGCGGTAAAAGTCCCCGTAGGCGTCCGTTGAGGACGGCAGCGCGAGGCTGGTTCCGCTCAGCCGGCAGGCCATCCCGTAAAGCAGCCGCGCCAACCGCAGCTTCAGGTCGTCAAGGTATAGAAATAGAATGTGTCCCATCTGCACTCTGTTCTCAATAGGGGTTGCCCGTCCTCTGCCCTCGGGTCAACCTCGGCACCTCTCCCTTCCCGATGGCCTTGGGTATCAGTTCCTCGCGCTCCTCCGCCACCTGCTCCAGGATCTCGTCAATGTCCGGGAACTCCAAGATTTGCAACAGCTTGCGTCTAGAGATCGCGTTCAGGCGGTAGAGCGAAATGGCCACCTGCTTGTCGCGGTCGCGCTTGCCGCCGTGCATCGAACCAGACGCAATGTTGACCTTGAACCGTTGCCAATGCTCTTCCTTGGGCACGGTCCATGGGACCATGGTGCCAGGATCGTAGTCGAAATCCTCCAGGGTAATCCCATCCGCGCCGAGGATTCGCATCCGCTGCTTGCGGGTGTAGAACTGGAAGATGTTGCTGACAAACTGTTCTCCGGCCTCCCGGATGAACGGCTCGATGTGCCGGGATTGAAGCCGGAAGCTGGTCTGTGCCGTGTCCCGGAACTGCTCGATGGTGTCCCCGCCGGGGATCTGATTCTTCCGAGTCATCCCGGCGAGATCCAGCGTCCCGGCATGGCGCTGGAACGCCTGGTCCACCTTGTCCCAGAACTGGCCGACATAGCCCGGCAACGGCGGAGGCTGGAGATACTGAGCATGGATGGCCGGATTGGCGTTCGGGTTGAACTTCAGCTTCGCGCCGGGCATGTCCTGGTAGAAGTTGCGGAATGAAGTGTCATCAACGGCTCCGTCCACAAAGGCGAACTGCGGCTCGATGGCTCGCCGACTCAAGTCCATCATCCCGGCGCCCAGTTCGTTCCTGGCAATGGCCAGCGGAACCAGGTTGCGGTAAATCGAGATGCCGCCTGGCCGCCAGACCGCCGGATTGAGGATGAGCTGCGCAAACGGAAATTTGCCGCTCCAGTATGGGCTTGGCCCGTCGTAGAGGATAGTGTCTCCGGCCACCACAATCAGCCGCTTGCGCGGGAAGATGCGCTGTCCGGGCGGAACCCGATACCAGTAATTGTGCTCGTCCAGGCTCAGGCGAGGATCTTTGACCAAGATCTCCCGGCCAGTCTCATTGATGGTCGGGTCGTCAATCCAGTACTCCTCGACCAGAACGACCGGGAAGGAGCTGCTCCGCTGCGGCGCCAGCGCCCAACCGCGAGGGCCAAGGCCGGCGCGCTGCGTTGGGTTCATGGCGCTGAAGCCGTACTCCGGCACATTGCCTTGCGGCGAATAGTTAGGGGGAGTCGCCGAGAAGGTTCCGACGCTCAGTTCCCGGTCCAGGTTGCTGGCCGTGGCTCCGTAGGTGGCCTTGACGCGATGCAAGGGCTTGTAGACCCGGTAGAGCACGGCGCTGCTCTCCTGGATGTCGCGGCCCGGCTGGATGGGAAGGACCGCGTCCAGACCGCAGGCCACTACGTGCATCCGGCCTGGCATGCTGGCGCCGATTTTCCAGTAGCCGACGCTCAGCAAAGCGTGGTCAATGGCCTCCTCCAGCCGCAAGTCCAGGTCCTGCTCCGCCCACTCGTAGGCAATGACCTTCTTGGCGATCTCGGCCTGCCGCAAGTACTGCGGATTGCGATCCACGGAGGTGATCTCCGGGGCCGGCCGGATGTCGGTCAGTGCGCACAGAGCGTCCTGCCGGGCGACGGCCATGGCGTTGTCAAAGAACTTGGAGCGATAGCTGGGACGGCTCTTGGGCCAGTAGCGCCCCTCCAGCATGTCGATGTACGCCTGGATGTAGGGATACTCCGGGTTGAGTTTGGCGGTCTCCATCGCCTCTTCGCGGGCGGCCGCCACCCATCTGCGCACCGATTCATGGTATCCGGAGGGCGCGTCCATGCTCTCGCTCTTGGTATTGAAAACGATCGGTGCCCTTGGCACCAGTTCCACCACGTTGGCTGCCATCGGTTTTCCTTCCCTTAACGTCCGACTCTCGGACGTCTCACTCTATAGCGTCGTTCAGCCGCAATATGAGCACCAGCCCGGCCCACTGAAGCCCGGCAAACCAGCTCAAGGCCAGCCAGCTCAGGACATAGCCGAGCAGCCCGTGCTCGGGAAACAGTTGCGGGCGGCAGAGGATGACGAGCGCGGCTCCAATCCAGTGGCCGGAGCAGTAGCCACACATGAGCAGTTTCCCTGCCCAGGGGATGGCTCGGCTGGCTGCCGCCCGCACTCCGTAGAGCAGCTCGCTGGAGCTGACCAGAAAGGCCAAGCAGGCTGTCACGGAACTCAAGACCAGCACCTTAATCACGGAACCACAACCTCCTCCGGAACACTTCCGGTCTCCAGTACTTCCTGTTGCTTGTCCTCCGGCAAGGGGATAATTGTCGGCCTGTTCCTAGGATCATCGAACCGGCGGTCATGAACTTCGACCAGCGGTTTAGCGGAGTCCGGGCCCGGAGGAGGGGCCGTAGTCCTCTCCGGCAAGACCTCCGGAGAGAAGCTGGCCCACTGGCCAGGCATCCCGGCGCTGGAGATCTTTCTCCCGTCCGGGCTGATGGTGGCGTTGATGGGCACCTCTCCTGGACCGTAGAGGCCCTCCTGCCGGCAGAACTCCTTGAGCTCAGAGAACGTCTCAATGTAGACCGGCTCCGGCTCGCCGCTGAGGGAGGTCTTCTTGCGGTACATCCACACGCCCTCCTGCTCGGCGCCTTCCCGGTCTTTGAGGTTGTACCTGGCCGTGATGGGCCCGGTGAATACGACCGCGAAGCGGGAAGCCAGCAGCACTCGCGGGCTCGAACACAACGGACACGGAGGCGCCTGCTCCTGCCAGCGGTGGAAGAAGCGCTCTTCGATGCGCTGGCAGCGCTCGCAGTAGAACTCATACACCGGCATACTACTTCTCCAGAACCGATGACACTACGTCCTCGTCGTTGTCCAAGCCGCCCAGGCCGATCTCCCCGTCCAGGAAATCCATCAGATCCTGGCCGGTGAATTCCTCCTTGCCCAGCATCTGTCCGATTCTGCGGTACTGGGCCTCGGTCAGCAGAATCTTATGCGGCTCAGGGGCCACCATGCCAAACCAGCCCTGGCTGAATGCCCAGTCGAAGATGGTTCGCAAATGCTGCTGGATGCTGATTCCGTTGCGGTTGGCCACCTCCTGAAGATAGGCCGTCCACGACGGATCAGGGCTGAACTCCACCAGCAACGCGTCTCCACGCTTGCCGCAGCCTCTCTCGACCTTCTCGGCGATCTCCATCGGGGATGGGTCTCCAGCGGCTCTCTGAATCCTTTTGACCACCTCGGCTGGAAGGAGCATCCCGCCTCGGGAAAGCTCCTGAACAACTTCAGCTACGGTGTCGCTGACGCCAGAGGCGCCGATCTTCTGCACGGCGGCGTCGTCGAGTTCGACCTCAAATACGTACTTCTTCTTCATGCTTCCTTCCTCCTAAAATGTCAGCTCCTGCACGCTGGGGTAAAATCCGCTTGGATTGGACGGCGTGCTTCGGCTCATGTCCTCGAACCGGATCGGATTCTCCGGCTTGTCCCAGCTCTCATGGCGCCATTTGACCATGATGCTCTTGCATCCCTCCAGCGGGCAGCGCTCTGCGGCGTTGTACTGCTCGCGGTGCCAGACCAAGCCGCACTTCAAGCAGCAGGCTACCCAAGGACCGGTAGCCTTCAGGCCGAAGGCGTCCGTGGAGACCTGAACCCCTGGCACTCTGCGGTCCATTTGGTGCGCGCCCAGGAGCGCCAGCTGGCAGGCGGTAACCGTGTCATCGTGGACGTACTCCTCCTCGCCGGAGCCGTCCCAACTCTGCTGTCGTTTCCGCTCTGGGCAGCCGATGGAACCGTCCTCGTTGCGGGCAAAGTGGCGCATCTCCCAGGCGAAGATCTCGTCGCGCACGATCAGGGAGCCATCGGCGAGCCAAGCGTCCAGCTGAATCCAGGCGTCCTCTTTGTTGCGCGAGTTGAAGACCCAGTGGTAGCGGGGCGTGAGGACGTTGGCGCTGTCCAGGTTCTTCCACTGGTAGAGATTCGGGTAGTTGAGATAGTGGCGCAGCTGGTCTCCCACGGTCTGGAAGTTGGTGTAATCGACCGTCATAAGGGCGTTGTTATACCAGCGGCCGATGGCGTTGGCCACCAGCGCTAGATCAGTCGGCCGGGTGGAATCGCTGCGGAAGCAGGCCACCTGGACGTCCGGATTGGGCGGAATGCCCAGCCGATTGACCCAGATTACCGAATAATCGTGTCCGCGGCCTTGCCCCGAGGCTACGTCCACGCCCACCGAGTATTTGGCTCCTTCGATCGGCATCTCCCAGACCCTCAGGAAGCGATCCGGCTCGCCAGCGTGGTTGCGGGTGCAGCCTCTCGCCCAGCAGATCGCGGACTCGGCTCCGGAGTGTCTCCGAGGCGCATGGAAGACGCCCTGGGAATCCATGAAGCCCACAGCCAAAGGCTCCCGGATGCTGCTCGCCACCCGGTCCATGGCGGCCTTCGAGAACAGCGTCTCCGTGACGTACTGGAACGCCTCCTGCGGGCTGGTAGCCAGCGACTGCCGCATGTCCATCAGAGCGGACTCTCCGATGGCCTCCGCGTTCTTGCGCTGTTGCCAGAGCCAGCGCATCTGTCCGTCCTTCAAATCGTATGGCTGGTAGGTTCCGACCTGGCAGTCCGAACAGGCAGCCCCGCGCATGGACTGGCCGCCGAAGTTGGTCGGCCGGATTTGCTGGCAGTTGGAGCACACGCACCATTCTTCGGCCGCCCGCTCCTTAACCGCCAGTTCCGGCTCTTCCGGGTGCCAGCCATCCTCCGGCGGAATGAAGTGGCTCTTGTCGAAGTAGATGGGCAGGAAGAGCGGAAACCAAGTTGCCACGTCGCCCAAGCGGACCTGGCTCTCCCATAGCCGCTCCAGAAACCTGGCGGATCGCTTAACGCGGCTTTCGATGACAGCGAAAGTGGTGGGGTCGTCCGGCAGCGCCCAGCGCAGATCTCCGAAGATCAGGCTTCGGGCCTTGCCCTCATCCATCGAGCCCAGCTCAGAGATGTGCGCAAAGTTGATCCGGTAACCCTCAGCAACGCCGGTGTAGCGGCCAGCGCTCTGCACCACGATGCGGGTATTCAGCCCCGGGTCAATGGCCCTTAGCTCCGGATCCGGATTAATCAAGTGCAGCTCCTCCATGTACTTGCGAGGTCCGATCATGGGCCGGAGCCACCAGGGAAGGCGGTCGTAGATGTGCAGGATGATGCTGAACAAGGACGCGGCGTGGGGCGTGTCGTAGGAAAGGACCAAGGCGTTGGCGTTGGGCTGGAACATGCAGCACCACGCCACGTAGGCTTCCACGAACGTGGAGACATAGAGTTGGCGGGCCTTGATGATCAGGAGCCGCACGCCGCGTCCCTTAGCTTTGAGGCGATTGACAGCCTCCAGGACCAGTTCCTGGGTGTCCATCAGCCTCAGCGGAACATCCCGCATGTCCTTGGTGGAGATCCAGAAGTAGTTCCGGGCGCAGTACTCGAAGGAGTTCATGCAGCGGAGGATCTCCTCTTGCAGGAACCGCTTTTCCTTCGCGCTCAGCAGCACCCAGGAGCAGCGCTCGGGCTGATTGTAGTACTCGATCAGCTCCTCGGTCCCTGGGTCGCGCCCGAAACGATCACTCATTCTTTTCCTCGGCTGTTGCTCCTTGGCCAATCGAAGCCGCGAGCAAACTGGGTGCGCCGACGGGATTCAGCAACGGCGCTCCGTTGCGGGCCTCGTGCACCGACCGGACAAACTGATCGAATCCAGCGCCCGGATCGGAGCTGGCCATCTGGGCATTGAGAATCTGCTGTGTTACGGTGATGCCGCTCTTTTTCTCGATGTAGCCAAAGATCTCGAACAGCAGCCGGATCGCTCCGAGATCTTCCTTCTGCGCCATGATGCACAGGCTCTGAAAGGCGCTTCGCAGGGCTTCGGGAGCGTGCAGCAGCAGCATCTGTTCCTTGAAGTTTGGCAGGTCTTTCTTGGAGATCCGGCGCCGCTTGAGAACCCGGCTGCTGCGCAGATACTCGGGCAGTTGATAGCCGCCGTTGGACGCTTCTGTCTTGGCCGCCGCGTCCGGCGCCGGCGGTTTGGGCTTTGCGGTTTGCGGGACCTTACTCCTTCGAGAAGCCATGAGCCACCTGAGCTCTCAGGTTCTCAAACCCGTGATCGACCTTCGCTTCCAATGTGCAGAGACGGTCTTCCAAGCGAGCCAGCCGGTCGTCCATCCGGACGTTGTTCGACTGGTAGACATTGGTGCTGACGTACCTGCCGTTCAGCCGGTTGATGATGGTTTCGGCAAGGGTCGCCCTGAAGTACAGCGCCACCGCCCCGCCTCCTATGCCAAGCAAGCCGACCACCGGCATGATCCAGTCCCGGATGACGACAATGGTTTCCACTGGGTTAGGCCCCTGCATCACAGCACCGTCCCAAACAAGTGGATCTTCTGGCTGCTGGTCCCGAGAAAATATAGCTGGTGCAGCGGGATGGGAGCGGCAACATAGGGGCCGAGGAAAACGGCCGCAGGATCCGAAGCTCCGGCCTTGACGCTTCCGGCGTAGTCGGTGTTGCTTACGCCGGAGTCCCCAAAGTATACGATTCCGTTTCCAGCCTCGCTTTCGATCCTGAGGCTGGACAGGAACGTCGGCTCGGTCGTGGCTCGAACCGCCGTTCCGGTCAACGTTACGGTCTGTGAGAGAAATGCCATTCCGCTTCCTCCTACCTCCGGAACTTCCCGTCTGCCCTGCTCTAGTTCCAGTACTGGCAGAGTCTGGGCTCGTTCCTACTGCGAGTGTATCCCACAGAAGGCGGATGCGGCAATAATTTCCTGTGGAAGCAGAGGTTTACCTCAGGCTCTCCCAAATGGCCCGCACGTTCGCAAGGTCCGCGCTGCTGACGCCGGCCTCGCCTGCGGTGACTGGGCCATCGGGCAATTGCGGGGCAAAGGAGCGGATTGGTCCTTCGGAGGGCTTCAATACGATCTCCGCATGCTTTTTTAGCCGCTCCAAGACGGCGGCCAGGTCCACTGGGATGTCCTCGATGCTGATGACCTCCTGCACATAGAGGTCCCTGGGCGCCTTGGGATGGTAGTACACCAGCTTGACGCAGCCTTCGGCATGGGCCGAAAGCACGTCCCGGTTCATGGTCACATTGACCTTGGTTTCTCTCCCCGGCAACTGAACCTGAACCGAGATCATCGGAGGAGTGCGTTCCTGCACCAGTAGGTTCAGCTCCTCCACTGTGAGCGAAGGATGCGCAGAGGACTTGGCATCAGATCTGTGCTTCCTGATCAGAGACTCGACATCCGAGCGCCTTATGACGGGAGATTCGGGCAGGCGCGAAACGGATTCGCTTTCCTGGGCGTCATCCGGCGCCAAGATGCTCTCCTTGGCTTCGGTTTCGGTCTCCGCCGCCTGCTCGTCGGCGGGCAGGACAATGGCTGGATCCGGCTCTTTGCTCACGCTGACCGAGGCCGGATTCGGCGCGGGCCAGGGCGATTGTTGATCCTCCTGCTGCTGAGCGGTCTGGGGAGACGGCGGCCCGTCCGCCAGGTCCCTGAGCAGTTCCACGGTCCGCTCGATCTCTTGAGCCAGTAGTTCCGCCTGCTGCGCCGGAGCAGCGTTGCGGTTCCTTTCCAGGCAGCGTGCTGCGATCTTTACAAACTGTTCTCGTGTGAGCATCATCGCTGGTCCCACTCCCCGAACCCGTCCCACACAGACGACTGATTGGCCGGGTTCATGATCATCATGGCCTGCTCCCTGGTGACGCCGTGTTCCTTCATGGTCTGCTGGATGCGGTACTCCA
>Ga0308419_1002350_pt1 | contig 12244 bp, 10 predicted proteins | sample HotsprSampleMS50_FD_203674 | JGI IMG/M metagenome (GOLD analysis project Ga0308419, IMG submission 203674) | Hot spring phototrophic mat microbial communities from Mushroom Spring, Yellowstone National Park, Wyoming, United States - 20090730_MS50 ... | reverse complement strand
AGCGGCGCGCTGCTGGCCACCCACAGCGAAGGCTATGCGGTGCACTATCCCCAACCCGGATGGGCCGAACAAGACCCCCAGGATTGGTGGCAGGCGATCAGCAGGGCAACACGGGCCATCCTCGCGCACACCGGCATCTCGCCCAGCGACGTGGCGGCCGTGACGTTCAGCGGCCAGATGATGGGCGTCGTCTCACTGGATGATTCGCTGCGGCCGCTTCGGCCGGCCATCATCTGGGCCGATCAGCGCGCAGTTGAGGAAGCCGCTTATATCGCCGAGCGCTGCAGCGCATATCAGGTCTATCGCCGCACTGGCCATCGGATTAGCCCGGCATACACGGCGGCCAAGATGCTTTGGCTCAAACGCCATCAGCCCGATTTGTATGCGCAGACGCGCCATCTGGTGATGGCCAAGGACTACGTCGTTGCCCAGCTCACCGGTCAGGTTGTGACGGACTACTCAGATGCTTCGGGCAGCAATCTGTTCGACCTCCAATCGCACGAGTGGTGCGAAGACCTGGTCGAGTTGGTGGGACTAGACGTTGCGCGCTTGCCTCGCCCTGTGCCGGCCAGCACGGTGGTCGGCGAGGTGACGCGCGCTGCTGCGGAGGCCACCGGTCTGGCCGCCGGCACGCCCGTGGTGATCGGCGGTGGAGACGGCGCATGTGCCACGGTTGGGGCCGGCTCGGTCAGCGAGGGCGAGGCATATTGCGTGATCGGCACGTCGGCCTGGATCGCCTTTACGTCATCGCAGCCGCTGCTTGACCCAAACCAGCGCACCTTCACGTTTGCTCATCTGCTGCCGGGACGCTACATCCCGATGGGCACGATGCAATCGGCCGGCGGCGCGCGCGCCTGGCTGGCGCGCGCCCTGGGGGAGATTGATGACGAGGCAATCGCGCAGGTCGAGCCGGGATGCCGCGGGCTGCTCTTCCTGCCCTATCTGATCGGGGAGCGCAGCCCATGGTGGAACCCGAAGGCGCGCGCGGCGTTCGTGGGGCTGACGATGAACCACGGCCCAGCGGAGATGTATCGCGCGGTCCTGGAGGGTGTGGCCTTCAACCTGCGCCTGATCCTGGACGCGCTGAGCAGCCATCAGCCGATTCGCGCCCTGCGGTTAATCGGCGGCGGCGCGCGCAGCGCGATCTGGCCGCGCATCCTGGCCGACGTGCTGGGCCGGCCGTTAGAGATGCTCGAGATGACAGCCGAAGCCACGTCTTGGGGGGCAGCCGTGGCCGGCGGAGTTGGCGTTGGCCTCTACGCAGACTGGCGCATCGCTAAGGACCACGCCCGTGTGATCGCCGTCATCGAGCCAGACCCTCAGCGCGCCGGTGAATATGCCGAGCGATGCCAAGTCTTCGTGCGCACGTATCGGGCACTGACCGGGATAGATGAAGCTTTTGGCTGAACACTGTCATAGACGAGAGCGCGCCGGGGCATAAAAGCTGCCGAGGTATAGCCTAACGCACCCTAGAAGCAAGCACCTACATGTTAGAATCTAACAAGTGCCATCTGAGCTTGCGCGGCGCATCAGCGAGGCGCGCCAGGCCCGTGGCGTGAGTCTGGAGGAGGCCGAGCAGGCGACCAAAATCCGCCGTCGTTATCTGGAGGCCATCGAGGCCGGCGACTTCGCCCAGCTCCCCGACGGTCCGCCAGGGCGTGGCTTCGTCCGAAATTATGCGCGTTACCTGGGCCTAGACCCCGAGGCCGCCATCCACCTGCTTGAATCCGAGGTTGGCGTGCCGCTTCTGATGTTAAAGGACCCTGCGCCACCGCCGCCAATGCCTTACCGACAGGTCTCTAAATACACGCAGCTCGCATTGCCGGAACCGCGCGCGTCTGGTGAGTCTTTGAACGGCGAGGCCGCCGCAGATGCCGATGGTCGCCACGACGGCCCTGAGAATCGGATGGTTGTAAGCTTAGCGCGCCCACCCCGGGCGACCCGTTCATCGTTTCGCTTGAGGGAAATCCGCGGCCCGTTCACCCGCTACGACCCCTATATGCTCACCGCACGGGGTGCAAAACGACCGTTTAGCGCGCTGCAAAATGCGGCCAGCCCCGCGCGCTACGGCTTGGGCATCGCAGCGGCCATCGGCATTCTGCTTTTGCTGATCGTGGTGATCGTCCCCTTTGCCCGCGAGCGGCTCAGTGCGCTGTTGCCGCCTCTGCCGGCTGTCGGCCAACCGGCACCGACGTTTGTGCCACAGGTGACTATCTTCGCGCCGCTGCCGACGACGCCGGCATCGTCCCCTGGCTCGCCATCGGCTGACCCTGCACCGGCGCCGGCGCCTGCTTCAGGGTTAAGGCTGGCGCTGGACGCCCGAGAGCAGGCCTGGGTGCGCGTGCGGGTGGACGGGAATATCGTCTTCGAGGGCGTGCCCCCGCTCGGCCTCGGCCTGCCGTTCAGCGCGCAGCGCGAGATTTCGGTAGAAACCGGCGACGCCGGCGCGTTCGAGGTCATCGTCAACGATGTCCGCCTGGGACCGCTCGGCGCGCGCAACGAGACCGTGCGCCGAACCTGGAGCGCCGCTGCACCATGAAGAAGTCCTACTACCTGCTCTCGCTGGGCTGCGCGAAGAACACGGTGGACTCCGACAGCATCGCCCAGCTTTTGGACGAATCCGGTTACCGAGCGGTGATGGAGGCGCGCCAGGCGGACGTGTTGATCGTCAATACCTGCGGATTCATTGGCCCGGCGCGCGAAGAATCCATCCGGCACCTGCGCGCGCTGGCTGCGCGCAAGCGCCGCCACCAACTGCTGATCGCTGCCGGCTGCCTGGCCCAGCTCTGGGGGCCGCGCCTGGCCGAGGCCGTGCCGGGGCTGGACGGCGTGATCGGCACCCGCCGCTGGATGGACATCCTGAGCTTCATCGAGCGCGTGCGCGGGCGCGCGCACCCAGCGCCGCTCTTCCACCTGCCCGACGAGGCGACCACGGTCGGCGACGACGAACGGGGCGTGCTGCGCGCCGCCGTCCAAGGCCCCAGCGCCTACCTGAAGATCGCCGACGGCTGCCGCCGCCCCTGTGCCTTCTGCACCATCCCGATCATCAAGGGCACGCTGAAGTCGCGCCCGCCGGAGCAAATCCTGGCCGAGGCGCGCCAACTGGCCGAACGCGGCGTCCGCGAGCTGGTCTTGATCGCCCAGGACTTGACCGACTATGGCAGCGACCTGGGCCTGCGCGACGGCCTGGCCCATCTGGTCACCGCGATCACCCAGGCCGCGCCGGCGCTGGATTGGGTGCGGCTGATGTACGCCTATCCTGGCGCGGTGAGCGACCGATTGATCGAGGTCATCGCCACCAACGACAAGGTGGTGAAGTACCTGGACATGCCCTTGCAACACGCCCATCCCGACACGCTGCGCCGGATGCGCCGGCCGAGCAACATGGACTGGGTCTATCGCACGCTTGACAAGCTGCGCCGCGCCGTCCCGGAGATCGCCCTGCGCACCACGTTCATCGTCGGCTTCCCAGGCGAGACCGACGCCGAGTTCGACGCGCTGCTGCGGTTTGTGGAGGAGGTTCAGTTCGATCGGGTGGGGGTGTTCGTGTATTCCTATGAAGCGGATACGCCCAGCGGGCGGATGCCCAACCAAGTGCCGGCTGAGGTGGCCGAGGCCCGCCGCGACCTGCTCATGCGCAAACAACAACAGATTTCGCTGGCCAAGAACCAGCGCCTGGTCGGCCAAACCCTCACCGCGCTGATCGAAGGGCACGACGCGCAGCAGGGGATCAGCGTGGGGCGCACCTACCGCGATGCGCCGGAAGTGGATGGGCTGGTGCTCATCGAAGAGACGCTGCCGGTGGGCCAGATGCTGCCGGTGCGGATCAACAGCGCGCTGGCGTATGACCTGATCGGCGCGCCGGTATAGCTCATACCAGCTTATGCTTTACCGCCAGGGCCACTGCTTCCGTGCGGTTGTTCACGTAGAGCTTGGCGAGGATGCTGCTGACGTGAAACTTCACTGTGGATTGGCTGACGTAGAGCTTGGCCGCGATCTCCTGATTGCTTAGCCCCTGGACCATCAGGGCCAACACCTCTCGCTCGCGCTCGGTCAGGTCGCTGCCGATGGCGGGCTGAGTCGTGGCTTGAATGAGCACCTGGGCGGCCTCGGGGGCAAGCGTGGGCCGGCCTGCGTATGCCGCGCGGATGGCGCGCGCCAATTCGTCCGCGGAGACGTTCTTGAGCAGATAGCCGATCGCGCCGGCCTGCAGCGCGCCCTGCACCAACTCATCTTCCTTAAAGCTCGTGAGCACCACGACCTTGATTTGCGGGTGCTTCTGGCGAATGGCGCGCGTGGCAGCCGCGCCGTCCATCTCCGGCATCACCAGGTCCATCAAGACCACGTCGGGATTGAGCCGGTCACACAACCGAATGGCCTCCGCGCCATTACCAGCCTCACCGGCGAACTCCAGGTCGTCGTACGCCGAAAGCAGCGCCTTCAGCCCACTGCGCACCATTGGATGATCATCCACAACCATCACGCGGATGGCTGCGCTCTCGCCGTTTATCTCGTTGCTCATGCCCGTTGATTTTACGAGAGAGGGCCGGCGTTTTAAAGCACGGCCTCGACATGGACCGTCGTCCCTGCGCCGATAGCGCTGCGGATGTCGAGCTGCGCGCCGATCGCCGCGGCGCGCTCGCGCATGATGTCCAGGCCGATGTGCGTCGGTTTGCTGATGGTGGTATCGAACCCGCAGCCGTTGTCGTTAATAACCAAGTGCACCTGCCGGCCAGCAAGGCCGTTATTGGTTGGCCGCACGGTAAGCATAATCTGAGCGTGGCTGGCGTTGCTGTGCTTGGCCACGTTATTCAGGGCCTCTTGTGCGATCCGGTAGAGCGAGACTTTGACATCGGGCGATAGCTCGGTCTCCCCCTCGATCTGCACATCAACCTCCACCCCGGAACGGCTGTTGACGGATGCCGCGAGCTGGCGCAAGAGGTCGCTGAGGTTGGCCTCCATCAAGGCGGATGGGCGAAGCTCGAGCAGGAGCGTGCGCATCTCGGCCAGCGCGCCTCGGCTCAGTTGGCGCAATTCTTTCAATCGGCGGCGGCCCTCCTCTGGATCGCGCTCCCAGATGCGCGGCAAGACGTCGGCGATCACGCTGACGGAGAACAACGTCTGGGTGACTGCGTCGTGGAGGTCGCGGGCCAGCCGGCTGCGCTCGGCTGCGACGGCGGCCTGCTGGGCCTGTGCGCGCAGCTCGCTCTCGATCCGCTGTCGTTGGGTGATGTCGCGCAGGAGTACGATGAACAAGCGCTCTTCGGCGCGCTCAAGCTTGACGATGGCCGCCTCGGCGGGGAACTCCTCGCCGTTCTTCCGTCGCGCGTAGATCGGCCGCCGCTCCCCCATCGCCCGTGAGGCCACCGGCGAGGCCGCAAACTCGGCGAAGTGCCGCCGATGGACTTCTACGAATCGCTCAGGCAGGAGCACGTCCAGGGGCTGGCTTAACACTTCGTCCTGGGTGTAGCCGAAGATCTGTTCTGCGCTCTTGTTAAAGAGCAGGATGCGCTGCCGTTCGTCGCAGGCGACGACGGCATCTACGATAACGGCGAACAGGTCGGTGAGGTTCAACTCGGCCGGCAGGAGCGTCATACTTTGTCGTACGCAAAGTATAAAGCTCGCAGCACGTTCTCCGGAGGCTCAGATTTGCTGACGAAGCCGTCGGCCCCTTCGGCCAAAGCAGACCTGCGCGCTTCTGGCACACCGCTTAGGGCGATGATTTTGACGTCGGGGGCGACCAGCCGCAGCGGGCTTAGGCGCTGCGGTGAATCTGGCATGCCCGGCAGCTCCCAGTCTAGCAAGATGATATGCGGGTTGGTCTTTATAACGTTATAGAGCAAATCGCTGGCTGTGCTGGCCTCGCCGACCACGACAAATGCGCCCTCTTGTTCAATGAACAATTTTAGGGCTGAGCGCACCTTCTCTTGATCGTCTGCGAGCAACACGCGCACTGGCTCGACCAGTAAACCCGCCATTGCGCTACTAGTTTATTGGGCATAAAGAGTGTGCGTGTCCTTCAGTTGGTCAGTTTTTGACTGGCCAAATGGCCAGTCGCCGGCGCAGCTACCCTTTTAAGTCATACCTGGTGTCCCTTCACCGATTCCATTGAGCGCCGGCGCTTCCGCGGGACGAGACGATTTCTGTGGCCTGCCGCGCACGCCGTTCTTCGAGGGGTCGCTGGGCGGGGCCTTCCAGGCAGGCTCTGGGGTGCCGAACAAGCGATCTTCCAGCCGGCGGAGCAGCCGCCGAGCGCGCGAGCGCACGTTGGCCAGGCCATACCCAAGCCGGCTGATCGTTCGCCACGAGCGGGCAGCCGGATTTGGCTCGCTCCACTCCAGCGCCGCCGCGGCCCACGTCAGCCCTGCACCAAAGCCCAGCATCACCACGCGGTCTTTAGGGCGCAATCGGCCGCTGGCTGCTGCCTCTGCCAGGGCAATCGGGATGGAAGCGGTGCTGGTGTTGCCGTAGTGCGCAATGTTGCAGTAGAACTTATCAAGGGATACCCCTAGAGATTTGGCCGCCATCTCGATGATGCGCAGGTTGGCCTGATGAGGGATGAACAAGTCCACCTGCTCAGGCGTCCAGCCGGCTTTATGTAGCACCTCGCGCGTGGCGCGGTCCATCACCCGCGTGGCGAAGCGAAAGACCTCGCGACCATTCATGTGGATGGTGTGTAAGTTCTGCTCCAGGGCCTGCGCCGTGATTGGTTGACGGCTGCCACCAGCCGGTATCATCAACAGCTCGCCACCGGAGCCATCGGCGCGCAGCAGGGTGGAGAGCAGACCGCCTGGCTGATCGCTGGCTTGGAGCACGACGGCGCCGGCGCCATCGCCGAAGAGCACGCAGGTGTTGCGATCCTTCCAGTTGATGATCCGAGAAAGCGTCTCCGAGCCGATCACCAGCACAGTGCTGGCACTGCCGGCCTTGATCGCGTCGGCGCCCATGCTCAACGCATAGACAAAACCTGAGCAGGCAGCGCTGAGGTCGAACGCGCCGGCGTGCGTCGCGCCCAGTGCATCTTGCACCAAGCAGGCAGTGGCAGGAAAGGCATACTCCGGAGTGGTAGTGGCCACGATGATCAAATCCACCTGGCTGCCGCTGATGCCGGCGACATCCAGCGCCTCGATCGCTGCCGCGATGGCCATGCTGGCGGTTGTGTCGTTTGGGCCGGCGATCCGTCGTTCGACTATCCCCGTGCGTTCACGAATCCATTCGTCAGACGTCTCGACCATGCGCGCTAGGTCATCGTTCGTAAGCACGCGTTGTGGGACGAACTTGCCCCAGCCGGTGATGTGAGCGTATTTCATCGCAGTCTGTTGGTCTCCAGGGCCATCCTCAATCGCCTAGCGGTCGAACTGTCTTACCACAAGACAACCGTTGTGGCCACCAAAGCCGAACGAGTTAGACATTGCTATCTTGACCGGCTTACGCACGGCAACATTCGGCGTGTAGTCTAAATCACACTCCGGATCGGGATGAACATAATTGATAGTGGGCGGGATGATCCCCTCGTTGATGGCCTTCACGCAGAAGATGACCTCAAGGGCGCCTATCGCGCCAAAAGCATGGCCGGTCATGGATTTCGTGGAACTGATATGAAGGTCATAAGCTGCCTCACCGAAGACGTCCTTAATGGCCTTTGTCTCGTTCAAGTCATTCAGAGGAGTGCTTGTGCCATGAGCGTTGAGATAGTCAATTTGCGTCGGCTGTAGGCCGGCTTGCTTGAGCGCGATGCGCATGGCCATGGCCGGCCCGCGCGTATCTGGCGCCGTGATGTGAAAGGCATCATCGGTGCAGCCGTAGCCGACGATCTCGGCGTAGATGTGCGCGCCGCGCGCCTGAGCATGCTCCAGCGATTCCAGGACCAGCATCGCCGCGCCTTCGCCGGTGACGAAGCCGTTGCGCGTCTTGTCAAACGGCCGGCTGGCGCCTTGCGGGTCGTCGTTATACGAGGAGAGCGCGCCCATGTTATTGAATGCCGACATGGAGAAAGGATTGATCGGGGTTTCGCTGCCGCCGGCGAGGGCGGCCACGGCGCGACCGGCGCGGATCATCTCGAAGGCTTCTCCCAGCGCATTTGCGCCGCTGGCACAGGCGGTGACGACGCAGATGTTCGGCCCACGAATCCCAAAATGAATAGCGATCTGGCCGGTGGCTGTGTCAGGCAACATCATCGGCACGGCGAACGGGCTGATGCGGCGATGACCTTTGGTGAACATCACTTGGTGCTCGTTCAGCAGCGTGGTGATGCCGCCGATGCCGCTGCCGAGGACGACGGCGACATCGAAGGTGTTGTCTTCGTTGATCACCAACCCGGAGTCGTCGAGGGCCTGCTTGGCCGCCACCAGCGCAAGCTGAGAGACGCGATCGAGCCGGCGGGCGTCTTTGCTGCCAAAATGGGCGTTGGGGTCAAAGCCCTTCACTTCAGCCGCAATATGCACATCCAGATGAGCATGATCAAACAGGGTGATGTAATCCACGCCGGACTTGCCGGCGATGACAGCCGCCCAGGTGCTCTCTACATCGTGACCCAGAGGGGTGATCGCACCCATGCCGGTGATGACGACGCGAGGCGCTGCGTTTTGATGATTGTTCTCCGTTGTCACGGTCTTGCTCCTTTGAGAACCAGAATTCGGTTAAACCTGTGGGGTGCTCGCCCGAACCGATGGGCAAGCAAATGAATAACGATTAACCGGGCGCTACCATGAAGAACACCCGGGTTTGGGTAAAGCTGCGGGGGGCGAGACGCGGTGCGCTAAGGAGCGCGAGGCACGGCAGCCGGCCCAGGCCATGCGCTCTTGACGCAGGCTGGGAACCAGCCGATCACGCGATCATCAAGTTGCGCCGTCTCAGGAATAAAGTCTGCTGAGGGCAAGCGATGTTGGCCGAGCTGTTCGTAGCAGAGCGCGATTAACGCTTTTAGCTCAAGGTGAAGATCCAGCCGGTAGCTGTGCAACAGGTGCTTGCCGTCCTCGAGCAAGTCATGCACGGTGCTGGCCGCGATCGTCGCGCACAGCAGCGCATAAGCAAAACACACTGACACATACAGCCCGATTGGGCCGTTGAGGATGGCTTGCTTAATTTGCTCTGCGTTGAACGTGAACGAACTTGGCAACACAGCTATGCCCTCATTCTAGCTGAGTCCAGCAGGAGGGTTAGGGTTCGGGTGCATTCACGGATTGGGGCAGCCCTACACGATCCCCGTCGCACGCCTCGCTGCCAGCAAAGGTGAACCTACATAGAGGGTGGGCGACGGCAGTGCCGTCGCCCACTCAGGGTTTCGCTCCTAGCCGTAAGCGCACCCATGCACCTGACTCTCAGCTTTGGTTGGTATTCTCTTCGTCAAAGATGTTTACAGACCTTGGGCACCTGGCAGTGATCTTCGCTTTTGTTGCTTCGCTCTACGCAGCGATCATCTCGCTGCTTGGGGCACACCGCAACGACGACAGGTTCGTGCAAAGTGGCCGGCTGGCTGCGCTGATGACCTTCCCTTTAATCTTGCTTGGTTGCGCCGGCCTTTGGTATGCCTTGCTGACGCACGATTTCGGGGTGAACTATGTAGCCAACGTCTCCAGCCTCTCCACGCCGGTCTTCTTCCGGATTACTGCGCTTTGGGGATCGCAGGAAGGTTCTATCCTCTTTTGGTGCTTGATCATGTCGGCGTTTGTGGCGGCAGCAATGGCGAGGGACTGGGACGGCGCAGAGGACAAACCGCTGCTGCCGTATGTCACCGCGACCATGGCGCTGGTGCTGGGGTTCTTCCTCTTCCTCGAACTGTTTCTGGCCAACGCCTTCGTTCGATCTGAGTTCCCGCCCCAAGATGGGCGCGGGCTGAACCCACTGCTGCGTCACCCGGGCATGATCATCCATCCCCCCATGCTCTACGCCGGCTACACCGGCCTGCTCGTGCCGTTCGCCTTTTGCATCGCGTCGTTGGCCAGCCGCCGCAGCGATGATCTCTGGCTGCGCTCATCGCGGCGATGGACGCTGGTCGGCTGGGCCTTCCTCACCGCCGGCCTGCTGCTGGGCGCGCGCTGGGCACATGATGTGCTCGGTTGGGGTGGTTACTGGGGATGGGACCCCTCGGAGAATAAGCCCCTGATCACCTGGCTAATCGCCACTCCCTTCCTACACTCGGCTATGATCCAAGAGAAGCGCGGCATGTTCAAGAACTGGAACGTCTTCCTGATCATGCTTACCTTCGCCTCGATGTTCTTCGGGACGGCGTTCATCCGCAGCGGGCTGCTGACCAGTGTGCATGCATTTGCCGCCAGCGACATCGGTCCGGTCTTCATGGTGGCGTTGGTGATCATCTTGGTCATCTGCGCCGTCCTCTGGCTCAGCCGGCTGGATGTGCTGCGCAGCGAACGCCAGTTGGATTCGGCGTTCTCTCGCGAGGGCATCTTCCTCATTCAAAATGTCCTCTTCTTAAGCGCAGCTTTCACCGTCTTCATCGGCACCATCTTCCCTATCTTGAGCGAGGCGATTAGCGGAGCAAAGATCACCGTTGGGCCGCCGTTCTTCGATCAGACGGTTGGCCCACAACTGGCTGCGCTGGTGCTGTTGATGGGTATTGCGCCCCTCCTGGCATGGGGCAAGTCCAGCTATGCCGCCGTGGGCCGGCAGATGCTCGTGCCGCTTGGATTCGCGCTGGTGGTGATGGCTGCGCTCTTCCTGACCGGGGCCAGGCAGCTTGTGCCACTGTTGCTGTTCGGTCTATGCGCCTATACCCTGGCGCAAACGCTGATGGAATATGTTCGCGGCGTGCGGGCGCGCATGCACAGCATGAATGAGCGCTTGCCCGTCGCCCTGCTCCATCTGGTTCAGAAGAACCAACGGCGTTATGGCGGCTATTTGGTGCATCTGGGCGTGGTGCTGCTGGCGATCGGCGTGATCGGCAAAGGCTTCTACGGCTACGACACCATCACCACGCCGGCTGTCAAGCTCAACGAAAGTTTTACCGTGGGGAATTACACCTTCACTTACCGCGGCATTCGCCCCGTACCTTGTGAATTCAATGACTGTCAGACCGTGCAGGCCATGCTACTGGTCTCGTCAGCAAGCGATGGGCGCGTCCTGGACGCCATCTTCCCGTATCGCGATCATTATCCACTTCAGCAACACACCGCCACCATCCCCGCAATCGGCGGCTCGTTTAACGAAGAGGTCTACGTGATCCTGGCCGGCTGGGACAACAACGGGGCCACTGCGTCGTTCCAGGTGTATATCAACCCGCTCATCAACTGGATCTGGGTGGGTGGGATCGTCACTTTGCTCGGCTTTCTGGTTTCTTTCTGGAAGATGCCGGAGCGCGCGCCGGCGTTTGCGCCGGCGGCTCGTCCGGCAGGAGTTTCAGCAGGATGAAAGCGATTCGCGCGTTTATAAGCCTATTGCTGGCGGTTTGGCTCGTCGCCGGTTTGGCCCAAGCACAATTGCCGGCCCCGGACGAGCCAACCTACCGCATCGCCAAACAGTTGAATTGTCCTACTTGCGCTGGCCGCAATCTGGCTGATTGCCCTACCGAGACTTGCGCGCAGTGGAAAGCGGAGATCAAGGCGCAGTTGGACGCGGGCAAGAGCGCTGAAGAGGTCTTGATTTACTTCCAAGACCGCTTCGGGCCGACGGTGCTTCAAGAGCCGCCTAAGAGTGGCGTGACCGCGCCGTTGTGGGCCGCGCCGGTTGGCGCAGCAGTGATCTTCTTGGCTATCGCCGGTCTGGTGATGTGGCGCACTGCGCAGCGCAATATGCGCACACCGGCACCCGTGGCGGCGAACCACAGCGATCCCTTCGTCGCTGCGCTGGAGCGCGAGGTTCGCGCTGGAGAGTGAGGTGAAAGGCAAGCCGCTGTTGATTGCCAGCGTATCCGTTGGCGTTGTCCTGCTCGTCGGCATCTTCTTCGTCGCGCTGAATCTGGTGATGCAACAGGGCGCGCGGCCTATTCCTGGCTCGCCTGCCCCGGACTTCACGCTAAAGCTTTACCCTGGCTATCGCGCCGGGCTGCCTGAAGAGATTCGGCTGAGCGACCTGCGCGGCAATGTCGTGGTGATTAACTTCTGGGCCTCGTGGTGTGTGGAGTGTCACAAGGAAGCGCAGGCCCTGGAGGGCATCTACCGTGCCTACAAGGATCGCGGCGTGGTTGTGCTGGGGGTTGACTACCTAGACACCGAAGCGCCGGCGCTTGCCTATCTGAAGCAATACGACGTGACCTACCCCAACGGCATTGACCTTCAGCAGCGGATCG
>Ga0308419_1002349_pt1 | contig 12245 bp, 6 predicted proteins | sample HotsprSampleMS50_FD_203674 | JGI IMG/M metagenome (GOLD analysis project Ga0308419, IMG submission 203674) | Hot spring phototrophic mat microbial communities from Mushroom Spring, Yellowstone National Park, Wyoming, United States - 20090730_MS50 ... | reverse complement strand
CTCTGAACCGATGTTATGACTTCTACCGGACTCATAGTTCTTTTTCCTCCTCTTATCTGTTAATTATAGTAATAACTCTATGGCTATTACTACAACTTATTTTGGTTAGGAGGGTGTCCGGTTTAAACGGGGGCTAGTACAGCATGCTTTCTATATAATTTTTATATTATATTAAATTAGATGAAGTTTGAATAAAAAATATAAGATATGTATAACGGAAGGAAATAGATATGAATTCAGAAACACTTTATACTTATATTATTAAAAACTTTTTCAAGGTGGTCTTGTTTGTTTTTTTTATTACAGTAATTTTATTTTCCCAGGGGTTTTCTCAAGAAAAAGAGGAACAAAAAAAGGGTCCGCCCTCATCTCTATTAAGTGTTGAATTGCCAAAGGATGCCGAAGGGTTTTTCAAAGAAGCGGATAAGCTTTTAGAGAATGACCCGGTTGGCGCCATACGTCTTTATGAAAGAGGGCTTATTTTAAAACCAGATGCATGGGATAAAAGAAAAAAACTTGCCTCACTCTATGAAAAACAAAATCAATTAGATTTAGCCATATATGAATATGAAGCTATTAATAAGGCTACTGGGTCAAAGGAGAGTTTTTTTGACCTGATAAGGTCTATGGAAAAGGCAAATCTTATTATAGCTGCTAAAGACATTGCAGTAAATGCCTTTAAAAAATATCCTGATGAACCAGCATTTCTCTATCTTTCAGGTGAATTGTTCTATAAATCAGGAGAATTAAACGAAGCCTTAAAGACATTACAGGAGTTCATAAGACTAAAACCTGCAGATGGTAAGGCTTTCTTTCTAATGGGCTCTATCTATGAAAAATTAAATAAACCAAAAGAAGCATTACTTGCCTATCTCCGTGCTGGAGAGTTAATAAAAAATGACATAGGGATTAACGATGCTATAAAAAGATTCCAGGCAAAGACCTTTAATATCTCAGACCTTTCTATTTTTATACCTGATGGATGGATAAGAGATAAAGATGGACTTTTAAGTATTGAAGGCAGCCAGCGTATTACTTTCTTTGTTGACCCAAAAGGAGATCCTGAAAAAGTTGCTATAAAACATGCAAAGGATGCTATGCCTTATGGACTTTTTTCAGATGAAGCACTAAAGGCATATGAAGAATTTAGAAAAAGTTTAAAAAAAGAGACCCCTCCATTACCAATACCTTTTATCCGTGTTAAAAATATGGAAGGTAAAAATTTTGCAAAGATAGTGACTGTTTCAACAGGAGAGATAGCTCATTCAAATATAGAATCTTCGGTAGCAATTTCAACACCCTATAAAGATAAGGTCTATATAATAGCATGGAGAGCTAATGACATTGCTGAAAAAGGGGAGAAGATACTAACGGGACTTCTTGAGCAAGCCATATGGTTACCTTAAATAGAATGAAAGGAGTCAAAAATTGATGAATGTTTATATATCTCATAAAAATTTCAATAATAATAAAACCCGCATTAAAAAGGTTCTTTTTATGGTTTTTCTTTTATTTTTATTCTTTTTTTCGTGTTCATACCATGTGTTAGCTCAGGGTGTATCATATGATGAATATAAGGAAGCGTATACAAAGATACAGAATCTTTCTAATGAGATACGTATGAACGATGGTGCGGTAGGACAGACCCTTTCTGAAGCCATGCAGGCAAAATATGGTGAGCTTGATAGATGGAAGGCACTGGATGAAAAAATGTCTGACCTCGGTAGGTCAATAGAGACAAATCTACCTGAGATTACAAGAAATCTTGCTATTGTCAGGGCATATGACCCAGATTTCGGAAATCCCTATGTAACCCTCGGGAGGACCTTTGATGGTCATCTAAATATGGCTAAAAACAAGAAAAAAGAGCTGCTTGATATGGCTAAAGCTGAAAACGAAAAACTCAATAAAATCAACAAAATGATTTCTACCATTGATAAAGAGCTATTAAATGCATCAAAGGGGCTTATAGGTGCTACACTGGAGGGCTTTCTCCCCGATGAGATATCCCTTGCAGGTGAGGCATCTGTTATTGTACTTGGTGCTTATTTTGGACCTCCTGGCATTGTGGCTGCAGGCATTGCCTGGGGTGCAGCAGGGACATTTAATTCAATGGTAAACCTCTATTATAATTCTAAGGCATTAGCAGATCAGGCAAAAGTGTTGAGTGATATGAAACAAGGTCTTTTAACACAAAAAAGTCATTTGGAGAAAAACATAGAAACACTTATGAACGGTGCCAGAGAGATGGAGGAGATTGAAAGGATCTTAGAAAGGCACGAGAAAAAAATGAATGAATATAAAGAAAAGATAAATGCTGCCATAAATGGCTGGAATGAACAGTCCAAGCTGGCCTTTGAAAACAAAAAAAAGAAGATCGAAGAAGAGATAAAAAAACGCCTGTCAGAAAAAAAATATGGAAGTGAACACACCCTATGTAACGGAAGCAAGGTAACCCTCTCGCCAGGTGCCTATGAAGGTGAAGTTAATAATATGGTATCTCAGTTGGAATCATATACCCGGTCTGTGGAAGATGGTGGAGATCCTGATAACTTTTATTCTTTTATTGTGGACTGGCATAATAAAATGAGCGATGAATACAAAAAAAGATACGATGATTATAAAAATAAATTAGGGGCATATAATCAGGCTTCATCTGCCTGTAGCAGGTCAGCTGGTAAATATGATGAAGGATGGTGGTCAAGATACTGTAGCTGTATTATCTCTTCTCAAACAGCATATGCAAATTCAGCTATAGAACTGAGTAAAATAAGTTCCATATACTACAATGTAGAAAAGGTCTATTATTATTTTAATGATAGAGTAAGAAATGCTATTGAGGCAAGGACAAGGGAATTTTTTAATGCATGGAGATTATGGGAAATCAAATTTGCAGATGCTAATGCAAAGATATATAATGCAATAGCAGATGTGCCTTACTATTTCTACGACTGGAAGAGTAGGTCAGAAAATCTTGATAATGAGATAAAGTACGCCTTAGATTGGGGTGGAAATATTGTTGATATAAGAAATAATCTTTTGGCTACTTCTCAGCAATTAAAAGAGATTGATAAAAAAATAAAAGAGGCATCTAAGAGATATAATGAAATAAATACTGAACGAATACTCATATCTAATCAGGCCCAGGCTGAGCTTACAAGCCTAATGAACAAATGGGGGAGATTAATAGGGTATTACTGGAGTGCGAATTTATCAGGTTTATATGAAAGGTCTGAATTTGTTCCCCATGCAAGGGATTTAGAAAAAGGTATTGCTATTTATTCAGAAAGGATAAAGAATGCATTTAAAGTAGATGAACCTCAAAATCTCATAGCAGCGAAAAAAATTGATTTTCTTGGCATAGCTTCCATATATGAAAATAAGGCAAAAGAACTTGAGTTTTATGTAGACTGGGTAAATACATACCGCCATAGGCTTGCAGATGCAACTACTACCCTGAACCGTATAAGTTTTGAAACAACAAAACAGAGCTTTTACGCAGCAAGGGAAAAGGATAGACTAAAAAATGAATTGGCTGGCCCGCCCTGGTCATCTATTACTCAAGAGATTGACAAATTAATATCCAAAGAGGATTTTTCACAACTTCCATGGGCACGCTATCAGTCTTATGATGGGCTCACTTTATGGCAGAAGATTTATGCAGCACAGCAAATAATTCTTTCTAAACTTGAAAAAGATGCCCTTTATTATATAAAGATTCGTTCAAGTGGAGGATTTCAACCTGTTCCTGACCAGATAATCAGGCCGTTAGAGGAGAAATGGAAAAAATTAAGGCAGATATGCGAGCGTTATGATAATCTTGCAAAACCTGAAAGGGAGGCAATAACCAAAGTTCCAGAAGAGATAGAAAAGGCAGCACAACCTGTAATTGAGACATACACCAAGATGCCCATGCCTTCTAAAAGGGTAGTAGCTTATGAACACGATCGATTTAGCAAAGCCTATTGGTGGTTAAGAGAATACATTTCAAATAAATTGGAGGCCTTAAAGCCTGCACTTTTGCCACCCACAAACTCTGTTGCAGTCCAGCTTGATAACCTGTTACTTAACTATTCAGCGCTGTATGATAAATGGAGAAAAGATCAGGAAGAGGCAGAAAGACGCATGGAAGAGGCGCGTCGTAGATTTGAGGAAGAGCAAAAGAGAAAAGAAGAGGAAGAGAAAAGACAGGCCCAGCGTTCAATAGAGAATATAAAAGCATTATATACAAATTTTAAAAATGCCTATGAATCAAAAAACGATGCCCTTGTGGTAAGCTTTCTCAGTAAAAACTGGCAGGCAACTGATGGCACTACCATCTTAGATATCCAGAAAAATTTAAGGAATACCTTTCGTGTTTTTGATGAAGTAAGATGGAATATCCAGAATCTAAACATTCAGCCCCAGGGTTTAAATGTATATCAGGTAACTTATGATCTCACAATTACCGGGAGAATTTACAAAAGAAACCTAAAACACGAAGAGAAGTCTACTGTCACAGAAAGGGTAATATTAGATAACTCAGGCAAGGCATATATAGATTCAACACTTGGAGGCAGGTTCTGGATAGTTAATTAACACCAGATCTAATTGTGTTTTATCAATTTTACTTATTTAAAACCAAAAAGCGGCTTGTCCCTCATAGAATATAAAAATGGTTTATTGTTTATAATTTTGAATATCATTGTGCATGAACCTTCATCGATATTTCTCGTTCCGGTAGTGATATCAGTATAGGTTCTTGTGAATTTAAGGGATACCAGAACCATTTCTTTAAAATCAGGAATAATTGAATTAATCGTATAACTGATTGATATATCAGTAATTAAGCTAAAATCCTTTCTTATTGCGTCATCCAGTAAAGCTTTGTCCCCTGTATAACTTTCATCAACACTGGACATAAATTTTTCAAGGGATCTGGAAATGTAGGCATCTATCAAATCATCTATTGTTTTTTTTATAAGTTTATCTGAAACATTTGAGTTGGCAGATAAAGAGTTTGTTAGGAGAAATAAAAATGCAAAGATTAAAATTATTGAATGAATTTTTTTAAACATTTTTCCTCCATATGTTAATACTGAATGTTGCATCCTAAAGTTATACTGTTTTCTCTAAAGTTTCTTGACTGTGTAGAAAATCTATAGTTGTTTACAAAGGCCCTTAAAAAAAGCATACCATCCTGGAGTTTAAGCTTATTAAATAAGGATGGTTTATAATAGATATTTAGATTTGCAAAGGCCCTCTCAGTGTTATCTGTGCCAGGCTGTGTTTTTTCAAGCCTGTTTTGGCCAATCTTTACATCTGATGTTAATTTAAGTTTTGGCACCTCTAAGCCCATTCCGAATGAATACTCATAAGTTTTATCTGTCTCTAAAATGAGGTCATCCCTTATAGTCATGCCACCGAGATAAACAAGGGGTTTTAAAACATAGTCACCTATGTTATGTCTGCTATTGAGTAATAGATTATAAGTATATTCTTTTGAACTGCGTTGATTATGCTCAGTACTGTATATGGTATAACCAAAATTTGCATCACTATCCACAGGACCAAAAGAATCTTTATAATTCAAAGCTAAGATATGGTCAGCTGTGCTTGTACTGCTGCCTGATCCGCTACCGTATTTTCTATTGAATTTATATGTTATATCTGCTGTAGCTGTACTCCTGGAGAGGAAATTTTTTATGGTTATTCCTAATTCAGGTGTATAACTGTCAGTTCTATATGCCTTCTGTCCGTCAAGATTGTCCCTGAACCATAGAAATCCTAAATTTAAAATAAGTCGCTTTGTCATGTTGTAACGCCACTTCCCTTTTATCTTTTCCCTGTCCGGGGTCGCAGAACCTAAAAGTGCGTCAAACTCTGTAGACACCTTCTCGTATTCAATGGACACCCTGCTTGAACCGCCGTCTCCTACTGCCTCTATTTTGGTTGCTGTTCCATGTTTTCTGTCCTCATTAATACCTGCAGTTGATGAAGGGGAGACACTCGATCTTGATTTAGACATTTCTCCTTTTATAGTTAGACCGGGGATTGGTCTGTATTCTGCATCTATTGTGTAATTATTGCTCGTGTAGATAGGGTCAGTATCTGTTATTCTTGTTCCTGGTCTATCCTTTGCCTGGGTAAAACTGATACCTGCGGATAGATCTGATGTTATATTGTGTTTTATCCTTGCACCAATGGCATTTCTCTCTATGGCCTTAGTCTCAACTCCACCCCATATGGTATCCCATCTCGGCAAAACATAACCATAAACAAATGTAAATTCAGGCAATCTTTTTTGCTCATTGAAATATTTATATGAGACACCCTTTACTGCTGTACTTAAAGAGTACTGGGAAAAGGATTCAAAGGTATCTCCTGCAGTAACAGTATGTATTTTGTTTGTCATCCTGCCGTATATTGTGGTGGGAGAGATTGTTTTTATATCATTTCTTCTGTCATCTGTTGCCTTGAAACCAAAATTAAAGTTATATTCGAGTTCTTTATCTTTACCCAATATGTTTAACCCGAATATATTTAGATATCTCATTCCCCTTGTAAGGGATGAGGAATCATCTCCTGCTGGTCCTGATACATCGTTATATGTATAGGAAAATTCATTATTAAAATGCACCTCTGTTTATTTCCCCATGGAAAAAAACGGATATAGAACAAAAAAATTAAGAAAAAGACAAACAAATAAAGACCTTTTTATTATATTCATTCTGTCTCCTTATTATTAAAATTTATTTGTTCCATCTGGTTGATATTTATATTTAATCCTTACTGTCCTCATATGCTGTAACCAGCATGCCTGTCCTCCCCCTGAATCACTGATAATCTCAATTACAGCATATTTGTTGTTTGAAAGTTTTAATGCATAGGAATGCATTGTCTGGATAAAAACCTCTGGCTGCGTTTGATAACCTGTTGTGGGAACCTCTTTTATTGAGTCTATGCTTTTTACACCAAGGTCTTGAACATAGGTATTGGGCTTTAACATCAATCCCATACAAGCTATTATTATATCAGGGTTATCATTAGGATTTTGCGTTATGGTTTCTGTGGCAAAGATAAAACCCTCATGCACTTGAGGTGTAACCCTTAAGGTAATTGACTTTGCTGTAATAACACTTGACTCACCTGTCTCAGCATATCTTTCTGCTTCTTTAGCAGGGACCTTGCTTACCTCACCTTTATTGTCCACTACAATAACCTCTGTGCCTGAAGACTGCTGGACTGAACCCTGTGCAATATTTGTTGGGTCAGATACACCAAATATGAGTGGCCACTTCATACTATAGATTCTGAGACCTTTATCACCTAATTTAAAAACCATTTGCGATGCACCATTATCCTGTAATGTCTTGCCTGTTTTTACAGAGGTTAATTGACGATTAAAATTAAAGGTTACAAATATCTTACCTGTTGAATCAGATGTGACATTTGTTAATATGAAACGCAATATTATATTATCAAAGTTACTAAAATCCTTTCTTATTGCTCTATCAAGTAATACTTTATCACCTGTGAAATCATCGGCAACCAGCTCCATAAATTTAGCTGTTTGTTCGCTCTGGTATGCAGCAATCAATTTATCCATTATATCCTTTACTACCTGATAGATATTCTGTGATGAAACAGTCACTTCCTTATATGTTTTATTGACATCGTTTGTCTTGCCCCTTGTATCAGTTATCTCTACATATATTTGATATGCTCTATTAATTTCTGGCCTGAATGCATATTCAAAAACACCATTTTCTGATAGTTTCATCTCCACCCATGTCTGTTTTCCATCTATACTGACACGGGCAGAACCAATCTTGTTTTTTCCTGCAGTAGCCTTACCCTGTATGACTATCATACCCTCTGGTAGGGTATCTCTAAACAATTGAATTTTTTGACCTAATTCAGAAAAACTTACTTTATTTAAATAGATATACTGAAGCTCCACCTCGTCTTCTGATGCCCCGAATATCCACCACTTTGCATGACCACAGGGCACAAAAACAAGGCATGTGATTAATATTGTTATTGCAATGGAAAAAGATTTCATTTTTCCCCCTATTGATAAGATATTCATCTAAACAGATTAAAATTTATTTTAATGTTTTTGTCAATGCATTTTATAAAAACAGTAGTCAAAAAACAGCTTTTCAATGTTTATAAATGCTACATAAACTTATCTATTAATAAAATTTTTTATAACAGGGTCATTTTCCTTAATATTGATAGTTATTGTTTTGCCGGTATTCTCTCCAAAATAGTAATATATAGCTGTTATGAGATAGTTTATGATATATCTTATATCCCTGTTTTCCCCTGTCACAGAGGCCTCACCAATCCAGATAACATTATCTTTTCCTGAAGCCCTGTAATCATCTCCATCAACAATTTTAATGGATAGCCATTTATCAGTGACTGTCACAGAGTATGGAACATATGTTGTAGTGCTTGGAATCTGAATTGTAGAGTATGATGTCCCTGATGGCCCTGTCTTTGTGACCGTTGCAGTCTTCCCGGGGGTATAAACAGGCATTGTACTTGTTATTGTCCGTTCATGCCCAATACCATAACCATAAAGTAAATAGTATTTTGAATCAGCTAATGCCTCTGTATTGTAACCTTTAAGTTTTAGCATGATATTTAATTTTGTAACAACCTCTTTTTCAAGGAGAGGGTTTTTTGCATTTTTGTCTTCTATAACATAGATAGTTGAACCAGGTGCCATATGCGATTGTTTTATTGGGTCTGAAAAACCATCTACTTTTACGTTATAAGATACTGCGCACCCCTGCAATCCAAGGGTAAATATAATAAGCAAACCTGTTACAATAAAATGGATATGTTTTAAACACATAGCAGAATTTTAGCAAACAAAAATTTTGTTGTCTAATGAAATAATAAATATGATTTACCGTCTTTAATCACTTAACAGAAAGAAGTTTTCCTCCAATGGTCATCAAAATCTTAGGTTGACCTGACTGATCAATCATGACTATTTCCTCGATGTTTGATTTCTCTTCGTGTTTTAAGTTTCTTTTATATATCCTGCTCGTAATAGTGGCATCGTAGTTCACCCTGTATTTACCCTCAGCCTCTTTGTTTATCAGCAGGTTCTGGATAGTAAATCTTATCTCATCGAACATGTTAAATATTTTCTGTAACTGTCTTTGTAAATCAGAAATGGATCCACCGTCACCAGATCTCCATTGATTACTGATGTAGCCCATGACCTTGGTGATGTTCTTTGACTCATAGGCATCTTTGAATTGAATATAGAGCTCCCTTACTTTCTGGCTCTGATCAACTCCATGGGATATTGCTATCCTGGCAGGGGATACTTTTTGTGTCTTTGCCTGCTCAATAAGGTCCTGTAGTTCTTTCAAGGCAGCGTCAACATCACTGCGTTTTTTTCCCAGGTTGCCGTACTGAACAAGAAGGTCATCCCGGACAATGTAATACATAATAGCATTATCGTATTCTCCATTTGCAATAAAGCCTTTAACAGTAATAATGGCCTGATTGACCTTTCCTAATATAGAACTGAACTGTCCCTCCTCTAATGATTTCTGATAATGAACCTTTTGAGCAAGGTCACGTTGTTTTGCAAGTGTCTCTTTGAGCTTATTTGCTGCTCCTTGAAGACTTACGTTCGAATCAAAGATTGCCCAGAGGTTATTTCCGGCGGTAAAATAGCCATCCATTATAAACCCCTCTGGACTGTCTAATGTTCTCATGGCATGGAGTGATTTATAAAAGGCATCATAGTCGCTTATAGAGAGGCCCTGTATTTTACCTGACAAGATATTTAAGTCATCTGGACAAATCGTAATATATCTTCCTTTCCACTTCACCTCAACAAAGTTATCCGGGATAAATGTTTCAATACCAAGCTGGAGCTTTTTGCTTAGGCTCAGTATGTCTGTATAAGCAAGGGCCTCCCTGATCTTTTCACCTGATAGAAAAGGTGGTATGGTAGCAGATTTTTGAGCAGTGTAGTATAGGTTTTGTGAAAATGTATAGCGTCCAACCTCTGCTAACACAAGCTGACGGGCAACATGAAATTTGTTCCAGAGCCAGCTCAGATAGGATACATCCTCCTCAATAGATGCATTTTGTGTTTTTGCCTTTGTCAGGTATTGTTCCATCAAAGGGGAAAGACCCGAAGCAAGGGAGATAAGTTTCCTATATTCCTCTATTTCTTTTTTCTTTACCCTAAGTTCCTTTAAATTATCAGAAAATCCCTGTCTTGATGATTCTGGAATATTTCGATTGTCTACCCTTTCATATGCAGTAATCGCATCGTCAAAGGTCTCAAGGAGTTTATCGACCTTTTCAGATGCTTCTTTGCTTTCCATAAATTTAAGAGACGGAAGTATACTTGCCTCATCGTCTGTGGTGTATTGCATTCTCAGGGCACCTGTTGCGTTTCTATATTTTATAAGGGCATCAGATATTTCAGCTAAGGTTGCTGTAAGGCCAACTGACACTGGCGTTTGCTTATCCATCTTAATGTGATTTTTTAGAAATTTGAGGTCGATCCCAGCGTATACAGGTGGCGCGGTTTCTATTCTTTTTCTCAACTCCCCTATCTTTTCAGCAGAAAGAAAGTTTTGTGTGCCCCGATATTTACTACTACCGTGGTTGTTTAAAAACCTATTATAAAGATCTATGGCATTACTGTACTGACGTCTAACACTGTTGTGGATAATTGAAAAGCGGTTATAGTTTGCCTGAAAAAACTGCTGAATCTCTGTTACTGTGTTTTCGCATTCTTCACGGTCAATTTGTGAAGTGGAGGTATGAATATTTCTGTATTTATAAAACCTTTCTTTGAGGCCCTCGGCCTGATTTCGAAGCTTTTCGAGCTGTGTATAAAGCAACGCCCTTGCATCAGGATTTTTAGTCTGCTCATACTCCTTATTTATCTTTGCTATTTCTTCTCTAACGCGGGCATCAGCATCATTATACTTCTTCTGATTTTCTACAAGATTTTTTTCATAATTCTGTGTTATCTCTTCTTTATGCCTTTTAACTTCTTGTATTGCGTTGTAGATGGACTGTTCAGCATCCTTTGTACCCTTCATTACCGGTTCATAGAATTGGCTCTTCATTTCATCAAAGGTCTTTTTGCACTCGTAGCGTTTGAACTCAAAATCAATACCCCCTGTGTCAAGTTTAGCTACTTCTGCTGCAATGCGTTTGCTCTGTTCTGCAAGACGGCGATCAATTTCTGCATTGCCCAAAGAATTATAGAGTTTATTGAGCTGTGAGTATGCTCCCTTCAGTTCATTAAGAACCTGGGTCCTTTTTCCTCCCATCCTGCCCACAGTAGGGAATCCCCTCATAGCCTCTGCATAGTAACGAATCAATTTCTGTTCTGCTACTATCCCCTTTTTAATATCCATCAATTCTGATGAGTTGGCCTTATCGTATCGGCTGTTTAAATCAGCGACCTTTGCAGAAAATGATGCAAGATATTTCTCCACATCCGGTAATATTTTAAGGGCGTTTTGATATGCCCCTAAGGCCCGTTGGAATTCCAGCGGTGAAAAGTTGGCCCCCATGGCGCTTATCTCCCTGAGCTGTTGCGCAAGAACAGTAGCAGCCTCCCTTTTCTTTGCAGTCTTATTCATTTCGCTGAGAAGCCCCTTAATATGTCCCTTAAGGCGTTTTTGCTCTTCCAGTAACTTCGCTTCGCTCAGAAATTCAGAAGAAATGGTAATCTTTTCCCAGATTGTTGGCTCTGGCCATGTCTGACCTAACTCTGTTGTCACATAGGCCTTGAAGACTGATTGGAATTCATTGTCTGAAAGGACTTTTCTCCAGAGGTGTTCCACAGCCTGCTGATCCTGGCGAATCGGATCGCCCTGGCCAAGCTTCCTGCCAGGTGTCTTTAAGACATGATCTGCTTCAATTTTGTAGTAGAGACGCTCAAGATCAAGGGCGGTCTTGCTTTCCTCGACAGCCTTATATGACGCCCTTGTAATATCTATAGTCACAAAAACGCCTGTAACAACCGCAGTACTTAAGCCAACGGATCCAAGGACTACCTTTTTAGTGGTCTCATCAGTAAGGAACGTAGCAATAACCTTACATGCATTGAGCGCAGCATCAACAGTAGCATTTGAAGTGTCGCCTTCATCGAGTTTGTTCGCAATGTCACCGATGGCTTTAATGTATCCGAAGATTTCAAGTCCTTTGTTTATGGGCGCTATATCCTGTAAGCTCTTCTCTGAAAGTGTTCTGTCTAT
>Ga0308419_1002347_pt1 | contig 12252 bp, 7 predicted proteins | sample HotsprSampleMS50_FD_203674 | JGI IMG/M metagenome (GOLD analysis project Ga0308419, IMG submission 203674) | Hot spring phototrophic mat microbial communities from Mushroom Spring, Yellowstone National Park, Wyoming, United States - 20090730_MS50 ... | reverse complement strand
TTGCCTAAAGCGGTCCTTACAGCACTTACAATAACAGCATTCATTGGCAACCTCCAGTTTTGTATATCAATAATACATAAACAGAACTACTAAGAATATGGTTAAAATGTCAAAAATATTTCGCAGCATTTGTAAAAATTTTAATATTGTTGGGAAATAGTATCTATACAGAATTATGATTTTAGAAAATCTTAGTGCTTATTGATCTACCAGGGAATATTTTTCCTAAAATAACAAATGAAAATAATAATGACCAAATTTGTATTTTTTATATTTGATAAAATAATTATTCTTGAAAAATATTTCATAGATGACTCATCTAAACTTCTACATAAATATTTTGGGGGGATAGCAATGAATATTGAAACTACCACTTGTATTTCGTATGAACATCTAGATATTTTGGAATTCTATGCTGATAAACACAAAATGCCACTTCGAACGTTTATATCTTGTCTAATTAGTTTTGCTGCTCAGTATGATAAAGCAGATGTACAATACTTCAAACAGGTAAAGTACAGACCTCGAAATAAAGGAAAATGGAAAAGGCTGCATTTAGTATTATACAATGATGAGTATGAGTTTTTTCTGGATGTGAAGAAGTTATGGAAGATGTCGCTGGCGAGAATTATTGCATATTGTTTAGATAACGTGTTGATGGAATTTTTGAAATTTTTAACACAGGTTGAAGAAGATGAAGATTATTATACCGATAACTATCGTTATAGTGGATATGCATTTGAAACAGGTACTAGAGAAGATATAATTTATATAACAGTTTACTGGGGACCACACCCCGAAATACTCCAAAAAGCAACACCCTGAAAAATTCATAAACAACATTTGCATACTACAACACTAAGTTTTTTAAGGATCAATAATTTTCCAAATTGATAAATATTTGTCATTAGAACTATAATGTTTTTTTATTTTTTAAATTGACTAATTGTTAAAACATTTTGTATTCTTATAACTGCAATAAGCGTTTTATTTATTGTACTAATAAGTAACCAGGAATATTATTTTTTCTATGTCCACCATGGATTCACTTTTGTCAAAAAATTAAAAGCATGAGGGTAAAAACATGGCACTACAAAAGTATGCAATATTCACTTTGACCGCTTTGTTAATGATATCATGTACATCCGTTGAGTTTGTTAAAACCGGTGAAGAATACCCGGCTCTTAATGAATCTGATGAAGTTCAGGTATTACTAACCATAGATAAAAATCAGTATGATGAGATAGGCATCGCTGACATTGGCGGCGTATCATTGCCTGTACGTATTGAAAAAGCCAAACAGATTGCCCGCAGTAAAGGCGGCAATGTGGTTGTACCTGTGACAATGTGTACTGAAGAAACACAGAAAAGGATGCGCAGTGGTTATATTATTCAGAGTTTTTATATACTCAAAACAAAAGCAGTAGCTGCCATACCAAAAGAAACTGCCCAATCAAAGCAGATTACCATACCAGTTGAAGAAGAATTTATGGCAGAAAAGCAGGCTGCAACATTTACACAATTACTACAGCAGTATCCAGCATTGCAGGGCCAACCGTTTACAAATAGCATGGTACCGCTGAGATTTTATAAAATCCCTCCATCACTTCTAGTGTATGGATTGTCAGAATATAAACTTTGTTTAATGCAGTTTGATGCTGATAATACAGTACTGGTATTTATCCCCCAGGAAAAAATAACCATTATTAAAAAATCTATTGATAATAGGAATACTATACCCGTTGATTTTACACCTTTAGGTGTGTACAAAGGGAAATATCCTGTTTTAAAAATGCTGTCAGAATAATATAATAAAGGCATTGCATTATGTTACAGAAAATTTCTACCCAGAGTAGCCTGTGCAGATTCACCTTGAGCGATGAGGAAAAATTATCCGATGAAAGGGTAAAAGAAGAAATACGCAAAGCTTTTGATGAGCTTAGAGCTTTTCCTTTCATTGTAAACCCCAATATTATTGATTCATTAAAAAAAGGGGCTGACCCTACTTCCTTAAAAGATGCATTCATTACTATCCGTAATGGTATATTTGCTTCAATTACTGATAGCCCGCAAGCAAAGGAAAAAATAACTTCCGACGTCCGATTGCAGGATAGAATTTTAGATGCAATGATAAAAATCCATACTACTATTGCCAGGGGTAACTTTACTTCAATCATAAACCGCCGTTTTGTGCTTATTAAGGAAAGGCCTACCTGGCCCACACTATATTACATCTCTCCTCAGAGTTTAGTACTGTCACATGTAGGACAGGGCCCACAGTGGACTGAAATCCCCACAATTTACATAGGGTTAAATATCTTCAATGTGCTGGCCTTAGATAAGGACAATACATTTGAACAAGCATTTTACTGGCTTTTAAAGGTTGAAGAGCGGGCTATAGAAACCGGTTATTCACATATTGAGGTGTATCCGCCGCAAGTATCTCGTGCCCTCAATAAATTACTTGATGAAGTCATACGCATAGCAACGATTTCAGAAGTTGAATTTAAAGAAATCCCTGCCCGTAAAAAAATACGTACCTTTACTGCCCGCAACCGCGAAAGCTTTTTAAAGATGCTCAATGCCCGCACTGAAGATGGCAATTTTGATTTTGAAAAAAACTTTAAGGCAATCCGTTCACTGGAGCGTTTGGCACGCCGTTACAAGAAAGGCAATGATTTTAATTCACTGCGTGAGATTGTCCGCCTGCTGGTGGCTGCATCAGGTCATGATATCCATGAAATCCGCAATAACGCCAATATTCTCCTGGAACGCATCTTTGCCCCAAAGGAATTTGATGCACCACTGGCTACTTCATTTGTTAACTGCGCTGCAGGCAATGTCCACAATTTTGAATTTCCCATTCCTGAGCAAGGTAACTATTTTGTGCGCATATTCTCAAATGCAGGAAACAACCCATTCCCCTTAGAGCAGGATATTGCATATATTGACATTGAACTATCGTTTAATGAAACAAAAGGTGTCTATACCGCACAGTATATATTCAATGAATTAGGCCATTACGATTTTCTTGTTTACAGGAAACGAAAAAAACGCTCCCAGTGGATATCATATGAAGGTTGCAGCGGCAGAATAAACGTCATCCCGGATGTGCGTGGTGAAATTGTTCTGGAAATATTTCCCGATATTCACGGGCATACCCGTATTTATTGGATGGATGAAGAACATCCCGGCCTGGTGTACAATGAGCATGGCGAGGTAATACGGTTAGGCCGATTCAGCGACATTACAGCACATTTAGAGGATTTAAAAGAACGCTATCACATTACTGCACTGTACCTTTTAGGTGTCCAAAAACGTGGCACCAATCGTGAAGACTGGGCACCTGAAGCAACATCCCCTTCACCATTTTCACCAGTAAGTTTAGTAGAAATAGAAGATTTTTTAGGCGGTGAAACAGAATTTCGTGAACTTGTAGCCAAAGCTCATGCAATGGATATAAAAATCATCATTGACGTGGTGCCTCATCTTAACCGGCGCAGTACAGAGCTTCCTGACGAGTACGCTGTCAAATGTTATGACGATAGCGGCAATTTAGTCATTCGTGCTTCCACCGATGGCCGTTACGGTAGCTGGAATGACGGTAAATTATTAAACTATCGCAAATTGGAAGTATGGGAATGGCTGATTAATAGCGTAGTCACCTTGATTGAAAAATATGATATTGATGGTATCCGCTTTGATTCAGCTCATGCGGTACCTATCATGATGAAAAAGAATAACTATCCCTTTATATGGGGCCAGTATCGTTCACTGGAATCGCTTGTTGAGGGTGAAATCATTGTTAATGACCGCGAAGATGGGCACTTTATCACAACAGGTTATTTCGACAGTGCCTGCAGGGACCAGATAGCCATACCCTTTCACTATCTTTTAATGTGCCGTATTGCACAAAAGCTTAAGGAAAAGAACAAAACGTTTTTTGTCCACTTAGCCGAATGTTACTGGGGCCATGAGCGCTATCTTACCCGCAGTGGAATTATTCCCTACAATTCTGCCCTTTTTAAAATATGTGAAGGAATCATTCATGGAACCACTGATGTCCGCGAAGTTTACCACTTTTACGATAACTATCTCCCCTATGCCCTGCCACCGGGCACGGAGCTTTTAGGCATACTGGGAAACCATGACGAGAGGCGCGCACTTAACACATTTGGCCACAGGGGGCTGAGGGCTGCCATTGGGCTTACTATATTCATGAATAACATCATCATGGATTATGAGGGAAGCGCCGAAGGTGAAAGCTGGAAAGTTTATTTAGACAACATATATGTTAACTGGAATCAATTCGAGTATGCTGCTCATCGCAGCTTGGAATCATTTTACCGGCAATGGTACCGTTTTCACCGCAACAATAAAGGCAAAGGGTATTTATTATGGGCCAACAATCATCAGGTTGCAGCATCAATTAAATTTACGGAACATACTATATGGATTGGGGTTTTCAATTTTGCCAATAGCTCTCAGAATGTGGCATTGCAGTTTGACAATCCAAGGCTGCCCATTGCTGATGATACATTCTTTAAAGTAGTTGACCCGGTATATTCACCTATCACAAAGCACTACAGCTACTACACCGGAAAGGAGCTTAAGGCTTCAAAAATATATACAGTTGTTTCATACACTGATAGGATAAAGCTTTTAAAATTAGAACCCGTTTCTGACATTACACCACTGTATAGTGAGTTCCTGCGCGATTCACTTTTCAGATTATATTCAATCAGTAATCCAGGAAACTTTAAATCAAATTTCATGTTCCTTGAAACAATTGCACATGCTACTACCTTTGAGGCATTTATTGCATTTCTGAACAATCACATCATTGCACAATTTTATCCCCAATATAAAAATTTTATAGAAATTGGGTTTAAACGAATCCTCTTCTATATGTTTAAATTTGGATACAAATCCGGCAACGACATCGTACAATTAATTGAGGACCTTGCTGCACATGATGATGCCAATATATCCGATTTAGGGAAAAGTATACAATTTCATAACAGGCCAGGCCCCATCATATTTGTATCAGCCGAAGCAGAGCCATTTTCCAAAAGTGGAGGCCTTGCCAATGTTGTGTATGAACTCCCACGAGAGCTTGTGAGCTTGGGCGAAGAAGTAATAGTAATTACCCCTAAATACCGCCATGGCGATGAAAAGGCCATGGAAAAGATGAACAATGCACTTAAAAAATACAATGTTCGGTACACAGGCAAAAATGTGCGATTCATGATAGAACATGCTACCTATGAAGCCGGTGTTCATTATGCACAGATAGATGGCATCCATTATTATCTTCTGGACCATCATGAGTTCTTTGATGGTTTATACTGGGGATACACAGGACAGGAAAAGCTACGGCGCCGTATTGCGTTTGCCCGTGCCACAGCCGAGCTTATCACCACCTTTGGTTTGTACCCACTTTTTGTCATTACTAATGACGCATATACTGGTATCTTCAATGGCATTGTCCGCAGTGACCATGTATACTATGATAACCCAAATTTTAAAAGAACATCATTTTTTCACATTATACACAACGGTGGCTGGCAGTATTTTGATTCATATCACCGATATGAAGATGGCAAAGACCTTTTCTCGTTGTTTAATCTTCCGCATTGGCGTTACAATGATTTTTCTGATCCCAATGATTACAATAAGATAAATTGCATGGCTACAGGCATACGGTTTGCTGACAGAGTCATTACAGTAAGCCCTTCGTATGCAAAACAGATAGAAAAAGCTTGTGATGGACTGGAAAAGATTTTACATAATGTTATTGGTATAAGCAATGCGCTTGGAGTTGATTTTAAAAACAGGATTCTTATGCGCTTTCACAATTCAGGCTTTATTGATGAATATTACCCCAAAATGATAGAAGCCCTGACATCTAATCCGGTAATGCATACAACAATACAACAGCGGTATCCTGAAATACTTGAGGGTATCCGAAATTGTGAAAAGATTGCAGACCCTTTGCGCAGGGAATATGTAACCCATATACGAAACAAACTTTGTTTACAATATAAATCAGGCTTTAATATAAATCCTGACACAATAGTATTTTCAATGATTCACCGCATTGCAGAGCAAAAAGGATTTCAGCTTCTTTTGGATGCATCGTATGGAATTTTTACGACATTAGGATTTCAGGGCGTTATTGGCGGTGCAGTTGCATGGGGGGACCAGCGCGGCAGTGAACTTGCTACAGGGCTTCTTAATCTGCAAAATTATTACCCAAACAATGTAAGCGTCAATCTGGGATTCCAGGATATCAGCATACCGTTGCTATGCAGCGATGTGTTTTTAATGCCATCATTACATGAACCTGGCGGCATCTCACAGTTGGAAGCATTAGCATGCGGATGTCTTGTTGTTGCACGTGCAACAGGGGGCCTTCGTGATACAGTCGTTCCCATACGCATGAAAGGTTCGTCAGTGGAAGGCAATGGATTTTTATTTTCTGATTTTACACCCTCATCATTCTATGATGCCATGCACCGTTGTGCCGAATTTTTCCGTAATAGTGATGACACGATAAAAGCGCTGGCACGCAAAAATGCCATGCAGTCAGTCTATTACTGGGATAAGCCAGCAAAAGAATATATTAATGTGCTGTATTCTCATAAAGAGATTGTAAGGGTAGTATAAAATAAAAGAGCCTTCCACAGACACTAACAGTACGAGTGGGAGGCCCTGGAGTGTAAAATGATCTGGTACTTTAATCGGATAGGTAATGCTAAATCTTGAATATTTTATTACGCCATGAACAAAAAATATAGCATTATAATAGTTTTATTATTAATACTATCATGTTCCTCAAATGATAAAGCTGGATTGAGGAATGTCGTTGGTTCAATTAATGGACAGCCTGTTATACCCTATACTGCCAACAAGCTCTATATAGCACCATTTACTAACCAGACTGGTATCCCTGGCTATGAAGACAAAATAAAACAGCGTATAATTGAAAAAATTATAACAAGTGGAAGGCTAGCGATAGCTCCGGTACAGGCTGACAGCGATGTAGCGCTCTCAGGCACAATCCAGTCTTTTCAGGTGCAGCCAATAGTGATTGACAGTGCAGGGATAATTAAAAAAAAGCGATTATTAATCATTGCAGTGATAAGCTTAATAAATGTTCAAAATGGGAATTACATCTTTCGCAATATCACCGTACAGGCATTTAAGGAATTTTCGGACATTGAAGCGCCTGTTACACCGTTTAACATCGTCCAGGACGAGGTGGAGCAGGTTTTAGCTTCAAGAATTGCTTTACAGGTTGAAACTGGCTGGTATACGTCACTTAAAACCGAAGTGGAAAAAGGAAGGAAATAATATGGCATCAAAACTCTATGCCAATGACTTAAAATCAGCCATTCAAAAGGAACTATCGCACATATACTGCTTTTGTGGAAATGATGAAAACCAGAAAGATGAAGCAGTTGCGCTTATTGCATCACGGCTCTTTAAATCTCAAAAACCTCATGAATATAAAATTTCAACATATTTTGCCGAAGACGCGCTTGAGCAAGCTCTGGCAGCCATAGCCTCAGTTTCCCTTTTTGATGATACTGCATTATATATAATCAAGCATTGTGAACAGGTTAGTGCCACAAAAAAAATTCATGCCATGGTTTTGGACTGTCTTACCAACCTGCCCAACTCAGGCTATGTTATTTTTGACACTCAGGAAAACAAGCTTCCTTCACTGCTGCCTTCACAACTACATGCACAAATACCTGTAATCCAGTTTTACAAACCTTTTGAAGAAAACTGCAAATCGTATATCTTGAAAAAGTGCAAGGCCTTATCATTAACTATCTCACAGGAAGCAACAGACCTTTTGGTTGAATTGACAGCAAATAATATTAAAGAAATTGACGACATTCTTACCACCATATCGTTTTCCGGACAATCTGATATATCCAAGGATTTTTTAGAAGGCTTTGTCATTAATGAAAGGGATGCAATTGAATTTGAATTTGTTGATAGCTTCTTTCTAAAAGATAAACGTGCGTGGGCCCTTCTTTCAGAAGCTATTGAACGCAATATCAATCAAATTTTGCTTGTTTCCCTTTTATTCAATCATGCACAAAAGTTAGAACTATACCATATACAAACAGCAAAAGGCGTCCCTGCTGATGCTCTAATGAAAGATTTAAAAATATATAGCAAAAAGCAAAAAATATTTGCCAAACAGGCATCTATCTATACCCTTGAAAATGTTAGAAAATTAATTGCAATGCTATATACCTATGACATACAGCTTAAAAGCTATCACTCAGGGGGTTTATCTCAGGAGAATCCATTAGTAGACCTTTTATTGCAAATTTCTATGTGATGGCACTGTATATATGGACCTGCTGCAAACAATAACAGAAAATAAGGAAAAGTTCATTGCGTTTAACAATGAAAAGTTTAAGCGCTTTCAACAGCTTATTCCTAATCCGGCTATGCGCCGTATTGTTAATACTATCCCTTTTTTATTATGCATAAATAATAAAAAAATGCCCGGCTACGTTGAAGGAGATGTTCCTATAGGGATCAAGAACTTTAAACTTGATGAAGACACAAAACGCTATCTGCATGGGCGCTACCCTGGAATCACCTTCCATGATTTTGAGCGCGGCGATTTTATTAAGATGTTTGCAGTAATGGGCAGCGTTGGTACAGTAGCATATAATAAAAAATCAGACCTTGACTACTGGGCATGTATTCATAAAAACACTGTATCAAAAGAAGCCCTTGATAATTTTAAAAAGAAAGTAACCCTTGTTCAGGAATGGGCTTCAAAAGAATTAGAAGTACCGGTACATATTTTTGTTAATGACATCGAAAGTGTTAAAAACAATATCTTTGCCGAAGACGAAGAAGAAGCATTTGGCACAACTGTTGGCGCAGTATTGAAAGATGAATTTTTCCGAAGTTCAATTATCATTGCTGGCAAAATCCCTTTCTGGTGGGTTGTACCAAGTTTTATAAAAGACGATGAGTATGAAGCATTGTATAATAATCTCCCTGATGAAATGAAACGGGATGATTTTATTGATCTTGGAAATCTTTATGAGATATCCAGGGAAGATTTTCTGGGAGCTGCTCTTTTCCAGATAATAAAATCACTGGGAAACCCTTTTAAATCCATCTTGAAGATAGGAGTTCTGGAAAAATATCTATTTGGGAAAAGCGATTCGCCACTTTTGAGCCAGAAAGTTAAAATGCATGTGCTGCTCAGCCGCCTTACCAATTCAATACTGGATGCTTATCTTTTAATGTTTGATGAAGTATATGACTACTATAGCCAGACAATGAATGACTCCGCCATACTTCAAATATTAAAGCAAAACCTTTATTTGAAAATTGACCCGCAGTTATCCAAATATGTGGGGATAAAGGATAAAAAGAATATTCCCTACAAAGTAGCCATAATGTTCAAGTATGTCCATGACTGGAATTGGAACATAAAAATTATTCAGGATATGGATAACTTTGACAACTGGGACTTTCAGAGGGTAATGCATTTCTGGGATGCAGTAAAAAAATTTATGCTCATAAGTTATCAGAAAATTTCTTCGCAATTCAGCACACTTAGCCTACAAAAGCAGATATCCGAATCTGATTTTACTTTGCTATCGCGCATAATAAAATCCCATTTTTCTGTAGAGGAAAATAAGATTGATAAGCTTATTACCTTTAAGGATACCCCTGCCGAGCCTATACTGTACATTGAGCCTGTAAACGAAGGAATACACGAAGTTAAGTGGCGATTATTTAAAAGAAACCGCAGTGAAAAAAATGTATTCACCACAACGACATTGCGGACAGAAAGCGATTTGGTTAAGCTGTTAGTGTGGTTAACTGTTAACAACGTATATGACCATACTGTTACCAGGATTAATATTCAGTCCGGATATGTACGTATAAACCAGAATCTGGTTGTTGAACTGTTAAATCAGCTGTCACAATTTTTTTCTGAAAAGGGGAAAATCAAAACCAAATACTACCTAAAACCAGCTTTTAATATGGTTCAATGTATCATACTCAACTTCAATAATGAAGCAGCGGAACATCTTGACTCATTATACCATCTTTATTCAACAAGCTGGGGCGAACAATACCTTAAACGGTACTCAAATATCATTGATATTACACAAATACTACAAAACATCCTTAAAGATGGTCTTGAATTAAAACTCCCGTTTGATGACTATTGCCTTATAAACAGCCCGGGAACCCATAAACGATTTTGCAAGAATTTTATACAGCTTTTCAGGGAATCATATAATGCCATAGTTCACAGCCCTAATCCCCATAGCCGTTTTATTGGTGAGCTTGAAGGCCTCTATTTTACTGCAATACGTAACAATACTCTCGAAGTTCAGGCATTTGACCATATTGTAAAGGTATTGACAACACTCACGTTAAAACCCGGCATAGAGGCCCATTATACATTCTATGGCGATTCATACCATATTCAGGTGCTCCATGCACTGTATTCCAAACACCTTCAAAAAGGGATCACAATTGGCTATCTTGAGGATAGTGATAAATTACATGTGTATGTCATTAATGAAAAGGGGAATATATTTACCTTCTTTGCACCAAAAAATATAAAGAGCGTCTTTTTATATCACATATACGGATTTTGCACAAACGTCCTTAAACGATTGCCAAGCAGCGCAAGGGAAAGTGAGTCCAGCATTATCTGCTATGCTGCTGTAGCAGATCGCAGGGGTGGCATCAGCCTTGTTGATGAAACTGGGAAAATACATGGTGATTATTTGCTCAATTTTACTAAATCCAAAGCCCTTCGTGTTCAGGTTGCCCGCCATATGGGGAATGAAATATTTTATAACTTCATATTTCCCGACAATGTGACTTCAGGATTTATGACCATTAAAGAACTATACAGTGTAAAACGAAAAATTATGGAATTAAAGAACATGGGAATGCCAATCTACCCGTATATTGGTGAACTTGTATTTAATGACCTGAATCAAAAAGAAATGCTGTTGGGGTCAAGCATCTATTTTGTGGAAAAATATAAAATAGAACTCATTCTTCAGCGAACACAGGCATAGAAAAAATTAATACTCTCCGCCGGGGAAATTATCCTTAAAAAACCGTATTTTCTTTTTTTGAGTTTCAACTTCCTGCTTATTAATTGTGCCTTTTTCCAAAGCTATATCCAGTAATTTTACTGCTGTGTCGTCATCCTCTTTTTTTACTTTATCGTCATCTTTTGATTTATATTCATCATCCTGTTGTAACTTTGCAATCTTTTTATCAATGTCATCCTGCGTTAACATTGAAAATTCCTGTTCTTCCAGCTCTACGGCTGTTTCTTTCATTTTATTTTCTTTGGGCTCCTTCTTCTTGGCAGTTTTCTTTTTGGGTTCAGCAATTAAAGTTTCCCCAACATCTTCCTCTTCAGGCTGTAGATTAGCTGGTGGATTTGCGATTTTTAATTCTAAAAGTTTTATGCGTTCACCCAACAAAATGTTAATCTGCTTTTCAATGGTTATAAATATGGGCTGAGTAAAGGATTTATTTCTTTGAAGAGACTTTTCCAATTTTCTGAGTTCACGAATATCTTGATCTATCATTTCAATTCGTTTAAGCACATGGATAACTTTCATAATCAAACCTCAAAAGTAATGTTAAGTTCTTTAGCTGGAAACCCAGGCACCAGCAACATCATTGTGGTCATTACCCACGTTTATTCAAAAGTCTTTGATGTTCTGTCAAAGTAATGTACATTAATAATAACATTAATGTCAATAAAGTTTTAGTGTTGGAAATGATTTTGCTAATTAAAATAAACAGTCTGGTCATCATCCACTGCAAACTGTAACCCGCAATCGGGACATTTAAATTTACCCGGTGAACTTATCCTGACCATTGTTTTACAGTCCGGGCATTCAATAACCAATGGATGGTCAAATACTATAGAAGGCTTTTCAACTTGCCGAATCTGTGTATATGTTTCAATTTTTGGTCTTTCTTCTATGGTAACTATCTCTTCTTTAATTTTTATTCCAGCATCCCGTACTGCTTCTATTGCTTCATCCAACGAATTGTATCGTTTTACTGGAAGAGCAATGATGTTTATTAAAGTAGTTATCTCCTTATTGCAATGGCAAAGTACCAGTACGCCACCACCTGACTCAATCACCCTTTGTGCATACATTAATGCACCGAAACCAGTTGAACTGATGTAGTTTAGCTGTATGC
>Ga0308419_1002345_pt1 | contig 12256 bp, 7 predicted proteins | sample HotsprSampleMS50_FD_203674 | JGI IMG/M metagenome (GOLD analysis project Ga0308419, IMG submission 203674) | Hot spring phototrophic mat microbial communities from Mushroom Spring, Yellowstone National Park, Wyoming, United States - 20090730_MS50 ... | reverse complement strand
TATAATTTAGTTTTAATTGATATCACTCACTATTTATCTAACTAATAGAACTATTTTAACAATCGAATTTTTTTCGTTACTCTAAAATCTGAGTTGTATTTTTGTATAATAATTATTCAAGATTATGAAGTCAAAATTTAAGGGAGTCATTTTTGATATTGATGGTACTTTAACATTTACTAATCAACTAATCTTTGACTCATTCAATTATATTGCTAAAAAATATTTAGGAAAACCTTTCACTGACGAAGAGATAATCGCTCTTTTCGGACCAACAGAAGATGTAATCTTTAATCAACTATTTCCACATCAATTTGAAGAAGTTAAAAATGATTATTATCAATATTATCACCAAAATCATAACATTGCTTTACTATATGATGGTATAAAAGACTTACTTCTTGAATTGAAACAAGCAAACTGCATTCTTGGAATTTATACAGGTAAAGGGCGAACCTCATCTTTAATAACACTAAATTTTTTAGGTGTAAGAGAGCTGTTTGATTTGATAGTTACAGGTGATGATGTAGAAAATCACAAACCATCACCCGAAGGAATTATCAAGTTTATTAAAGAGTTCAAATTAAACAGCAGTGAAGTTGTAATGATTGGTGATGCGCCTTCAGATATTATCGCTGCCCGTGAAGCAAATGTTGAAATTGCTTCAGTTATATGGGATAGTTACTGTGCTGAAAAAGTAAAAAAATTAAATCCCACTAATTGTTTTTCAACAGTAGATGAACTCAGAGAATTTTTATTCAATGATGAAAACTAAAACTTAAACGGATAAATAAAACTTACTCTCGGTTCAATTCTTTTTTGCGGTTCGAATCCAATCACCAAATCGTTTTTATCTCTAATTGGAGTAAAAGTCCAATTATAAATCATAGATACTAAAAGATATTCAAATGGTTTGTAACCAAATTCTGCAAATAAATATGATCTGTCATCAAGCTTAAACAAATCCTTTTCATCTTTGATATTTATTTTATCATAACCAGCTCTTAAAACAAAAGGAACGTTTTCCGGTTCAATAGCAGAGCGAATGTTTAAGATTCCACTATTTGGTGCTTTATCTAATCTTTGATAACTGCCCTGAATATCAAAAAGATTTAATACTCTTATAAGTAAATCGCCGTAATAACCATTTAAGTCTTCTGTTAACGAATTAAGAAAATCAACTTTTGTGAAATAAGTATTTGAAGTTGGAATGCCTTTGAATCTTTCAATTTCATATAAAGAGTTGAAATAGGCAGGGATATATTTTCCATTGTTTATTCTTCTCTCTAATTTAGTTGAAAGTGAAATTAGTCCGAGACCATTAAGATTAAATTGAACCCCAGTAGCGATACCACTTCCAAAATCAATCATTTTATTGTAATCTAAATAAAGTAAAATTTTAGTTGAAGCTGTTTTAATCAAAGGTAAGCCAAAATCAATACCGACAAAAGATACATCTCCACCATCTTTTACAACTTTAAATTCTCCCTTCGAATCGAAATATCCACTATCAACTCTTGCCAAGTTGTTGAAATCTGAAATAAGAGTTACGCCAATTTCTAAATTGCTGATAATTGGTAATTCTGCTGCCGATGTGAACTGAATGGGCAAAATATAGCCTCTAACACCTAAAATACCAGACTGTCCGAACGAACTATAAATTGATTCAAACCCAAACTTTCCGAAATTTATATCTGCAATTAAGCCAATTCTTCTGTTATCGAAAGTCGGGCTATTATTGTAATTGTTCATTATAGTTCCGTGGCCTAATGAATAATAGCCTAACGAACCAAGTCTTAAATAAACAGGCTCGTCCTTCATACCATATCTGACATAGCGAATAATACTTAGATAATCAGAAAATTCATTAAAATTTTCATATCTGATCTTTCCGGATGATTCAAAATCAAGGTTTAAGTCCAAACCTACACCGAAGTTCATAAAAGAAATTTCAGGTTGAAATCCAAATCTGTAATGTGGTTTTCCATCAATCCAATTAATTCCAAATCCAGCGGAAATGTTTCCTTCATCAGGTTTGGGATAATTGAAAGTCTGACTATTGATTTGAATTGAAACGATAATAAGCAAGGTGAGTAAAATTTTTATCATTATTTGTCTCCAAGAATAATCTTTAAAATTCTACATTCCAAAGTTAAAGAAGCAACTTAAATAAATGAGATTTAAATGTTTGTTGGGGATAAACAAATTTTGAATGATTAGTTTTTCAAAACTAAAAACTTATGAGTTAATATAATCTTATTTTTTGATGTTAACATTAAAATATAAACTCCATTAGTAAAATCATTGTAAGATAAATTTAAGTTACTTGAAAAGGGATTCGCAAAAGTTTCTTTAACTTTTTCACCTAATATTGAAAAAACATTTACACTAATTTCTTCTGAATAAAACTGTGGTAATGAAATTAAAAGTTCTTTAGAGTTATAATTATTATATACAGTAAAATGATTATTGTCGGGTTGATTAAAACCATTTATTCCGAGAGGATAATAATTTACACTAATGGTGTCCGAGAAACGAATAGTTCCATCAATGTCAATTTGTTTAAGTCTATAATAATAAAGCCCGTAATTTGGATGAGTTGTATCAATATAAAAATAATGTTTGGGAGAATTTGAATTACCGTGCCCAGGTATAAAATCTAATGTTTGAAAAATTAAATTTGTACTTGCTCTTTGTAGTTCAAAGCCGAAATTATTAACTTCCGTTGCTGTACCCCATCTAACTAATACCCCATTGCTTAAAACGAAGGCTTCAAAATAAATTAACTCAACTGGAAGAATATCATTATCCTTTTGTGAATATGAATAAGTATTTAGAAAAACAACTGTTAATAAAAAATAAATATTTGTTCTCATTTTAATATAGCAAGTTTTTGAGTTGAAGATTGGATTTTATTTCCTTTTCTCATAGATAGTTTATAAATATATACTCCGTTTGCAAGATCATCGCCATCTTCATCTTTACAATCCCAGAAAACTTTATTGAAGTTCATTTTTAGTTCACTGCCTAAAATTTTTAATAATTTAAGAAGTCTTCCAGAAATAGTATAAACTCTAATAATAACTTCATCTGGAATTTGAGTCAATTCAAAAGTAAAATAAGTTCCTTCAGAGGAAACTGGATTAGGATAATTATAAACTCTCAAAACTTGGGCGTCTTCTGTAACTTTAAAGAACTTTTCAACTAAAGGTCTACTTAATAATCTACCATAAATATCCTTGGCAAACACTCTGATATTATGGTCGCCAGGATTGAAATTAGCTGAATACCTTAAGTTCATTTTTCTTTCAATTGTGTCATAATCAAAGTTTAATTCCCGAGAATAAATTCTTATACCATTAATAAAAATCTGAACTGCAGATGTATCTTCTATTGAAAACCATACAGGGTAATTTATCTCAACATCAATTTCAGAATTAGGTTCAACATAATCCCAATCAAAAATTTCTCTATTATTAAATCTTAACCAGACTGAAGTTCTAGAAATTGATGTTAAAGTATCTCGTTTCACATAAAAAGGTGCTAAGTATACATTATTATTTTCAAAAAATTCAGATATATTATTATCGGGGTCAATATTTAACTTGAAATAAAAATTTCCATAACCATCATAGATTGTGTTAAAATATTGATAAGATAAATTCACTGTTTGATTTGGTAGAATTGAAGATATTATAGTATCAATAATTACAGAACTTACATTGTTACCTCTAATTAATTCAAGAATAATTCTGACTGAATCTGCTGAAGATTTTCCAATATTAAAAATTTTTGAATTAAAATTAACCTTCCCTCCTTGAAGGATAGTATCTTTATCAGTTGAGACGGTCTGATAATTTACAGCAAGCTCTGGAAGTGACTCATAATTCGCAGCTAATGAAAAGATATTTGGAGATTCTTTTTGTTGATTTGCATATAAATTAGCAAGCATCTTGATGACTGGGTAAGTTTCAGCACTAATAGAGCTTATGTCAATTGAATCTTGATTAGTTGCAAATTGATATAATGTATCTATTTGACCATTCTTTCTTATTCCAATTGGGATATAAGAAATTAGTGCATTTGCTGGAAGTTGAGATTGAAACTTAATATAATTCCAATTCTTAGCATTTCTCATTTCAGGAAATACTACATAACCAGAATCATAAGTAACATTTTTTGTAATCTCAATTTGGGCAATTCCTTGAAAAAGTTTTTTATAATCCTCAGGCACAGAACCAATTGGAGCACCTTTCTTTCCAAGAATGCACCATCCTTCCCTATAAACAACACTATCAATATATCTTGAACCAAGTGTTTTAATGGCATTTCTAGAAGGTGAATTTGATGGACCTAAAATATTCTGAACTGCATCAGCAGAAATAGTCATCGCCATTAAAGTTCCAGGAGGTTGTCTATTAACATAATTAGTTAAAGAGTCGCTAACTCCAGGATCAGGAACATTAAAATAACGAATAATAGTTGGTCTAAGGGTTAGTGTATCAATTATTGCAGTGGCTAAACCCCAGTAAAAAGTATTAGGTAGTTGTTCTAATCCATTATATTGAATAGAACCAAATGCCCCATCGTGCCCACCAGCAGATAAAATTTTAAGAGATGTAAACCCTGAATTTAACTTCCAGCTATTTGTAGAAGTATCATAGTGAGTTTGTAAATATTTAAAATTATTTCTCTCTTCAGTATCAGAGTTCAAGAAAAATTGAAAATGAGAATAATCTTGAATAAAAGATTTAGGTAAACTCCAATATGAGCTTAAATCATCAATTTTAGTTCTGTAATAATACCTTTGCTGAGGAATTAAATTGTTTAATAATACTCTTGTAAAAAGTGTATCGAAATTATAAATATAACGAGTTGATGTACTAAAATCTCTAAATCTTGATAATTCTAATATAAGCCTTTCAGTAGGATTATGCTTTTTGATAAAAGGATTTATTATATCTATAAATTCTCTGGAAGTATTAAAATTATTTGAAATTTCTAATGTATTAAGCGAAGTAGAATTTACAACATATTCAAATGTCACTTCATTATCATCTTCATAAATTTCGTCGATCAAATTCTGGTGGTCAACTTTTATACTCAATCTTCTTACGCCAGATAAAGCATTAACTGGAATAGCGATAAAAATTGTATCTGAAAACTTTGGAATTGGAATTTGTAACGAAAAATTATAAACCAATGAATCTTGATGGAAATCTTCAAACAAAATTGAAATAGTATCAGAAAAAGCCAATCCAAAATTTTGAAGTGCTACTCTAAATCTTAAAGTATCAAGTTGTTCATCAGGTTGTTCTGTTAAAAGTTTTACAGAAGTGGAATTGATGAAGAGATTTGGTTTTTCTGGTAATCGCAACCCTATAATTGGATCACCCAAAAGCAAATTACAATATGTAAAAACTCTGTTTATATCGCTTGTTCCTGTTTCATTAAGTTGTCTAATTTTACTGATAGTATGTGCATAGCCTAATCCTTTAATTGAGTCCTGAGTTAAAGCACGATAAAAATATCTTGGAAACCTAAGTGAGGTAGACAAATACCCCCAACTCGAATTACCTAAATAAGCAATTGCCTGCCCATTTGGAGATTGAGCGACAAATAATTCACCAAAAGCATCTACATCTGGTTCAGCAAATTTTCCTGTAGAGCAACCAAAATCAGAAATTAAAGGATGCCTGTTGTTATATTTATTCTTGATATGTTCAACTTCAGTGATAGAATTATCCCAAGTTCTTGTTCCACTGTGTCCAATATAAGATATAAATAGTCCTCCTTCATCAATTACTCTTTGAACTTGTTCAAGGGTATAGGGTCCAAAATTACTTGGCGGATTTATGGTTTTGTAAAAATGAGTCGCATTTCCAAAAATTGGAGCACTTGTGATGTAACTATTCATCACAAAAATATTAGTTTCTCTAATTAGCTGAAGTTCTGATGGTTTTGTTGCATCCCCACCACTAAAAAAGATAAATGATTTATTGAAGATGTCGTAACGTCTTGATATATAATTCTGATGTTTTTGTAAATATCTTATCACTTCAGTATTATTGTTTGCGGGAATTCTACCAACATACATTTGTGGAAAATGAACATTTACAGAATCCCACATTACATACCAAGGATCACTAACTGGGTTTCCAAAAGAGGTTAAAATATTTTTCTTGCGTGGGGTTGGTGCAGGAGTAATAATATCTTTATAGTCATAATTTGCGTCTCCAATTAATAATAAAAAGGAAGGTCTTGGTTGGGGCCAGTTTGCATATGCATATTTAAGAAAATCTCTAATTGATTCTGCTACTGGAAATCCATATGCGAATTCATCAAATATATCATCATTATAAATCAATACTGTTCTTACATTATAGCTGCTGGAAATAAAATTTTTATATTGTTCAGAAGAACTTTGTAAAATTTTATTGGAAATTATAATGTAATCCGCACCAATTGAATTATTACGAACATTAGTAAAAAACTTTTTAGAACTAAAAATAGGAGTCCTTGTTTTAGAAACTCTTGTAATATAATATTGGTCTCTACCACCTACAGTATCTATAAAATTTATAACAAAAGGTCCTGAACCAGAAGAGGAAAAATTTGTAATTTTTTTGAAGGTTGGAAAAATTTTATAAATAATTAAATCATTCGTGCTGGTAATATTTTCAATTCTAATATTCCTCAAAGCCACCTGAACTGTGTCCGGCACAATAATTTTTATGGTGTCATTTACCATAACATTTCTTCTAAAATAGTCAATATCAACCCAATCAACTAATGATTGATGAAACGAGGCTGAAGAAGGTAACCCAAAAATTCTAACTACATTGTTTCCAGTTATTAATTGATTAGAATTGTATATTCGCGAAAAATTTACAGTTTGCCTGTAATTATATACTACTGTATCTGTGGGATTAGTATTATTTAAACTTAATCCATTTCTATGAGCATTGCTGATTATATTTGAAGCATAACTTATTAGACGAGCAATTATACTAACAGGAGTATTAGGAATAAAATCACGAGCGTTAAAATTTACAGATTGAAAACCAGAATTTCCAACAAATAACCAAGTAAAAGTTTTATTTTCTTGCCAGAATGGCAATTGAACACGCGCAGCAACTGGGTCATAATACCATAATCTAACATCTTGCTCTAAATGTATTTTTGCAAGATGTGATTTTATTGTATCTGAAGTTGAGACTGGATTTGCATTCATAATACTTACCCTTCGACCAAAATTTCCATCCCAAGTAAGCCATACAATTGTGGTGTCAGTATATCTGTTAAGATATTGTATATAATCTTGCCCAAGTTGCACTATATTTCTGTAATTTTGGTAAGTGTAGTTCCTTTCAGCATAAAATTCAATAAAATCATTTTGATTGAATACATTATCCTCTTCTCCTTCAACATAAATTGGTTGCTCTTTTCCACGAACAAAAAGTTTTATTGTTTTAGGATTTATTAAATCTGGATTAACTCCAAAAGATATTAAATTATTATAAGTAATTCTATAAATGTTATCTGCAGGAATAGCAAGCTTTAAATATTCTTTTGAGAAATCAATCCAATTTCCAGTGGTATCAACGTTTAATAAATCAGTTCTTGTTGATTTAAAATTTTGCGCTTGCTCATAGTTTATTATTACATTTTTAAGCACATCATCATATAAAGATGGAGTTGAATTAATTGCGGGAAGAGAAGTAGAATTATTATTAAAGGTAATCTTAATAACACAAGAATCTAACATTATTAAACTTCTCTTAGAAAATGAATACTGATATGGATTGATTCTAATAGCAGCAACGTAATAATCTCTAACCCAAGTGTAACCAGCGACTTCTATAAAAGACTCTGGATAATTTTCGTATTCAGATAATGAATTATCAAAATCAACCTTTAAATAATTCAGAGTTGAATCAGAGTTCATTTCAACTAATGGATTTGCTTCAACTAAAACATTATCAAGTTTTACCTGATATTTATCTAAAAGTTCTACTTCAATCTTTGATTCTGGAGGTATGGCAATGAAAAAAACTTTAGTTGGTAATTTAGGAAAGCCAGGCTTTGATTCATCTAAAGCCTCAATAAAATCTATTTTCTTAAAACTACCCTCTTGAGATTCTATAAAAACATCCGGTATCCTTGAATATTTAATTAGGATTCCAGTATTATCATTTTCTTCTAATGTGAATTGGGGGAATAAGTAAGAATTCAACAAAACCGAAATAAATAAAATTTTGAATGTCTTCATAAAAACTCAATTAATTTTGGTAAAAAATTCTAACTTTAGTAAAATTATTCTCAAAAAGAATAAGGGAATTCCAATTAAATAACGCTTAAATAGTCTTTTAGGTTCAAGTAAAAATCGGAAGAACCATTCAAGCTGAAGTTTTCTTACCCATTTGGGTGCACGTCTCTGTAATCTGAAGTGAAAGTTAAAAAAATTTCCAACGCAAAAAAAGTTTAATTTTGGTAACAAACTTTTAAGTTTCAAAGCAACTAATTCTTGTTTTGGCTGTCCCATTCCTAAAAGCACATATTCAGCTTTTGATTTTCTTATCTCTTCTATAATTTTATCAAATTCTTGCTCACTAAAATAACCATTAAAGTAACCTATCACATTTGAATATTTTTTTTTAATGACATTGTTTAAAAAATCCTCTTTAAAGTTTCCCCCAAGAATAAAAATTTTTTTTTGAGATATGATAAGTCGCTGAAAAATTATATCTATTATATGAGTTGAATCAATTCTTTCTAAATTTTCGATATTTAGAAAGTTAAAACCCAAAAAACAACCTATCCCTTCCTGATAAAATTTTATTTCATTAAATACCTCTCGAAACTTTTTATCAGAAAAATAAATATTGAATGTATTTTGATTAAAATAACTAAGAATAATTCCATTTTCATTTAAAAAGCTTCTTTCAACAAAATCAAAAATTTCTGATTGATTCTTTAATAGTTTTTTAAGGTTTATAATTATCATCTAAATAAATCTTTTGTATAAACTAAATAAAAATTCCCATATTTCTTTCTAAAAATTCCACCATATAAAAGTTTTTGTTTTAATCTCAGTTTATCCACATTAAATCTAAACTCATAATCGTGAAATGTTCTGAACGTGTATGATAAATATTCTTTTTTAATTTCTTTATCAAAGTCATAAAAAACAAAATAATCCGGTTTCAATACTTTTAAATATTGCATTAGTTGATTATTTTTTAGTACATTATAATAGTCAAAACTATTTATTAAACCGTCTCCATTGACAACTTTTCTCTCTGAAAAAAATCCAATTAGACCTGAGTAATCTATTTGAAAAACTATTTCTGATTCTTTTACTTTTTCTTTTAATTCTTTTGCAAAAGTTAAGGCAGAATCGTGATTATAGTAATTTATTCTGAATAAAGTAAAATATATTACACTTACTGGAATAGTTAAATAAAATAATATATGAGAAAAATTTAACTTATCAATTGTATAAAAAAGTAAAATAAGTGAAGATAAAACCGGAAAAATATAGTACCACTCTCTAACACCTTGTTTATTAAAAAATAAATTTGATAATAAGAAAACAAAGGAAATGAAAAAAAATATTTCAAATATGTTATTTGTAATGAGTTTAGATTTATAAATTTTCATATATGAAAAGTATAATAATCCTCCTATAATGAATAGACTCAACATTCCAAAATCAATTGGATTAGAAAGCGGTGTTGGGAAAAATTGTAAATTACTTATTAAATCTAAACTAAATTTATATTTTGAGCTAATAGAGCTAAAGACATCAAAAATCATTTTATTAACAAAAGCATAAATCAAAACAGTCGAAATAAATATCATTAACATCGAGAAAATTTTAGTTTTATTTAAGAAACGTAATTCAAATAAAATTAGAATGGCTCCCGATATTATTCCCAAATCAATCCTTGATAAAAAAATTAATGCTAAAGTTATAGCCCGAACTTTCCAATAAATATTCTTCGAATCATCATCATTAACAAAAAAATAAGAGTATAATATAAATAGTAGTACGATAATATTTTTTTCCGTCCCAAGTACATAAAAGAAAGTGAAAGGCAAAGAAATTATTAGAAATCCATAAAAAGTAAATTTTGATTTGAATAGAGATAAACTGTCAACAACTTTAATCAATAAATAAATTGATAATCCATTCAAAATTGTTATTAAAACAAAGGTCAATTGCAAAAGAAGTTCTGGACTTACATTTAGCAATAATCCTATAAAAAAATAATAGAATGATAAGATTAAGAACCACAAAGGATGATAACCATTAGTTAAATTTATTCCATCGAAGCTTGAACCTATTCCACTCGAAAAATTTAATGCTGTTTTTAGATAAAAGTAACTATCATCAGAAGTAAAGTGAATTAAGTAATTTATTGGTAATAAAAACCAAACAATTGAAATTGAAACAACAAAAGAAATAATTAAAAATTTTATTCTCATAAAAGTGATTGATAAATATTGAACACATTATTGCAATATGATTTTACATCCGAAAGTGTATTAACTTTTTCAAATAAATTTTTCACTAATTTTTCAGCATCGTAGTTGTTATTAATCACTTTTTCAATAATATTAAAGAATTCATCAGCATTATCTTTTTCAAATAAAATTCCATTTACATTTGTATCAATAAATTCACCAATTCCACCAACATTAGAGCCAATGAAAAGTTTTTTATAAAAACCAGCTTCAAGCATAACAAATGGAAATGATTCAATTCTGGAGGGCAAAACAATAACATTAGCAAGTTTGATTAAAGACTTTATATTATTTTGAGGCTCAAAGAAAATAAAATTTTTACTTACACTTAGTAATTCCTTTTTAATTTTTGAGGGGACATTACTGATAATAATCAAAAATACATTATGATATTGTTTAATAATTTTTGCAAATACTTTAATTAGTAAATCCACTCCTTTTATCTTCGTCCATCTTCCTACAAATAAAAAAACTTTTGATTTTTCTGGAATTCTTATTTTTGATTTAGTAATTCCCAAATCTTCGTCAAGTAACATATCATTAAAGTCTAATGGATTATAAATCTGAATTATTTTTTCTTTTGGAACGTTAAATTTATCAATAAGATTTTTCTGAACAGATTTACTTACAGCAATAATTTTATCGGATTTGAAACTTATAGACTTTAAATTACTGACCAAGCTATGAACAGTCGTAATTGTCTTAACGGGAATTTCTTTTTGAACTTTGTATGATAAATATTCAGGATAACGATGATGAGAATGAATAATATCAATTTTATTTTCTAAACAAAAGTTTTTTAAAAATCTGTAATTCTGTTTGTAGTAAAAAACATTTTTAAGTCCTTTAGCAAAAGGAAGTATTACTGGTTTAATACCTAACTCTTCTAACCTAATTAAACTATCACCACCATTTGTAATAAAAAATAATTTAATCCTTTGGTCATTTATGAATTCTTTGAATAATAAACATATATACTTGCTAACACCGCATACATAGTTAAAATCGGGAGAAATGTGCAAAACATTGATTTTATTTTTCATTTAGAATTTGATTATAAAAGTTTTCAAAGAAGTTTGTAAAGTTCTTTAAAGAGTATTTTGTATCTATTGCTTTTTTACCATTTTCTCCTAATGACACTCTTAGATCTTTATCTTTAATTATTAATAAAAGATTTACGACACCATCTAAAATGTTTTTTTTCTTAAATAATATTCCACATTTATTTTCTGTTAATATCTCTTCTACCCCACCAACTTTAGTAGATAAAACAGGGATGGAATTATTCATAGCTTCCCAAACAACTATAGGCATACCCTCTCTTTTTGATGTCAGTATTAAAATGTCAAAATATTTCATATAAATGTTTGCGTTATTAACATAGCCATAGAATTTAATTCTTTCAAGGTTGGAAGATTTTACATAAGCTTTTAGTGATTCCTCTTCTTCACCACTACCAAAGATTACTAAATAAACATTTTTGTTAGACTCTGATACTCTTGAAAAAATATCAATACAGAGTTGTGCATTCTTTTCACGATTTAGTCTTCCGACAAAAGCTATTATCAAATATTCTGATTTCAAATTCTTGAGTTCAAGCTCTATTTGTTTATCTGATTGATTATTAAAATAAAATAAAGCTTTACCTTGATAATAACTAAAAATTTTAAAAAATCTTTTTGTTTCAGTAAGAAGTATATCCTTACTTTTATTTGAAGGGGTCAAA